>Ga0209541_10009484_pt1 | contig 15774 bp, 15 predicted proteins | sample RifCSPlowO2_01_FD_184027 | JGI IMG/M metagenome (GOLD analysis project Ga0209541, IMG submission 184027) | Groundwater microbial communities from Rifle, Colorado - Rifle CSP2_plank lowO2_0.1 (SPAdes) (version 2) | ecosystem: Environmental > Aquatic > Deep subsurface > Groundwater | place...
TCATACCTCACCTATACTCTTTTTGTCATCTCAAACGCATAGAAGACTCTCGGATCAGGCTCTGGCATGCGCGTTGCTCCGATAAGACGTGAAGTGTAGCCGTACTGCCCATCAAGTTGGAGAAATGCTCAAATTTTACTTTTCTGTCCAATGCAACAGTCTTTTTTCTACCATGATAAAAATAACGTTAATCAGATAACCAAGGATTCCTGTCAGTAAAATCACGGCATACATTCCTTTTATGTTGTAGATATATTGGAAATCAATAATGCGTCTCCCCAGTCCAACATACGTTCCGATAAACATCTCAGTAACGATGATAATAACGAGGGATAAACTTAATGCAGTTCTGAGTCCAACAAAAATTTGCGGCAATGTTTCCCAGAAAGAAACAAATCGGAAGATATGCAAGCGTGTTGCTCCCATTAAGCGTACAGCGAGCGTTCGTGATTTTTTGGTGTGCATGACCCCATATGCAGTATTAAAGATGATAATGAGACCCGCTGCAAATGCAGTAACTGCAATCTTAGATCGATCTTCTATTCCAAAAACTAACGTAAAGAGCGGGAACATCGCTGTTGCAGGAATGGATCTAAAAAAGTCAATAACAAATTCAAAGCTTTCGTACAGTTTTCTGGATGATCCTAACAAGAGACCCAGAGGGATTCCCATAACTCCTGCAATGAAAAATGCAATCCCCATTCTTTGTAATGTGAAGAGCATATCCTTCATTATGGTTCCCTCAACAAAGAGCTTCACGAGTTCAGTTATTGTTTCTCGGGGTGTCGGTAAAAAGAATGCATCTATGAGCTTCAATTCAGATACCAAGAGCCATACAACAAGCACGATGACGGGCCCTATTAGCACATGTTTTGCGATTTTCATATTCCTGCCACCTTCTGGAATGCGGACAGAACTTGTTCCCTTACCTTTGTGTATTTTCTGGATCTCAAGAATGCGACGGTTCTCGGATATGCTTGTCTATTTTCTACGATATCAACGATGCGTGCTGGTTTTTCAGAAAAAATCACAATTTTATTCGCAAGGTGCACTGCTTCTTCGATATTATGCGTAATAATCAAGATTGTTGGTTTGTAGTGCGTATAGTACTGTTGTAAATGTTTTCTCAACAGCAAATTATTTTTGTAGTCCAGCGCAGAAAAGGGTTCGTCAATAAATAGCACTTGCGGTTTATTCACCAAGGCACGTGCAAATGCAACAATCTGTTGCTGTCCGCCACTCAATTGATACGGATAGTTCTGCAACGCAATCTTTTCTTCAAAAATACCCTGAATTTCGTTGATTTGCTTTTCTATCTGTTTTTCTTGAACGTTCTGTAGTTCTAAGGGAAGTGCCATATTCTTATAATTGGTTCGCCAGGGTAAGAGTGAATCCCTATAGTTTTGAAAGATATAACTCAAACGTTCAGGTTTCCCTTCTTTTATTTCCCATGCCCCTTCACTTTTTTCAGTTAAGCCTGAAAGAATATTCAGAAGGGTTGTTTTACCGCAACCGTTTGGTCCAATAAAGGCAACAATCTCTCCTTTTTTAATCTGAAATGAAAGATTCTGGAAAAGAACCTCTTTTCCAAAGTGCTTGCTCAAGTTTTTTACAGCGATTGCGATGGTCATGATATGGTATCCTCACGGAATTCACCCTCGTTGGTTTGTTCTGTTTGTTCTTGTTGCCTTATCAGCAATACAGAAACGTTGAGATATCGATCGTTTTGTCTACAACGTTGTATTTTGTAAAAATATCATAAAATTTCTGAATCTCTCCAAGATCCTTGGCAGTAAGATCTTTACAAGATTTGAAATCTACAATAGGAACGTTCGGAATAATCTCTTCCGATAAGGGTGTGTATCCTTCCAAGTATTGTTTATGTGCACTTGGATTTTCATTGATCTCTTGCATAGCTTTTTCGAAGACTCGGATTACTTTTTCTGCTGTCTTAGGATAATCATGTACAAACTTTGTCGTAATAACTCCTGCGCCTCCGTAAAACGGATTTGCAATGACTTTTTCTACAGGCGCTTCAACGATCACTTTTCCTGCTCCCTTTTTTTGAGCCACCGTGGACATAGGTTCTAGTGCAAGGAGTGCATCAATCTGTTTTGAAGCTAGTGCTTGAACTTGGAGTGCAGGTGCTAATTCAACAATGATCACATCCTTATCCATTCCCAATCCATGCTGTGCAAGGAGTTCTCGTGTAATCGTTCTCCATTGGATGGTTCCTCCAAGTATCCCTAACTTCTTTCCTTTCAAATCTTCAATGGAATTGATGGTGCTATCAAGCGGAACAAGAAGATTTTCATTGGGATTTGCATCTGAGCCACCAGAAACGGCATAGATCTTTAATTTTCCAGGATTTTTAGAGTTTGCAATACCTGTAATTCCCAATGCAAGACTGGGTGACCCCAAATCGATTTTATCCTGCAACAGCGCATCAATAATTTGGTTCGGGGCATCAAATCTGACTCGTTCAACTTGAAGGCCTTCTTGTTCAAAATAGCCTTTTTCCAGGGCAACATAGAGTGGTAATCCATGAACAACCGGAAGATCTCCAATGCGAATAGCTCTCCCCGGGTCTTCTCTTTCCCCTTGTGCGGGCTGATTATCAGATGTGACTATAAGGGTGACAGCGAGACCAGCTCCTATCACTACCAGTATTCCCAAAATCATTAACGGCAGTTTGTAGTTCATGGTTGGTATTCCTCCTTTGTACTCTTCACTAAGCTTCATGAAAGTATGCGACATTAATAAAAAATACTGTCCCCCAAGGGGGTCGCAATTAGAAACGTTTATATACTCTCAAATTTCCTTAGGGGGTATGGACCCTACACTCTTCCAAGAAATAGGTTTTACAGAAGGAGAAACCAAAGTCTACCTTGCGTTATTGAGCTTAGGACCTTCTAAGACAGGACCTTTGGCAGTAAAGGCAGGTGTTTCTTCTTCAAAGGTGTATAAGATACTGGATCGACTTATTGCAAAAGGGATCGTAGGGCATGTGCTCCGCAGCAAAGTAAAGTATTTTTCAGCATTAGAACCTCAACGTATTCTTGAATATCTCGGAGCAAAAGAACACCAGCTGAAGAAAAAAAGAAGCCTTTTCGAGAAGCTTCTTCCTCAGCTCGAATTAGAACGCACCCATTCAGGAAAACCCCATGCTGTACTCTATGAAGGACTGAAAAGTATCAAAAATTTTTATCTCAATATTCTCCACGAACTTTCTGCAGGAGATATCTATTATGTTCTTGGTGCAGGTTATGGATTAGAGGAACATGCGGGTTTGCGTGCATTTTTTCAGCAGTATCACACCAAGCGGGCAGCTCAAAAGATCAGAGTTAAAATGCTTGCAAATTATGATACCCAACAAACGTTAGTTCCTGCAACTCAAGCAAATTCAGAAGTACGATTCCTTCCCCAGTATCTCATCACTGATATGACTATTGTTTTTTATCGAAATAAGGCGTTTATCTTTTTCTTAACCAAAGAACCTCTTGGTTTTTTAATGGTCAATGAAGAGGCAGTAAAAAGTTTTACAAGATACTTTGATGCATTTTGGAAAATTGCGAAGGAACAATGATGGACGTGTCGGGACTTTCTCACTAGCACCTGTTTATTGATGTGCCAATATTTGAACCCGAGGCCCCAACGTTGCGAACGTTGTGCTCTACCGAGCTGAGCTACACGCCCATAATGTTAATAAACTGTCATCTTTACTATAAATTTTCTGGTTCTCACTCGTAAGAATAACTTAGACCTTTCTCTTCCACCGAGGCCCCTTCGGCGTGTCCTCCAGTACAATACCCATCGCGTTCAACTCTCTCCTGATCTGATCAGCTCGTTCAAAATCTCTCTTTTTTCGTGCAGTTTCTCGTTCCTGAATCATTTTCTTTGCCTGCTCGTCCAGCGGATTTTTCTCTTTTTCCATGACGTTGAGGATGTTGTTCATATCCATCATAAAATCAAGCACTTTGATGCTGTCTGCTGTCGCCATCATATTTTTTGCCCGGAGCGTGTTGATTTCCCTCATAAAATCAAAGAGATATCCGAGTGCTCCTGAACTATCAAAATCATCGTCCATGGCTTCAGTAAATCCTTTTCGCGTTGTTTCAATAAACACATCAACGGTTTTATTCTCTTTTCTTTTTTCATTTTCATATCCTCTCATCACTTCAAGAAAATCCCAGATGCGCATTAATCCTGCTTTTGCCTGGTCAAGCACTGCGTTAGAAAAATTAATAGGTCCGCGGTAATGGGTGCTCAGCAGGAAATAGCGTACAACTTTGGGATGGTATTTCTTCAGCACCTCTCTAATGGTAAAAAAGTTGCCCAAGGATTTTGACATCTTCTCATTGTCAACCATGACATGGCCGTTGTGAAGCCAGTATTTTGCCATAGGCTTTTCATAGGCGCCTTCGCTCTGTGCAATCTCATTCTCATGGTGCGGGAAAATCAGATCAATGCCCCCTCCGTGGATATCAAAGGTCTTTCCTGTTTTTCCCAGATGCTTTGCAGACATGGCGCTGCATTCAATATGCCATCCTGGTCTTCCTTTTCCCCATGAACTGTCCCAGAAGATTTCTCCTTCCTTCTTGAACTTCCACAAGGCAAAATCAAACGGATGTTTTTTCTGATCATCGACTTCAACCCGCGCTCCTGCTCTGAGATCTTCGAGTTTTTGTTTGGAGAGTTTTCCGTATGATCTGAATTTTGTCACATCATAATAGACGCCGTCATTCTTGATAACATAGGTGAAGCCTTTTTTTTCAAGCTGTTTGATGAGATCCAGCATTTCTTTGATATGCTCAGTTGCTTTGGGATGGATGTCAGCATCAAGAATGCCTAAGGCTTTGTAGTCTTTTTTATATTCGAGAATCATGCGTTCTGCAAGTTCTCGTTCTGCTGTTTTTTCTTCACGCGCCCGGTTGATGATTTTGTCGTCCACATCGGTGTAGTTGGAAACAAAGGTCACCTTCAGGCCTTTCCAGGTCAAGTATCTTCTGATGACATCAAAAGCAATGGCGCTTCTTGCATGGCCCATGTGGCCGAGATCATAGACCGTTGGCCCGCAGACATATATGCTGACTTCTCCTTGTTTCACGGGCTGGAAGAATTCTTTTTCTTTGGTTAAACTGTTAAAGACGCGAAGGGCCATGGTGATCAGATCCTTGAGGGCAGGGTTGTTTTATATAGTTTTCTCACAACCAGGAGAAATACCATTCATATTCAGATAACAAATACCCTGATTCTACTTCTTTTGGCACAAGTTAAAGAGAATTTCATATGCTTTCACCACATCTCTCTGCTTCACAAAGAACAGCATTTCTGGAACACAGCTCATGGTTTCAATGATATTAATGTCATGGATCATGAGTTCCGTGGCGAGGGTAGTGATGATTCCCGGTGTCCATACTGCTTCTTCTGCCAGTTGGATGTTGATCTCTGCAAGGTTTTCCTCAGTGTAGCGAATGACTTTTTTAGAGAAAAGAGCCAGTAATTTCTCCTTATTCTTGTCATTAATAATCAGTTTTATGGCCTGCTCTCCCTGCATAATCAGCGCGATTTCTCCTTTATCATAATCGATCAACGGAAAAACACGTTGAAGAAGTTCCTGGGTTTGCTTACTTTTCTCCAGCGCTATCTCTACAATATTGGAAGTTATTTTTATGTCCTCAGATCTTGCAATAACCTTCCGTGCATTTTCAAATTTCTTTTCTAACGGCTGTTCTTCTTTATAGCGGCGGATGGCACTGATGACGGCGTCAACCTGGGTCTGTAGTTTGTTTTTTTTAATGAGGTAGAGCGCAAGATTCTTAAGACTCACAATTTCTTTTTCTAACGCTCGCCGTGCTATCACATCTTCTTCAATTTCCTTCCAGACGGTCTTGGTAATTGATGTCATTTTTGACAGAATATTGTCATTATTTATAAATCTATGCCAATGGTGTCACTACACATATATGGCACGAGAGCCTCATTCTTGATGGGATTCATATCCCGAACACCGTGTTTGGCGAATACCCATAACCTCACCATAATCAATGCAGGGAGATGAAATAAAATGGGAGCATTCAATTTTGACAACATGTTTACACGAGAAGCAATGGCAGAATTTTACAGCGTTGCTGTTCGTGAAAAGAGATCCCTGATGCAAGATATAGCCGATGGAGCATATGTTTCATCTGATCTAACCATGGGAAATGAGATAGAAGGCTCGTTCGTACGACAATCAGATTTTCAACTGCCTCAGACCGAAGATTTTCCAAACGGTGTTTTTAATTCCGTAAGAGAAATTGTGAAGGAAAGGGGTGGCGATCTTGCAGCCGAGCTAGGTGATTTTGATTTTGAAGTCAACACACGAGCAAAAACGCTTACGGGAAGTGTTTTTAGGGATGAAGAAAAAGAGATAGCGACAAAAATGGCGCAGGTCGAAGCTGCTGCTCATCAACGTGGCCTTACCACCCTTTTATCTGGATTGACGGAAACGGCCAGACGAGAGGACCTTGTTCTTGCTCATCTGGTGCAAGATGAACAGAAAAATCATCGTTATGGGGGCATCAACCAAGGTGTCATGCGGAGTAGGGGAGGTCCCATTGATATTACTATTGCAAATCATGCTCATACCCCTGCATTCAAGAATTCATTTGATCATATTATGGCTGAAGCGTTATGTGCTGCATTGCAAACGCATATCAAGCTTCGCGATCCTGCTCTTGACTTTGCAAGATATATGAACGCTTCTCTCATACTCGCAGCTCCGATCATTGCAGCGTCAGCAAGTACTCCCTTCGTGCTGGGGGAAGGACCGTTGTGGGCAGATTCAAGGATATCTGTTTTTGAGCAGTCTATCGATTGGAGAAGCCCCGAGGTAAGATCCCTGGAAAGTACACCCTGTAATTTTCCCAATCGTTACTACTCCAACATCGGAGAATTCTACGGGGAGACATTAAAGATACCGGTCCTGATTCCTGATCTTTCCTTTGGCAAGAATGCTGCAGGAAAGGCACTTATTTCCTCCCCTTCATTTAGACTGATGGTCGGAACAGACTGGAGATGGGTCAGACCGGTTTGGCACCAGGGAAATGACGAAAAAAGGTACATGACGTTAGAGTTTAGACCTATGTCTTCTGGGCCGACTGTTGTAGATATGGTTGCCAATGCTGCTTTGTATCTCGGAGCAGTGCACTACCTTGCGGAAAATAGCGACCCTGCTACAAAGAATCCTGTCATCCCCTATTTAGCCGCCAGAAATAATTTTTACGTTGCCGCCAGAGACGGGCTTGATGCTTTATTATTCTGGCGTGGAAGAAACATGCCAGCACGAGAAGTTGTGCGTGAGACTCTTGACTTTGCTAAAGAAGGGCACGCTCTGTTGGGGATTGATTCTAGCGACTCAAAGAGATATCTTGGCATAATCGAAGTAAGATGTTGTATGGGAACACCCGGCGACATAAAAACAGCCGAGTACCAAGACTACAAACAGCGCAACAGTGATGATCGTTGGGGAGCGATGGAACAGATCGTAAGAGCTTCACATACTGCGTTGCACAGAGGGATAACCCTGACCCTGTCAGGGGTGTGACGCTTGAAATTCGCAGGATATCCTCGATAAAGAGTACACCCAGGAGAATTCAAAATGTGCCGCATGTCATTGGTTGCAAGTATCGGACCCGAGCTTAGTACTGAAGCTATACAACTACAAGCAACGCATCTCAAAGCTATGGCAGGCGGCGCTTCGGGTCTGAAATATGGCGACGCGACGGGAAGTTCAGAATATGATGCTACTCAAATCATCCATCACGAAGATGGGGTTGGCCATTATGTGGGTGGAAATGGGAAAGAGAACTATGTGACCTACAACCGCTCGGTTGTTGCCATCGATAAGACAAAGTTTCTACCCGCCCAGGGAGACATTAGTATCATGCATGCACGCTTGGCAACCAGCGGTAACAAAAATCCGGTGAATCTTCAGCCATTTAATTTGGAAAATATCGTCGGAAGTCATAACGGTACAGTGGGGGGTTTATCCAAGGGAGAGGAGAGTGATTCTGTCTCTATCTTTCATTCCTTAAATAGCTATGTTGCCAACCATTCGTTTGATGTCTCATCTTTTGAGAAACATGTTATTTCTGAGATCGTTAATCATGGTTCCAGTTATAGCGCTTTAAATCTTATCTTCTATCTCAAGAGAGAAGGAAAAGTCATTGTACTTTGCTCGTACAACGATGCCCTGATGACGTCTCGGAGAAGCAGAGAATATTACACCCTCATAATTACCAGAACTGGTAAGATGGTATATGTTGCATCAGAACCGGGTGCCTTTTCAGGGTCGTCAATAGCAACGGAGAATCACACGGTGTATGTTATTGACAAAAAGACAGGGAAGATTACATCATATAAGCTCAGTGACTTGGAGAGGGCAGTCAACAAGAAGTTTGGAAAAGCAAGGATGTATATCACCCCAAGAAACGAAAGAAAAGATCTTGAAGGGAATGGAGAAGAGAACGCAGGAGAGAAAGAAACGGGTAGAAGAAATGGTAGCTACGATGAAACATGCACACAATGTCAAACAGAATATCGGACTCAAGCTAATCCCCATGGGAAAACTGCGCCAAGTGCTTCTTATGTAAAAGGTTATCCTGGGAAAAAACATGCTTCTCGCCAAAAGAGTGGTTCTCAAGGAAAAGCTTCCCCTCCAGCTAAAAAGGCAGCTTGATTAATGCCGAGCATACCTCGGCTTTTAAGCCGAAGGTGCCCGCATATTCTTTGTTTTCTCTTCTGATATGCGAAGGCATTTTCAAAAACCGAGGCATCTTCATGAGGTATGGTAAATGACAAAATATGTTATACAAATTGTTGTCATTTACTAATAAGCCAATGACTTATTTGGATAACTAGGTATATCATTGGCTATCTGTTTGAATACTTCAAACATACCTCGGCCTAAAGGCCGAGGTTTTTGATTATTGCCCCCTGTTTGTCCATCACTATGCGGGTGATATCTGCATGATATACACTGATTTGCCATAACTTTAAATAACCCGTCTTCTGCTGTGCACTTGTGAAACCGACAGTAAAAGTAGTCGTGGGCGGAATCGTCCTTATAATATTGATGTTGCTCTTTGTTTCCCTGCTCGATACCTTTTTTCCCATCCCTCAAACACCTCTTGCTCAAGATGGAACACGCCTCGGCTTAAACAGCCAGCAGTTGAACGAACAGTTTTTCTCTGATGCTCCTGTTACGATTGTCGAATTCAGCGATTTTCAATGTCCCTACTGTGCAAGTCAGCAGCCGATTCTTAAAAAGATCAAACGCGCCTATGGCGATCAGGTGAATATCTTGTACAAACACATTCCTCTTCCCATTCATCCCTTTGCACAGCGTGCTGCTGAAGCATCGGAATGTGCACGGGATCAAGATAAATTCTGGGAATATCATGATCTGTTGTTCGATCAGCAAGATTCCATCAGCGAAGTACTCTTTTCTCAACTTGCACAACAGCTTGGACTCTCGATCTCTCAGTTCAATCAATGCCTTGCTTCTGGCGCAAAAAAGAGCGTTGTTCAAACTGATCTTGCCGAAGCACAAAGTCTGATGATTTCAGGAACGCCAACCTTCTTTATCAACGGCCAGCGTTTTGTTGGTGTGCAGTCATATGAAGAACTTCAGCAAATGATTGATCAGGCCTTGGCAAAGGCGCAGCAAACATCCTCAGAGGAAAAACCATGACCCCAACGCACAGCATGACGAGTATGACCTACCTTCAACTCCTCTTTTCGCCGATGGTGCAGGCACTGCATCGGATGAAACACGAATACAAAAGAACCGGTCTTGTGATCCTTTTTGACATCTTGTTTTTGCTGGTCCTTGGTTTTGTCAGCAGTCCTCTTGTTCTGCGAATTACCGATTATCTCTTTTTCATCGGCCAGGCCATCGGCAGGTACAGCAGTTTAAATTCCGATGCACAAAACCAGGCCCTTACGACGCTCATTCAAAATACTTCGATGCAACCGTATGTTTGGAAAACAGGCATCTTGCTCCTTATTTGGGTTGTCAGTGTGTATCTCCTGTATGTCTTTTTCCAAGGCTTGGCGTGGTGGTATACAGTTCGCACAGCAGTCAAACAAGAGTCCGAGCCTCCGCTGTACAATTACTTGATGCGCTTTTTGAGAATCAACATTCCCTGGTATTTCCTTTTTATCGTGCTTCAAGTGGTATTATATATTTATTCGCTCTTTGCGTTAGTTGCCCAACGACAAGCAGGACTTTCTGATGGAGCGCTTCCCTATCCTTTTATCTTCACACTCCTTTATGTTCTTATCGGCTATTTTGCAGTAATCTCCTATACCTGTATTGCGCGCGACACTGCACGCCATTCGTTGATTCCAACGCTAGTGTTTGGCGTGAAGCGTTTTCACATCCTCTTTCCTGCTTTCTTGCTGGCACTCATCCCTTTCGTGCTAGTCAATCTTATTCTCTTCGCCTTTGCAAAATTTCCTCTTCTCACGATCATTCTCGGTTTTTTACTGTTTTTTCCTGCACTGGTTTGGGCGCGCTGGTATTTTACCCGCGTTGCCTGGCGCACGTTCAACGCACAATAGTACCATAACTGCATGAACCCATAAACATTATAAATACTCCATCTTCCTCTTCCCCCTATATTCCTTTTGGAGGTGTCTTATGGCAAAAAATGTCATCGTGTACTCAACATCACATTGTCCGTACTGCATCAAGCTCAAAGATTTCTTAAAAGAGAACAACGTCAAGTACGTTGAATACAATGTTGAAGAAGATAAGGACAAAGCCAATGAAATGGTTGAGAAATCAGGCCAGATGGGTGTTCCCGTGATTGACATTGACGGAACGGTTATCGTCGGCTTTGACAAACAGGCAGTTGCCAAGGCGCTGAGGCTGAAGATTTAGTCTATTACTTTTGTATCTTTTTGTTTTCTCATTTTTTTGCTATTTGCTGTAAGCACGAAAAATAAGCATCAATCGCATACTCCCAGTTGCACATCTGTTTCAATTCTCTCCTTATCTCAGTTCCTATTACCGGACGTGTACGGAGCAGATCAACAAGAAGTTGTCCTGCCGGCTCCACTTTTGTTGTATCAACGACTAAATGATCAAGTCCCAGATATGCAAACACTTCAGCTGCACCCATGCCTGCACTCGTCACACAGGGGATGCCTGCGGCAATTCCTTCGAGAGGAACATTTCCGAATGTCTCAAAATGTGATGGGCAGATAAGTGCTGTTCTCGATTGATAGAACTCGCGCAGTCTTCCATCATGACCCTCCTGTTCGCGGATTTCGAAGCCTGCTTCTTTCCATGGATGATAATGTTTTGCAGACGGGGTAATATTGGAAACAATGTGGAATGGCGCTTCTTCCCCTCTTTGCCTCAAATAGCCAGAAAGAGGTAAAAGAAAATGAGGATTCTTAAACTCAGTATATCTTGCCACATACCCCACTCCAGAACGATCTTCTGCAGGTTCTCCGATAAACATACTTTCAGGAATACCATTCCATACCACCGAGTACTGGGGAGGCAGTTCTCCAAAAAGATCTTGAATTGCACGAACCGTATGCTGTGAATTGAAAATAGTATGGTCAACTGACTGAAGAAACATTTTTTCTAACGGCCAGTAGGCTGTGGCAAGTTTACCTACCCGTGGCGGATTAAACTCTGTAACTGCACTTCCCACATACAAATGGACAATGGGAATTCCGTGTCGCTTTGCACTTAAAAGAAGTGCAAAAGGGATAAAGAACGAACTCATCAGAAGAACCACATCAGGCTGCGTTTTCTCAATGAGGGGATCAAACATCTCAGAAAGTCTCTGATATCGTTCTTCCATCTCCCTTGTTGTCGAAAGGCCTGAGTAGGGTTCTTCAAAATTAAAATCAGGAGGAACCAGACCATGCTGTTCGATGCGTCCATCAGTCCGGTGCTTTTCCTGCGGAGAGAGATACACGATACTCAAATGAACATCAGGATAGTGGTGCACCTGTCTCTTCATTTCTTTTAATCGCCGGTTGATCCCTCCTGCTCGACGTAAACTGTTGTTGGTAAGGATTCTCATGTTTTTGGTTTGCATGCCTCCACAGTTCTTTTCACACAGTCCATTAATTTCTCGTATACTCCTGCATCTTGGAGACTCTCGTGAAGTTTCCCTGTGAAACTTCCAGGGCCTGCAACAGCACTAAAAATCTCATGGCCCGTCATTCCTCTCTGGAACTGCTTTGCAATCCCTTCAAGCGTTGCTCCATACATCCTTCTCGCTTCATCGTGTTGAAGTTCTGGGAGTGCTGCAATCTGGTATTCAATTGCTTTGGCTATTAATCCCGTGTCGCACGCAATCCAGGTTCTATCAGCAAGAGCATCCTCTTTGACTTCTTTTGCACGATCACCAAAGATATATCTTATCACTCCTGCGTCTTCAGTTGTGCATCGCGATCCTAGGGTGTATGCAGCAATTTCATCAGCAACAAAGATGCCGGTCATCACTCTGCACACGCGAGAAGCGTTTAAAATTGCTTCAATCTGTGCGATGCTTCTTGCGGCAGCAAGCGAAATCACGAGTTTTTCTCTTGTTACATAAGCGATCTCTTGACAGACATCTTCTAAACGATACGGCTTCACAGCCATAACAACAACGTCGCTTTTTTCTGTTGCATCAACATTGTTGGTGGTTGTTTCAGTTCTGAATTGTTGCCGTATCTCTTCTAATCTCTCTCTATTTGTCCTTGTTGCAATGATGTTTCGGTGTCCTCGCTGATACAGGGCATCAATCACTCTCGTGCCTAAACTTCCTGCGCCAAGGATTGCAATCGTGCTATCTTCGACGCGGAAGACAATCACCACACATCGTGGTTTTATCCTCAACTTCTTTCCCTGTTGTTTGTAGTCTTTGGTCTGATCTCATGTTCTTACCTCCGTTTCATTTTTGAGAATTTATTACCCCTAAGTTATAGGGGAATAAAAGAAATGATGAGAGGCACACTTACAGTGCCGGTACGGGTTGCGGAGCAGGCAAACTAACAAAAAGAGATGCAATCACATTTTTGCATACATTTTTTAGCTCCATAACCACTGGGTAGAAAGACTAAGTATTTAAAATTTTCTGTGATTGCCTGCCTGATTTACTCTCTGCATCAATAACCTTAAAAAGCCAGTGTTTCTCCCACACTTCGCGATGAAGCTCTACGAATATGAAGGCAAGATGCTGTTGGAGAAATCAGGAATCCCTATCCCTTTTGGTCGAGTTCTTAAACCATCCCATGTGTCATCTGATGCAGTTCGCACCACGTTCAACGAGCTTTCTCAGTTTATTGACGCCTTTGCAGTCAAGGCCCAAGTCCTCGCAGGAAGCAGAGGAAAAGCAGGGGGTATTCTTTTTGCTTCAAACGAGCAGGAACTTCAGGGTGCTGTTGCAAAGCTGTTGGGCTCAGAGCTCAAAGGAGAAATTGTTGAAGAAGTGCTTATCGAACGAAAGCTCAGTATTCAAGATGAATACTATGTCGGCATCATGTTTGACACAAAAATTCGTTCGCCGGTTCTCATTGTCAGCAAATCAGGCGGCATTGATATTGAAGAAACCAAAAAGAACCATCCTGAACAGGTTATCACAGAACCCCTGGATTATCTCAGTGCAAAAACGTACGGTCTTGATCCCATTCAGCTTTCTACCTTGTTTATGAAAGCAGGATTTGACGCATCTCTGCACGATCCTTTAACTCACCTCATCAACAAGCTCTTTACGTGCTTTGTCCAAAACGATTTGAAGATGATTGAAATCAATCCGCTGGTGAGAACCACCAAGCAATCCTTAACAACACCGGTTGAGCTTGTTGCGGCAGACTGCGTCGCAATCATGGATGATAATGCTCTCTATCGCCAGACGCAGTGGAATTTTCCTCAGCGCATTGGCGTGCGAAAACAGCCGACATTTATTGAACAACAAGCAAGAAGCATTGATGAAAATGACCACCGCGGTGTTGCAGGAAAAACTTTTATTGAATTTGACGGCGATATTGCTGTGCTTGCTTCGGGTGGCGGCTGTAGTATCACGGCAATGGATGCCCTTTTAAGTTATGGTGCAAAGCCTGCGAATTATACGGAATATTCCGGCAATCCACCCATTGAAAAAGTCGAAAAGTTGACAAGAATCACGTTGTCAAAACCAGGTCTGTGCGGCTGCTGGGTTGTCGGCGGTGTTGCTAACTTTACTGATATTAAAGAAACATTGCAAGGTTTCATGAACGCAGTTCTTGACCTCAAACCTGACTATCCCATCTTGATTCGACGCGGAGGTCCGAATGACCGAGAAGCCTTTGTCATGATCAAGGATCTTGCAAAAAAACACAAGCTGGATATTACCTGCTACGATGAAACCATGCCTGTGAGCGAAAGCGGAAAGATCCTGGCTGAGAAAGTGAAAGAATACAAAAAGAAAAAGGGAATGCTCTAACCATGTCCATCCTTATTGACGAAACCACACGCCTGCTTGTGCAGGGCATTACCGGGAAAGAAGGTTCACGCGCAGCCAAAGAAATGTTGGAATACGGAACCAAGGTCGTCTGCGGAGTCACGCCAGGAAAGGGAGGCCAACAGATTGAAGGCGTTCCTGTCTACAACGATGTGCGAGATGCTCTTGATCATCATCCTGAAGTCAATGCAACAACGATTGTGGTTCCACCCAAATTTGCAAAAGATGCGATGCTGGAAGCAATCGACAACAAGATTCCCCTTATCGTCGTGCTTACTGAGAATATTCCGATCCACGATGTCATGGAATGCTACGCAAAAGCACGCGAAAAGAATCTAGCCCTTATTGGTCCAAGTTCTATTGGGATGATCTCTCCTGGCAAGTGCAAGATTGGATTTATTGCAGGAGGAAAATATCATAAATCCTACAAACCTGGTCCTGTGGGTATTATTTCAAAAAGTGGTGGCATGAGTTCTGAAACAGCATGGGTGGTGAAGCAAGCTGGCTTTGGTCAGTCTACGGTTATCGGAATGGGTGGTGATGTGATTGCAGGAACAACCTTTGCAGATCTGCTTCCTTTATTTGAGCAGGATAAGAAAACCAAAATAATTGTTTTATTTGGAGAGATTGGCGGAGAATACGAACAAGAAGCGGCAGCGTGGATTAAACTTGCTCGACAGCACGGTGAATTCACCAAACCGGTTGCTGCGTTTATCAGCGGAAAATTTGCAGATTCTTTACCCCATGTCAGTATTGGCCATGCAGGAGCGATTATTGAAGGCGACCATGCCCGAAGAGAAGCAAAAGTCAAGGCACTCCGTGATGCAGGAGTCATGGTTGCAGACGTGCATCATGAGCTGGGGGAGATGGTGAAGAAAATCTTAGGAAAAGAAGCATCAGAAAACTAATTTTGTTTGATACTCCTGTTTCATTTACCACGGCAGCAACAAAACAATCCCATAGAAAATCCCAATCGTAAACGACGCAAGGATAATAGCAGAAACATACGAAAGAATACTATCCTTGAGATCAAGTCGATACACTGCCCGAATTCCCAACACGAGGAGCACGGCATTCCAAATTAGGCTGATGAAAAATAAAACAAGGGATAGCATGAAGATGCCCTTTTGCATATACCAGTTTTCTCCGTAGACAATAAAAAATATAACACTCAGCAAGGAAACGAGCAGAAACGGAAGCCGCGCAAGTCCATACAAAGTAATAAAATTCTTCAATCGCGTTTTCCCGCCAAACCAAAAAGGAACTTTATAGATCC
>Ga0209541_10009485_pt1 | contig 15772 bp, 18 predicted proteins | sample RifCSPlowO2_01_FD_184027 | JGI IMG/M metagenome (GOLD analysis project Ga0209541, IMG submission 184027) | Groundwater microbial communities from Rifle, Colorado - Rifle CSP2_plank lowO2_0.1 (SPAdes) (version 2) | ecosystem: Environmental > Aquatic > Deep subsurface > Groundwater | place...
AGAGTGATTTTTGTAATATTTCGCATGTCCATAGTCTATATGTCCATGCCGGATATTTACGGAGAACTAAACGACCCCTTGATTCCATATTTCTTCTTCTCTATACTGATATATGAATATGGCAGAGCAAAAAACCTGGCAAATAGAAAGCCTGTTTCGAAAAGCCTTTGGTCGTACTAAAGAACGATTTTTGAGCTATATCATTGCAACAATTATTCAGTACGCTATTGTATTTGCCAGTTTGTTTATTCTTGTCCTAGTTTTGGCCTTACTAGGTGGCTTTCTTTTCACCCTTCATACTTCACTAGGAACTATGCTTGGCGGTCTGTTGGTGATCGCGGGGATTATCGTTGGCACGGCGTTTATGATTTATATCAGTTCTTGGTCGCAGCTGACGTTAACGGCAATCATCATTCAGAAGAAAAATCTGGGCGCTATAGAAACATTTAAACAGGTCCGTCCCCAGGTTTGGTCATTTGTCTGGTATAACATCGCCCTGAACTTGTTTCTTCTTGGATTACTGCCATCTGGCATTATCAGTTTTGGTTTGATTTTAGTACTTTGGTTATTTTGGAACGTGTTTGCCGTTTTCGTCTTTTTGGAACAGAAAAAAACTGGTTTGGATAATCTTTGGACTAGTCGTGCCATGGTAAAGCAGAATTTTTGGGCGATTATCGGCAGGCTAGTGTTGGTATTTGTACTCTTCTATGTGATAGCCCTTTCTCTAGCATCGGTTGATAACACTGTGGCCGGTATTGCGAACTTTTTAATCTCGATCGCGTTCGGTCCCTTTGCCGTCAGTTATATGTATGAAATCTATAAACTGTTGAAAGTGCCTCAGAAAGTTATCCGGCCGAAAGGCTGGATCGGCCTTTCGGCCGTTGGCTACATCATTGTGGTAATAATGTTGATAGTCGGTTTCAGCTTCTTAGTTAAAGTGGTCGGTCAAGTAATTCAGTCCGCTCCCAAAAGCGTTCCTAACACGATGCAGTATCCTGCCGTCTAACCATGATGTTTTTTGACACTCATGCGCATCTAAATTTCAAGCGTCTCACTAAAATACTTCCCGAAGTAATCGATCAAGCCCATCAGTCTGGTGTGAAATATATGGTAGTTCCGGGAACGGACGAAGACTCTTCCCAAAAAGCCGTCGATATTGCTGACCAAAATGCCAATATATATGCGGCAGTGGGAATTCATCCGCATCATGCTTTTGAAACCGCGGACCAGGAGGAGGGACGTACCCTAGATTCAAGAATTCAGATTCTGGAAAAACTGCTCCAAATTCCCAATAACAAAATTGTGGCCATTGGCGAAATTGGCCTGGACAGACATTCTTATGAAGAAACAAAATACCAGAATTATCACGTTGATGGCAGTTTTATGAATCGGCAGAAGGCGCTTTTCGTCGCACAACTGCAGCTAGCAAAAACATATAAATTATCCGTTATTTTGCATAATCGAGAAGCAAAAGATGACTTTTTAGGACTTCTCAACGATAATTGGGACCAGTTTTTTTCGGGGAGAATAGTATTTCATTGCTGTGAACCGGATGAAACGCTACTTAAATATGCCACCGATCATAATATTTTTATCGGCGTTGACGGCGATATTACTTACAATGAAGAAAAACAGCGGTTCGTGAAGCAAATTCCCACGGAATTATTACTGTTGGAAACCGATTCACCCTTTTTGCTTCCCGAACCACTGCGAACCGAGAAAAAATATCCTAATACCCCGGCCAACATTCCCCTGATTGCCGAATTTATCGCCGGACTGAGAGGGGAGTCTCTCAACGATCTTGCCAAGACAACCACGGAAAATGCCATGCGACTTTTTCGGATTGGTTGAAAACTTCAGATATCTTTGCTACAGTGAAGTGATGAAGTTTAAAACTTTTCTTCTCATTGGCATCACCGTTGGATTGGTCGCGGGCTTGGTTCAATACAAACAGACACTAAAAACCGACTCCTCCGCTAGCGAATCTTCTCCAAGAACTGCCATCTACATTGACTCACAATCCTGTCACGCTAGTCCTGGGGCTCGTTGGACGGAAGCGGGTTACGGGGAAAAATACAAGCCTGGTCCTTACCCATTTCCAACGCTTTTGTATCACCGTTATGATAGGCTAGTACAAGTTTATTTAGAGCCGATCCCAGCAAAAGGATTAACAAGATACATGTTAATAGACTTGCATAGCCCTGGTGAGAATCCTAAGGAGAATGTAACCACTAAAGAACCGTATTCACCAATGGGTACTGAAATAAAAACCAGGTGCGGTAGTGAAATATCGACTCTATATGTCTATCGTTGTCTTGGTCTTTATTGTTCCCCACCTGAAGGGAAAGGTTACACCACCGACGATCAGAGAGACTATAGAGCCATGATGGAAGATTTTGTGTTGGTTAAGAAGTACCTCAGAACCCCCGGATACCATGATGCCTCATGGGCCCAGACCTCCGGTAAATACCTGATGACCCCCTGGTGCGATCCTCAGTACTTCGATTGTTCACGGCCATAGTGGTTAGTGATGATTTTGGCTAGGAAGTGCTTGTTGTAGTTGATTGATAATGAGTTCGTAGTATTCAATATTTTCTGTGTTTGGAGTTGGTTGTTGAGATTCCTGAAGTAACCGTTCCTCAATAAGGGGCACTATGTGTCTTGCCAAAATATCAAATTGTTTTCGTTGGTTGCCAGCATAATTTCTGACATTATTATGAACGCGAGGATTCCAATACACGGCCGCGAGTAAACCGCCGGCTAAAGTGATATGAGGATGAGCGTCATCAGTGCCAACAAGATTCATAGTCGCTAGACCCATTGACTCAGCGGTTTGCCAGAATCTATCATCTAAACGTCCCTGGTTGTGTCGAAGACCAAGGCTTCTATGGTGTCTAAAAAGCATTATGGGAGTTACTCCATTCGTTGGCATAGTGCTTCCCGATGAAGTGATTGATCCCAATGCTACTTTCATCTCTTTTCTTAAGGCGATTCTGATGATTCGGGATAGCCTTGGGAAGAATTCCTTTATTTGTAATTCAGCCACGTGCCTTGAGTTTTGATCAGTGTATTCAGCCATAGTTTGTCCTTCATCAGCAAAGTCATCGATGGTAAGGGCCTCCTTCAACCAGGAAAGGAGAACTAGGCACTCGTCTAAAGTCAGACCTCGTAATTCTTCTTCATGGAGATCCTCGCCAAGAGCAATCTGGGCCAGCTGTTTTTTTACCTTTAACAGCCACCTATTTTCTGGGTCACTTTCTTCGATGTGGCTGAGGATGGCGAGAAGATTAGGTTGTTCATGTTGGTTGTCAATGATATTTTCTAATGCTTCCGGACTGGTGATTCCAACATATGTCAACAGCGTCACTATATCTTTGTTATCTAATTGGGGAATTTTGCCTACATATATGGGCTTGTCTTTAGAAGGTGCGGATATCCTTTTTCTCTTCTGGCTCGCTTCTAGTAAGGCCGTGATGTCATCAAGTAGTTCTGGATCTGGATTTTCGGGAAACGGCGCGACGTCTAATCCATAATCGGACCAAGGAGGAAATTCATCTTCAACAGGAGATTCTTTCTCAAACCTTATCAATTTACTCTCAGGAATTGTGGCATCTGGTAAAACAAGTACGCTTGTTTGCAATTGACTCGATTGGGATACCGCGTTAATTGTTGGCAACTGAGATTCTCTAATATCATATACTGCGAGCCTTCCTTTTTTTGTTAATCGCACAAAGGGGGAGCGTGGTCCGCGCGAAAGTTTGGTTTGGAGAAGTATCTTAATATGTCTTTCAGTTCGGCCAATTCTTTTTGCGATCGCACCAGCATGTTGGTAGGTTAAAAATTGTTTATCATCTTTAATGACTTTGGCGACTTCGTGGATAATCAAAACCTCTGTAGGATGGAAAAATCGTTGCGAATCCCAAAGATCATCCCGTGGAGCGGATAGTATAAACCGGTCGTCACCTTGTGCCAGAGCGGTAAGATTATCCAGAGGCACTCGAGAGATGTACCCTTTTCTTTTTCTTCGAACCGCTTTAATAAGGCCAGATTTTTCTAGCAAAATAGCAAGCTTCCTCAACCCTTCTCTATCTATTGACTGATCACTGGCTTCAGCAATCTCAGCAAGTGAAACAGAGGGAAACTCCATTTTTCTTAGTTTCGATGTCATCAGAGCAGAAAAGTAAGCTAAGCCTTCGAGCTGATCGGGAGAGAGAGTTTGTGGTTCGGGGTGATCTGGGGTGGAGAAACTTACTTCATGGGTAGAATATGGTACGTAAGAAATAAATGAGGATCCGGATTCTAAATTCCCGTTTAATTCACGATTATCTTCGTGAACTAATTCTGGGACAACGACGTATTTTCTATTTTGACGGGAAACAAACTCGTGAGCTAAGTCTGGATTAGCCAGTTCATACGCCCCTCTTCTAATTCTTCTTAAGAACGGATACTTTCCAGCAACCATGTGTTCAAAAATCTTTTTCCATCCGGAAGCAGTGTCAATGTTAGCAGACTTTTTAAGTTCATCAATGTCATCAAATGGACTAAAAGCCTTTTTTTTATCGCTTAAATTAACTAGACTTTCAATTAAGTGCGCATATTGAAGTGGGAAGATTTCTGGCTTATCCCAAGTATCGTCAACGCCATCAGCCACTTCGGTATCTTCATCGGTGCTAAGAAGTATGCTTTTCATTATCTCAATAGAAGTTCTCAATCGAAATCCTCGACCATGTTTGGCTTCGGCGAGACCAAGATCAACCAGTTTCATAAGGCTAGCTCTTATGTCATGAGGCGAGACATCGTCACCTAACTCTTGCGCAATGGTTTTTGAAGCGATCCAGGGGTCGGTCATTCGGTGGATGGCTTGTAACTCTGAATGACCGACGAAGAGCGCGATGTGAAGTTTGTCTTCATGATTTATTCCTTTGGGAGAGGCCGAGGCGGGAGTTTCCAAGTTAGTTACATGGTCACTATATGGTACACGGACGTAAATAGTATCATCAAATTCTCCTAGTTCTGTTGGTGGTTCTAGTACTTGGGGCAGGATCCGGAAGTTTAGTATTTCAGTAGATATTGAAGAAGGACGTTCTGTTGACATTGGCTCATTATATTTTATAGGCTCATAATTTTCAAACGTTTACTTTGAAGTCTACGACGTCGCCGTCTTGCATGATATATTCACGCCCGCACATTTTAGCTAGGCCTTTGGTGCGGGCGTGGGTCCAGCCGCCGGCATCGACAAAAGCTTGATAGGGAACTATTTCGGCTTTGATAAAGTGTTTAATGAAATCGGTGTGGATTACGCCGGCGGCATTTTGCGCGTCCGTGCCGTTACTGATAGGCCAAGCACGGACCTCTTTTTCTCCCGCGGTTAAAAATGAAATCAATCCCAGTAATTCATAGGCTGCCTTAATCAGCCTGTTCAATCCCGGTTCTGCCAAATTGAACTGTTTCAGATATTCCTGCTGATCCGCTTCTTCAAGGACAACAATATCCGCTTCCAGTTTGACACACAAAGTAATCTGTTTCCGATTCGGTAACTCTGGCACTCCTTCGCTTAGCTGAGTTTCGGAAACGTTAGCGACGTAAAGCACGGGCTTCATTGTTAATAGATTGAGACGGCGGATGCCTTCCTGTTGAATTTCCGTGAGAGAAATTTCACGGGCGGGAATATTTTGATTAAGTTTCTCCACGAGGATTGCCACTGCCTCATAAAAAGCCTCATCTTCTTTTTCCAGCTTTTTATTCGGCTTATTTTGTCTTGATAGCGTATCCAAATCCTTCAAAATCAGTTCCGTTTCCACAATTTCCATATCTTCCTTCGGATTAATTTTCTCCGAGACATGAATTACATTGTTATCCTCAAACAGCCGGACGACATGAACGATGGCATCGACTTCCTTAATATGACTGAGAAATTGGTTTCCCAGACCCTCTCCCTTGGAGGCGCCCCGGACGAGACCGGCAATGTCATAAAATTCAACAGCAGAAGGTACGATCGTGTTAGTTTTAACAATCTCGGCCAGTTTCGGAAGTCGCTCGTCCGGAACTTCCACGATACCAACATTAGGATCTATGGTACAAAAAGGATAATTAGCCGCCACCGCGACCTGTTTTTTTAAAAGGGCGTTAAAAAGCGTGGATTTCCCCACGTTAGGAAGCCCCACGATACCTACTTTGAGCATGTCAGCTTATTATAGCAGGAAATGCGGTGATATTATTTCTTCAATTGGCTCATTCGCGTCGTGTATTCCTGGAGGAGATTGCGGATCATGCGCTGGTAAGAAGTATCTAAACGCTTGGCCTCTTTCTTAAAGAAATCAATACTATCTTTCTGCAATGAAATGGTTACTTTTGTAGTAAGCTCTTTAAATACAAGCTGTTCTGGAGGGGGAAGGAAGTCTTTAACATACTTCATTTTACCAAAGGTTCCCTCGACAATATCACCGTATTTAAGCTTACGAATTTTCTTTTTCATATATTTTTACTTGTTTACGCCAATATCCGGCTCCAAAAATTCTAATAGATCCACCTCTCAATGCAAAACGAACGGTACATATCCTGTCTTTTATCATTCCAATACAAAAATATCTGGTTTCATTCTTAGTACTATGTCTGATGTCCTCAAAAATCAATCTTTTACTATCATTAAAAGCTTCTTGGGCACGTCTAAATGAAACTCCGTGCTTAATGACGTTAATGATATCCTTATCACCATCCCATTCAAAATCCAGCTTGTATCTCATATGATAATGAAGTATTTATAAAATTGCAATACTAAAGTATGGCTAATAGGTAGAAGCAATCCTTTTTGGTAGAATATTACCAATGATAAAAGCGGTGCTTTTTGATGCCGATGGCGTGTTAATTAATGGCCCAAAATTTGCGGACCATCTCCAAAATGACTTGCATATTGCGCCGGAAATGACACGACCTTTCTTTCAAGGTCCATTCAAGGATTGTCTGGTTGGGAAAGCCGATCTAAAGGAGGCGATTGCTCCATTTCTTCCTGGATGGGGCTGGAATAAGCCCATAGATGAATTTATTAAGCTTTGGTTTAACGTGGAACATCACTTGAATGAACCACTATTAGTCTACATAAAGAGTCTTCGGGAAAAGGGCATTCGTTGTTATGTGGGCACTAATCAAGAAAAGTATCGGTCGGAATATATGAAAGAATTTATGGAACTTAAGCCGTTATTTGATGGTTTTTTTGCTTCTAATGAAATCGGTGTTTGTAAACCAGAGGTGGAGTTTTTTGAATTTATCGTTGATGATCTAAAAATACAGAAAGAGCAGATTTTATTCTGGGATGATACACAGCGGAATATCGATGCGGCTACAAATTTCGGCATTCATGCTGAGTTTTATTTGAACTTTGAAGACTTTAGGAATAAAACAGAGCACCATCTACTCTAGCTCCCATTAATTATCGGGACAGCTTGGCCAACTTCTTATCAAATGTAATGATTTCTCCATCGTTTTGCTGCGCCCAAGATATGATGTAACTATCAACAAAATGGAAGCCCTTTTCATACTGTTCCCATAGTGATAATAAGCTTTTTCGGTCATCAACATAGAGCCATTTCTGAGAAAGAAAAACCTGAAATGAATCGGCAATTTCCTCGCGGGATTTATTATAAAACGATTCTAAAACGAAACACGCTTCGGCGATTACAAGAACCTTCACTCTAAGATCGATGATCCCTTTTTCAGCTGCTTTAAAAATACTTTTAGCTTTTTTTTGCTGTTCAGGGATGTCTCCGACGAGATACCTAAGGATGACATTGGTATCGAGAATACCCTCTACTTGTTTGCCCATGATGTGCTAAATTTTTGACGGGCTTTTCTAAGAGCCTGATCATCGAGCTTAATATCGGATTTGAGAGATGATTCAAGCGACCAAAAATCTCCTTTAGGATGGATTTCTAACGTATTCCCATTGATTTGGAGGACGGCTTTGGTGGCTTGGTTAATTCCAAGAGAGCGGAGGAAAGCTTGCGGAATTGAAACTTGGCCTTGACTAGTAATCGAGACTATTTTCTGCATATTCCATTATTATATGTAGAAAATAATGATAAGTCAAGCGATATTATTAATTAATCTTCCGATTCATTGACTTTGCGAGCTCTGCTAGCTAAAATAAAATCATGCCAGAAGAACCAGCAGTTTCGGTTCCAGACCCACTGAACGAAGTTCCAACCGATTTAGAACTTGAGAACCAAGAAAAACTACCCTCCCGAGCTCTTGGCTGTGTGCGTGATATCGGATTTGCAGTTTTAGCGGTGATGTCTTATGACAAAATACGAGATACCGATTATGCTTCGCGCCTTTATAACGGTGCCAATATTGTTATTTCTGGTCTTGTCCAGGAAATAAAAGATTTGGGCAGTAATCCGGTGTTGGTATTTGAGCCTCCTGTGGAAGCAACTGAGGAATCGGCTGGGGGAGCAGTAGAAACGACTATGTACACTGTCAAACCGGGGGATTCTTTGTCGGCAATTGCGGCGCAATTGCCGGGGAATCCCGACTGGCATCAAATATATGAATTAAATAAGGGTATTATTGGTCCCAATCCTAGTAGTCTTTCAGTTGGGACGATAATAAGATTGCCAGGCGGTGGGGAAGTGGCGGTGTCACAAGCAGATATTGATAACCTGGAGCCGGCAAGGCTTAATGACGAGGCGTTGCCGGCGGATGTAGTCTCGCGTTCAGAACTTCACGATAAATATCATACCACGATTTGGGATGCAAAAGGTGAAGTGAATCTTCATTTGCGATCAGAAGCAATGAAGATGCTAATCTTTCAAGCAGCTCAATCAGGATATTTTGATGAATTAAATATCATATTAATTAACGGGCCAATCGTGGACTATGAATACCTTTCTGACGAAACGCGAGTGGCTCTTCCCGAGTTCGCCAATAAGCTTCAGGATGGGAAAATATCCTCTCCTGACAAAAACACGGCGGGAGTATTTGTACAATACGGGAGACACTTATATGTGGCGATCGCACTGGGAGGTTCCTTGAATCCTGATTTGCAGGATTCGCATCCACATCCAGATAAGTATAGTTTCGAACTTACTGACGCGTACCCTTTTAAAGCACAGGATCTAGCCTTGCTGATTAGGCATGAACTTAACCATTATTCCGGCTCTAATGAAACAACCACCGATTATAGTTCACTAGAACAAGTTCGTCAGGCGCGGATGCGATATGAAAAATCCGGGGAAACAGATGATAGCTTATACTTCGCCGTGTTTGAGACTCCAAATGGGAATTTGATTAGCCAGGGTCCGGATAAATTGGATCAGCGAGTCGCTTCTTCGGCGCCGGCGCGGAATTGGACGAAAATCCACGGCGATTCTATAGAAGCGATTAAAGCGCGATTGCAAGCGCACGAAACGCGTAAAGCTACTTGAGATATTTCTTGAAGAATTCGACCGTTCTTGCCATGGCTTGATTGTAACTATTGCCGGTTAAATTGTGACCACCGGAAGGGTATTCGTAAAATTCGTGCGGGATTGATGTCTTGTCGAGTTTGGTGATGAGGTCTATACTATAACCAATATTCACGACCGTATCATCCACTGCATGATGGAGTTGGATGGCGCCCTTGATATCATCCAGATAATTCGTGGCGGCGACCTGTTGCCAAAAGGGGCTATCAGGGGTGAATTCGCCATAGGTGTCAAATAATTGTTGGCGTCTTCTTTGGCGTTGAACATTACTACTGGGTGGGCGATAGCTGTTATCGTTGAGACGGTATTTAACGAAATCTTCGTAGGAATAAACGGCGCCGGCCCAGATGACTACTGCCGGGATATCGGGCCGGCTCGCCAGGCTTCTAAGAACCACGTTTCCCGCCATGCTGTGTCCCCATAAGCCGATTTTATCGGGATTAACGAAATCGGCTTTTTGTAGGGCGGCGCGCGCGTTCAGCACATCAACAATATAGTCTTCTGAATAATAGGCGCCGCCCGGCTCTCCTTCTGACTGGTCATGCCCCCGTAGATCGATCTTAAACACCACGAAGCCATTTCGTGCTAAATAATTCACGTACGACGCATAATTCTGCTGAGTTCGGTACAAAGTCGGGGGAATGTAGCCGTGAATAAAGATAATTGCCGGCCAACCGTCCGTTGGTTCTTCCCCTGAAGGAATGGTGAACAGCCCGTTAACCTTCAGTCCATCCGATTGATATGAAGTTAAATACCTCGTATAACTTCCCGCTGACCCAATGGCTTTCAAATTCCCCAGTTCACTGGAATACGTCCGTGACTTTAATGATGGAATAGTCATCTCCTGAAACGGAAATGGTGTTGGGGAAATAAGCTTTCCCGATACTTCTCTCAATTTCTCCGGAATCGGGGCAATGAAGTCGGAAACATTACTCTGTTTAGCAATAACGAGGACGATAAATCCGCCGAAAATTAAAAACAAAAGCTTTTTCATATAAATATCTTAGCAATTTAGAGAAATTTAATATTTGCTTTGTATAATGCTGATCATGATTTTACAGGCTATTAATCTATCTCTATCTGATTTTTTTGTTAATATTGCTGCTGCCTGGTTTGCTAGTATTTTTATCACTGGATATTTTGTAGAGAGGGATGCAAACTTCTACCAGGAATTGACTTTCAATATCATATATATTATTCTTTCATTACAAATTTCAGTTATTTTAAAACTTCTATGACCAAAAAGAAACAAAAAGAATTTTTAGATTTAAAGCTAAAGTTTGGAATTGCGTATCTGCTTTCAATCATTGCTTTCGTACTAATTTATGCTGTTTTTATGAAGTAAGTTTGTCATAAAGATGTCAAGAATTAAGCGGCAGAATGTTTTATATTGAGTCCAATGAAGAAACTTTCCTGGATAGCAGAAAATATTCCGGCTTCTCCAATTCGTGAACTGGTTCCTTTTGCCGAAGCGGCCAAGAAGCGGGGAGTCAAAATTTATCATCTTAATATTGGTGATCCGGACATAGAATCACCTAGCGTGATGATCGAGGCGCTGAAAACCTGGCCTCATCAGTTGATTCCCTACGCCAATTCACAAGGGGAAAGTCATTTGATTAACAGTCTACTGGGTTACTATGGAAAGTTGGGGTTTGGGAAATTGGCCAGCGCTGATCTTCAGATTACTTTGGGCGGGTCGGAAGGTTTACTGTGGACAATTTCCTCAATTTGTGAACCTGGAGATGAAATTCTCACGTTCGAGCCTTTTTATACCAACTACATGAGTTTTGCCCTTCGAGCTGGAGCCAAGTTGGTACCAATCGAGACGACAATTGAAACTGGTTTTCATTCTCCTAAAGCCTCAGTGATTGAGAAAAAAATTACGGAAAGGACGAAGGCAATTCTGGTTTGTAATCCCTCCAACCCAACAGGAGCGGTTTATCCGAAAGTGGAAATGGATATGCTTCTTGGCATCGCCAAGAAGCATGGTTTGTACATTATTGCCGATGAAGTCTATCGGGAATTTGCCTATGACGGTCACCAACCTTACTCGGTTCTCAATTATCTAACGGATTATCCGGAGGGAATTATCCTGGTCGATAGTTTATCGAAGCGGTATAGTCTTTGTGGGGCGCGTTTGGGAGTGATTGTTTCGTTGAATAAGAAACTGATGCAAGCCTTCTTGCGTTATGGGCAGGCGCGGTTGTCAGCGGGATCACTGGATCAGTATGTGGCGGGGCAGTTAGATAAGGTAAGCGACGCCTATTTCCAAAAATTAATCAAAGAATACGATCGCCGCCGCCAGGTTCTAGTTAAAGGGCTAAGGAAAATACCAGGAGTAGTCTGCTCTGAACCGGAAGGGGCTTTCTACATCATGGCAAAGTTGCCGGTGAAAGATTCCAAAAAATTCGCCCAGTGGCTGTTAACGGATTTTTCCGATGATAATGAAACGGTGATGGTGGCGCCAGCGGCTGGTTTTTATGCTACTAAAGGACTGGGAGTTGATGAAGTTCGGATTGCATATGTATTGAATATTAAGGCCTTGGAAAGAGCGGTAGTAATACTGGCGCGCGCTCTAGAAATTTATCCGAAGAATTAACTGGGTGATAACAAAGCCAATAAAAAACGACCCTAAAGATAACAGCGATACTACTACGGTTTGAATCAAGGTAAAACCTTTGTTCATATAAAAATCAGTGATAATACGATCGACATCAGCAATCCTACCATCATTGAATCCATGAACCAGCCGATCGCCCCGCCTAAAACAAAAACGCCAATCATTTGCATCAGGCTGAAATCACGGGGCCGGGTGCTAAACATAAAATGCCACACCATAATAATCAATACCGAAAAGCCGATGTAGTAGGTAATGTTCACGATATTAGTATACCGGATTTACGACCGATATTTCAAAAAATGATAAGGCCAGACTCCCACCCCGCGTGTATAAATAAATCTCGCTCGGCATTTTTGACCCACTTTAGATCACGTTTCGGCATAACCATGGCCACCTACCCCAGACTCCTATCTGGTTTGGTCAAATATGGGTCAAAAATGCCGATCTTACTTTTTTGGTGTAGTGAAAAACTCCCTAGGGTTGATATGTTTCCGTAAATACCCGGCCAAGAAATCCCAGAAGACCTGCTTCATTACTTCCTCTATAAAGATGAAATAGTTGCCAAAATTTTGTCGCCAAATATTTTAGGGGAGAATTTTTTGCTGTGGCTGAAGGCAAGATTGCCCATTTTTTCTCTAAGGGCGATGTCGGAGAAATATTTTTTAATTCCTAGGGCGATTTTTGCCGGGTCTTCGGGATCGGCAAAAATCGCCGAGTCATCCCCAATTTCCCTAAGCACTTTAATATCAGATAGCACGGACGGGCACTTTTGGGTAGCGGCTTCCAAGTAGGATAATCCGAAACCCTCATCCCGGGAAATCAATAAGTTACATCTGGCCTCGTGATATAAACCCGCCAATTCCTCATCAGAGACGTAACCCTTGAATACAAATCGCTCATCACCCTGAACTTCGTGGAGAAACTGGCGCAATTCCGCTAACTCGGGATGACCCATCGCTTCATGATCATGCTCGAGATTCTTAAACCCCTTGCCTACAAACAAACATTTAACGTCCGCTATTTTTATAGCGCGAGCTAGGTTCACCAAATTCTTATTCCAATTGGCATCGCCGACATAAAGACAATAGGGAGCGGTGCTGGTTTTCTTCTCCGCCGTCTTACTGGAAGCAAATGAGTTGGTATAAGTCGGATAAACTACGGCAATTTTATCATCGCCAATTCCCAAATGTTGAATGATGTCATCTCTAGAATGCTCGGAGATTGTGATGATCCTATCGTAGTTCTTTAGCGCCTGTTTATTTCTCCATAAATTTAATTTTCCTTTAATTCCCGGGGGGAAATGGGACGGATATTTGAGGGGAATGACATCAAAAATTATTAAAATCTGTCGTTTGGTAATCTTTTTCTCCAAGATGGGCGCTTCGAATGGTTTCCAAAAGGGGACGAGCAGGGTATCATCCTGATTTACTAGATTGAAATCGGCGACAAATTCCGCTTCTGTTTCCAGATTTTCCCGTAGCATCTGTATGATTCGGCCGCCGCCACGAAATTGTCCTAACGAATCATTTTTTGTCGGATCGTAGATTTTCATAGAGAATAATGTAGGCAAACCAGTATCTTAATGCGGAAAACGCGGAAAAAACAAAGCCGGGAAAACCGTCAACGAAACCTTTGTGGCGAAAAAAAGTTTTCAGAAACCACCATTTCGGTAAAATTAAGAAATATTTAAGGAAATTAAGAGCTGATGGTCTAACGCCTTGTTTTTCCATTACATCGGCCTCGAGTATCGAATAGCGGACGAGGCCGTTTTGAATATATTTGTCAAAAGTTTCATAGGGATAATGCAATAAATCGGATTTTAGGTGGCCGATTTTGCCATCGATAGCCACTTGCTCATGAACGGATTTGCAAGGAAACTTGGCGACACCGTTTTTATAGAGACGAATCGTTTTGTCCGGATATTGGCCGCCTTTTCTCAGCGAGCGGCCCAGAAAATAGTTCAATCGTGGAATCCAATAGGCAACAGCTTCCCCCTTTCCAGCAATTATTTCCTGGATTTCCAGTTTCAATTCAGCCGAAACAATTTCGTCGGCATCAAGTTGTAAAATCCATTCCTTAGTACAAGCTTCCAGCGCCTTTTGTTTATTTTTGTGAAACATCGGCGGATTATCAGTAACGATGACTGTGACTTTCTTCTCCTTGTCCAATTTCTTAATTATGTCGATGGTTTTATCTGTGGAACCGCCATCGACAACGACAATTTCATCCACCCAGTCATACAGGGCCTGCAAACAGCGAGCGATATTCTTTTCTTCATTAAAAACCGCCAAGGCAATTGAGATTGACATAGAAGTATTGTATCATTTTTCTAGTATAATCAGCTGCTATGAAATCCTTTCTACAGGCGCAAAAGTATCTTTATAGCCTCATTCCTCAAGGGGACTACATGTTTCCCGGGGAAATGGGACTGAGGCGAACGCAGGCGCTTCTCGATGAACTGGGTAATCCACAAGCTAATTATATTACGGTGCACGTCGCGGGTACCTCAGGAAAAGGTTCTACCGCGACGATGATTGCCAAAATTCTGGAGACGGCGGGCTATAAAACCGGATTGACGGTTTCGCCCCATATCGTTTCAATTCATGAGCGCATGCAAATCAATTCGCAACCGATTAGCGATGATGACTTTGCCGAAATCGTTTTTGCGCTCCAGCCTCATGTTGAGATAGTTTCTCAAGGACCATTGGGTCAGGTGAGTTATTTTGAGGTGCTAATGGCGGCTATCTTTGAGTATTTTAGTCGACAAAAAGTTGATATTGCCGTTATTGAAACTGGCCTGGGAGGAACTTATGATGCGACGAACGTGATTAATTCATTAATATCAGTGATTACGCCGATTGGGTATGACCACATGGATATTTTAGGAAATACCCTAACTGAAATTGCGGGGAATAAGGCCGGAATTATTAAAAGTACCAATCGTGTGGTGGTTTCGGCGCAACAAGTGCCAGAAGCGGATGCGGTGCTACGGGCCAAGGCGCATCAAGAAGGCGTAGTTGTTGCTGAAGAAGGGGACAATTTCGTTGTGGAAAATCCTCAAGTGACGAATCTGGGGACCAGTTTTGACTATAGCAATTCTTTCTACGATATTAGTTACAAAAATATTCAGTTGGGAATGATGGGAGAACACCAAGCCCATAATGCCGCCGTTGCGATAACGGCGGCGCTGGAACTCAATGAAGCGGGTTACGAAATTAACGAAAAAATTATTCGGAAAGCACTAGGGATGGTTCGGATTCCGGGGCGACTGGAAGTAATCGAGACGGACGGAAAGACATTTATTCTGGACGGCGCCCACAACGAAGAGAAAATGCGGGCGCTGGCGGAAGCGCTGGCGAAAATCTGGCCGGGGAAACAGTTTACGGTGATTTTCGCCAGCAAAAAAGATAAGGATATCGTCGCCGAGGCGAAAATACTTCTCCCCTTTGTTAATAAGTTGCTAGCCACGCGCTATACCATCATGATGCATGCGGGCAAATATTCTGCACTAGAGCCTCAAGAGATCTCATCCGTCTTCAAAAAAGCGGGATTTGATGGAGAAATCAATTCCTTCAGCGATCCAAAGAAGGCGTTGGAGAAAATTAAAAAAGGGGAGGTGGTCCTAATTACCGGATCACTCTACTTAGTCTCCGAATTAAGATCGTCACTCGTTAGCTGAGAAAATGGCATGGGA
>Ga0209541_10009488_pt1 | contig 15770 bp, 14 predicted proteins | sample RifCSPlowO2_01_FD_184027 | JGI IMG/M metagenome (GOLD analysis project Ga0209541, IMG submission 184027) | Groundwater microbial communities from Rifle, Colorado - Rifle CSP2_plank lowO2_0.1 (SPAdes) (version 2) | ecosystem: Environmental > Aquatic > Deep subsurface > Groundwater | place...
CCTTAGGGGGTCTTGCTAGAAAAAAAAGAGAGGATCTTCTTGAAGTCGAAGGTATTGGTGAAAAAGGAATTAGTGAAATTAAAAAAGTGCTCGGCAAATTTGGCTTGAATTTAAAAGAATAATATGTATTTGAAAGAATAACTACGAGCTTAACGCCACTAAATTTTATGCGACATCATAACACTAAGAGAAAATTTGGAAGAGATAAAAACCAGAGAAAAGCACTGTTGAATTCCTTGGCGCTTAATTTGATTGTACGCGGAAAAATAAAAACAACTGAACCGAAAGCGAAAGAATTGCGTCCATTTATCGAGAAACTTATAACTAAGGCAAAAAAAAATGATATGTCAACTCGCAGAATTATTATTTCCAAACTTTCCAATCGTGGCAAGGGAATTAAAAAACTTTTTGAAGTTATTGTTCCTAAATACATGAATAAAAAAGGTGGTTACACTAGAATTTTAAAATTAGGAGCTAGAAAATCAGACGGGACTAAAATGGCCCAAATAGAATTCGTTAGTTAGTAGAAAATTTATAAAGTTCATAAAGTTATAAAGTAATGAAAAAACAAGAAAAGAAAGAAGAAAAAATAATAGATGCAAAAGGAAAAACACTAGGAAGAGTTGCTAGCGAGATAGCTTTTTCGCTTATAGGCAAAACCCAAGCTTCCTTTGAAAGACATATTTATTCAGGCCTCAGGGTAAAAGTAATAAATGCTTCAAAAATTAAGATTACTGTTAAAAAATTGGAAGAAATTTATCATACAAGATATTCTGGATATAGAGGAGGACTTCGTATTCTAAAGGGTACAGAAACGGTAGAAAAAAGAGGTTTGAGAGAATTGATAAAACTGGCAGTGTATCGTATGCTTCCAGGAAATAAATTGAGAAAGGAAATGATGAAAAATTTAAAAATTGAAAACTGAATGTAATAAAACTATGATAACAACAGATAAAAAAACAACAAAACTTGCCCGCAATACTACGCATAACGTTACAGGCGAGGGAAAATATAAGGAGGGGATAGGAAGAAGAAAAACCTCAACTGCTAGAGTGCGTATTTGGCAAGCGACGAAATCCAGTTTTATTGTCAATGGAAAAGATGTAAAAGAATATTTTAAAACAGAGGAACAACGTCGTTTAGTTGGAGACCCGATGGTGAAGGGTGTTAGCGGTCAAGAGAAAGTAAATAATAAATGGATGGTAGAAGCAAAGGTATCAGGCGGGGGAGTTCATTCTCAAGCTGAAGCTGTTCGTCATGGTCTGGCTCGGGCCTTAGTTTTATTTAATGTAGAATTACGCCCCAAATTAAAAACTTTGGGATACTTAAAACGTGATCCTAGAGCTAAAGAGCGCAGAAAATTTGGTCTGAAGAAAGCTCGCAAAGCTCCTCAATGGTCTAAGCGTTAAAAAATTATTAAAAAACAAAAAACCAAAAATTTCTGAGTCTTCGCCCTCGGAACCATAAGGACAGGGGACCCACGACTCTTTAAATTTTTGTTTTTTGTTTTTTAGAATTTATGCTAATATATGTTTATGTCAGATGAAGAAAAAAAAAACCTAGAAAACCTGGAGTCCCAAGAAGATAAATCAGAAGTTCTAGAATTTGAATTTAATGAAGATGGAGAGGAAGATTTGAAAAAAACCCTAAAGAAACTCAGGGCTGATTTAAAAGCGTGTAAAACTGAAAACTACGAGCTTAACGCCACAAAAATTGAATATTTGAATGGTTGGCAAAAAGAACGAGCGGATTTTGCCAATTATCGAAAGCAAGAAGACGATAGGCGGGTAAATTTTTCAGAATCGATACGCGAGCGTATTTTAACGAAATTTTTAGCGATATTAGATAGTTTTAATATAGCTTTTTCCAATAAAGAAGCTTGGGAAAAAGTGGACGAGAGTTGGCGCAAGGGAGTAGAATATATTTATACTCAACTGAGTACAATTTTTGAGGAATATGACGTAAAAGAAATAGGAGCAGTTGGAGAAAATTTTGACCCAAGTATTCATCAGTCTATAGAAATGATGCCGACTGATAAAAAAGAAGATAATCATAAAATTTCCGAAGTTATTCAAAAAGGATATAAACTTGGCGATCGTGTCATTCGCGTCGCTCGAGTGAATGTTTTTGAATACAATGAATCTAAAGAGTAAAACTTGTGAACACTGTAAAACTTCTTTTGAAATATCTGAGGGAGAATTTTCTTTGTATGAAAAAGTTGGCATAGAATTGCCACAGGACATAAAAGATGTCCCTGATAATATAATTTCTCAAGCGCTTATATGCGGAGAATCTGGCTGGCGTTTTAATATATCTCAAAATGAGCTTATTTTCTACAAAGAGAATAATATTCCACTTCCTCGATATCATTTTGATGTAAGGATAAAAAATAATTTGAAATATTTAACAGTTTTACGGGCATATTCATATACTTGTTGTTATTGTAAGAAAGATATAGAGGCGTATTATTTACCAGAGTGGAATTATCAAAAAATCGCCTGTGAAGAATGTTATAAAAAAAATATAAATTAATTTTAAAATAAAACCTTAACATACTATATATGATAAGTTAAGGAAATTTAAAAATGGAATATCAAAGTGAAAAAAGAATATGTCAAAGTTGTAAAAAAGACTTCACTGTAGAATCTGAAGATTTTTTTTCTATGAAAAAATCAAAGTTCCGCCACCGACTTGGTGTCCGGAGTGCCGATTCCAACGGCGATACTCCTGGAGAAATGAAGTTACTCTTTACCGAAGACCGTGTGATTTTTGTGGAAAAAGCAGTGTTACTATTTATTCTCCTAAAAAACCTTACAAAGTATATTGTCCTACATGCTGGTGGGGAGACGGATGGGATGCAAAAAATATTACTCAGGATTTTGACTTTTCTCAGCCATTTTTCGAGCAGTTTTACGAACTTCAGCTTAAAATTCCAAGAATCGCTCTTTTAACTAAAAATAGCGTAAATTCAGAATATACAAATCATTCTGGTGATAATAAAAATTGCTACATGAGCGTTTCTACTTTTTATTCAGAAAATGTGATGTATTCAACGAATATTTGGGAGAAAGGACAGGATTTATGTGATTGTACTTTAGTGATGAAAAATGGAGTTTTATCTTATGAATGCACAGATTCTTTCAATATTTACCGTTGTCAATTTTCCATTCTTTTGGAAAACTGTACTGATTGTTTTTACTGTTATGATTTGCGTAACTGTCAAAATTGTTTTTTGTCATGTAACCTAAGAAATCAAAACTATATGATTTTGAATAAAAAGTATTCAAAAGAAGAATATAATAAAAAAATAAAAGAATTTAATTTATCTTCATATAAAGTAGGACAGAATTTATTTATGGTATTTGTAGATTTAATAAAAGAAAAAGCATTACATAGATTCGCAGTAATGGAAAATACTGTAAATTCTTTTGGCAATATGCTTTATAATTCTAGAAATGCAAATAGGGTTTTTGATTCAGATAGAGTAGAAGATGTAAAATATGGAATTATCGTTCCCGATGTAAAAAACTCCATGGATGTATCTCATGTTGGTTTTAACTGTGAACTTTTATATGAATCTCATGCCTTGGTTCGTTCTTATAATGTTTTATTTTCTCATTTATCTTATGACAATAATGACATACAGTACTGTGATTCTTGTCACAATAGTAATAATTTATTTGGTTGTTGTGGTATAAAAAATGGGAGTTATATGATTTTTAATAAAAAATATTCTAAAGGAGAATATTTGAAATTAAAAGAAAAAATTATTGAACATATGAAAAAAACAGGAGAATATGGAGAGTTTTTTCCCAGTAAGTTTTCTCCTTTTAAATATAATGAGTCTCATGCTCAAGTTTACATACCACTTAACAAAGAAGAGGCTCTTAAAATAGGTTTTGATTGGGAGGACAATCTTCCAGGAACTTATGATAAAGAAACAGTTTCTTCAGAAAATATTCCTGATAATATAACAAATGTTTCAGATTCTATAACAAAAGAAATATTAAAATGTGAGAATTGCAAGAAAAATTATAATATTATTCCCGCTGAATTTGTGTTTTATCAACGAGAAAATATTCCCATTCCACATTTTTGCTATGCTTGTCGATATAAGAAAAGAATATCTTTAAGATTGCCCCGCAAACTTTGGCATAGAACCTGCATGTGCGATAGAGAAGGGCATGGACATGGAGGTAAATGCAGTAATGAATTTGAAACCAGCTATGCCCCAGATAGATCCGAGATTGTTTATTGCGAACGTTGCTATCAGCAGGAAGTTTATTAAATTTATTTTTTTACACTTTTTAAAAAAGCCAGATTTGTTTCTTCGTCTAATTTATCTGTGACGATTATCATTAATTCAGTTCCAAGTCCCAAATCTTTTTTTATATTTGTGAAAAGATGTTCATAAGGGTAAGGAGAGATCCAAACAGTATTTTTTATGCACGTAAAATCCGCTTTCTTCAAAAGATAACGCAAGGCTTCACGTTCATTTTTTCTTTCCTCTGGAATATCCAGAATTATAATTCTCCATAATCCATCCCAAGCAGTGGAAATTAGAGCGCCACTTCCTTCAAGTTTAATACAGTTTAATTTGCTTTTGCCTTTTGGGGTTAATTTTAGATAACTTTTATTATCAGACCGTAACATCTCAACGCACCCAGATTCGACTAAATTTTTTATCGAACGAGTTAAGGCATAATTTTTTTTAGGGTCCTTTTCTTTTATTGAATCAATAGAAACAGCTGGTTTTTCGGCTAAAATCTTTAGTATTTTGTTGGAATACTCTTTTTTGCTTGACATACATATAGCCTATCATATATACTGTTTTTATACAAATAATTCGTGGTCGCAAAATAATTGTTAAAAAACATTATAAGTAATATATATAGTAAAAATATGAGTAAAATAATAGGTATAGATTTGGGTACAACAAATTCGGCAGTTGCTTTAATTGAAGGAGGGGCACCGAAAATTATAGAAAATGTGGAAGGTAATCGCACTACTCCTTCTGTTGTAGCCATAACAAAAAATGGCGATCGTATCGTCGGACTTCTTGCCAAGAGACAAGCTGTCACTAATCCAGAAAATACTATTTCTGAAATAAAACGCTACATGGGGCATCGTTTTGATGATCCCGGAGTGCAAAAAGATAAAATTTCTGCTCCGTTTAAAATTGAAACGGGTGAAAATGGCGGAGTAAAAGTAAAAATGTCGGATAAGTTTTATCGTCCGGAGGAAATTTCTGCCATGATTTTACAGAAAATAAAAGCTGACGTTGAAGCTAAATTAGGAGAAAAAATAACAGAAGCAGTTATCACCGTGCCCGCCTATTTTAACGATGCCCAAAGAAAAGCAACCAAAGACGCGGGGCAAATAGCGGGACTTGACGTAAAACGTATCATTAATGAACCAACCGCAGCCGCTCTTGCTTATGGATTTAATAAAAAGAAAAACGAGAAAATAGTGGTGTATGACTTTGGCGGGGGAACTTTCGATGTATCGGTGCTTGAAATCGGAGATGATGTGATTGAAGTCAAATCAACCGACGGGGATTCTCATATGGGTGGAGGCGATATTGATAGAAAAATTATTACTTGGATTGCGGAAGAATATAAAAAAGAATCAGGTATTGATGTCAGAAAAGACCCGCTTGCTCATCAGAGATTAAAAGAAGCAACTGAAAAAGCAAAACATGAACTTTCTACTACTATGGAAGCAGAAATAAATATTCCATTTATCACTTCTGATTCAGGAGGGCCAAAACATTTATTGATGAAAATGTCTCGAGCCACACTGGAATCTCTAGCTAAAGAATATATAAATCGTTCTATTGAAATAACCAAAAAGGCGCTTGAGGCATCACCATTTAAAATGAATGAAATAAACGAAATTATATTAGTTGGAGGACAAACCAGAATGCCAATGATGGTAGAAGCGGTAAAAAATCTTTTTGGCAAAACCCCCAACTTGTCCATTAATCCTGATGAGGTTGTAGCCCTAGGCGCTGCCGTGCAAGCTGGCGTGCTGGCAGGGGACGTACGAGATGTTTTGCTTTTGGATGTCATTCCACTTTCCCTCGGTATTGAAACACTGGGAGGGGTGGCAACAAAATTAATTGAAAAAAATACCACTATTCCAGCCTCAAAATCCCAAGTATTTTCAACTGCAGCCGATAATCAGACTTCCGTGGAAATTCATATAGTGCAAGGGGAGCGTCCGATGGCATCCGACAACAAATCCCTCGGACGCTTTATTTTGGATGGCATTCCACCGGCCCCTCGCGGTATACCGCAAGTAGAAGTTACCTTTGATATTGATGTGAATGGAATATTGAATGTAACAGCTAAAGATAAAGCTTCTGGTAAAGCTCAGTCAATCAAGATTGAAGCAAGTTCTGGATTAAAAGAAGAAGATATTAAAAAAATGCAAGCTGATGCTGAAACGCATGCTGAAGAAGATAAAAAGAAAAGAGAAAACGTTGACATAAAAAATACAGCTGAAATGATTATTTACACTGCTGAGAAAGCACTGAAAGATAATGATGCAAAAATTCCAGTTGATGTGAAAGATAGTGTGAATGCAAAAATAACCGCCTTGCGCGGAGTAAAAGATGGAACGGATATTGATGCCATTAAAAAAGCGACGGAAGAATTATCTGCCGGGATGTCTAAAATTGGCGAGGCTATGAATAAAGCCGGTGCAAATCCTTCGGCAGACTCAGGACCTTCAACTCCCGAAGAACAAAATCCGGAAGTGCACGATGCTGAATATAAAGAAGAAGATAAAGGCGAAACACCCAAGTAATAATGTCATCATAATTATCAAAAAGGCTCTTCGACTTGGGTTGAAGGGCTTTTAAATTTCATTATTTTCTTGTATAATATCAGCATGGAACTACTGGAGTTACCCAAAAACAAGGAAATTACGTACATCGGTTATACCACTTATCGGGACAAGAATAATCTATTCGGCATAAAACGCAAAGACAGGCGTCAGCATGTTTATATTCTCGGAAAATCCGGTACCGGTAAATCTGTACTGATGTTCAATATGATTATCCAAAATATAGAAAATGGCGACGGAGTCTGTATGGTTGATCCGCACGGGGAAAATGTAGAAGCTGTTTTATCCGCTATTCCGCCACATCGCATGAAAGATGTTGTCTATTTCAATCCAGCTGACACTGACCACCATATTGGATTTAATGTTTTGGAATTAATTGATCCCAAATACAAACATCTTGTAGCATCAGGCCTGATGGGTATTTTTACCAAAATCTGGGCCAATGCTTGGAGTGCCCGAATGGAATATATTTTAAATAATGCGATTTTAGCCTTGCTGGATACTCCCGGCACAACTCTTTTAGGCATCCAAAGAATGCTAGTGGATAAAGATTATCGCCAGAAAATAATTGCTAATTTAAAGGACCCAGTGATTAAAGCTTTCTGGGTGCACGAATATGAAGCTTGGCAAGAAAAATTCCGCAATGAAGCCATTGCCCCGATTCAAAATAAAGTCGGACAGTTTCTTTCTACTTCTATTATCAGAAATATTGTGGGTCAATCTATCAGTACTATAAATATTTTTGACATAATGAATGAGGGGAAAATTTTTCTAGTAAACGTTTCCAAAGGACGTATCGGGGAAGATAATTCTTCGCTTCTAGGTGGCATGATTATTACTAAAATTCAGTTGGCAGCCATGGAACGCGTCCGTATTCCAGAAAGTGAGAGGAAAGATTTTTATCTTTATGTAGACGAATTTCAAAATTTTGTGACCGATGCTTTTGCCAGCATTTTGTCCGAAGCCAGGAAATATAGGTTAAACTTAACTGTTGCTCACCAATATACCGCTCAGTTGATTTCAGACAAAAATTCAAGTGTCAGGGATTCTATTTTTGGAAATGTCGGTACTATGATAGTTTTCAGAGTTGGTGCTGACGATGCAGAATTTTTAGAAAAAGAATTTGAACCGGAATTTACTCCCCAAGATATTGTAAATTTGCCGAATTTTAAAATTTATTTGAAATTAATGATAGATGGTGTGTCATCTCGTCCATTTTCAGCTAAAACTCTTCCGCCTTTGATAAAATCTGGCAATAAAAAAGTTGAAGAAGAAGTTATTAAATCTTCTCGTGATCTTTACTGCAGGCCAAGGGAAGTGGTAGAACGAGAAATAAATAATTGGAGTGGGATGTCTATTGGGGATGATAGTAATACCGGTGGGGTAGAAAAATTTCCAGCTCAATGTTCTATTTGTAAAAAAGACACAATGGTACCTTTTAAACCAGAAATAGGTAGAGCAGTGTATTGTAAAGATTGTATAGCCAAAATAAAATCTGGAGAATTAAAGCCTATTGCGGGATCAATAAAACAAATTAAACAAGATGAAACTAAGTTTTATAAACCCTTAGCGGATTTAGGTATAGAATTTAAGCAGAAAGACGAGAATGGAGAGAAAGAAAGATATCCAGAAAGAGTTGATAAACCCATACGAATATTTTCAACTATTAAAAAAGTTTTTACTGGTGATAAATCAAAACCTGTTTCGCCAGTAGTTAGAGACAATACAGCTTTAAGAGAAATTTTAAATAAAACACTTTCCACCCCTCCACCTATTTCCCTGAACGAATTAAAAGATACAAAACCGACGCCTAATACCGTTTTGAAAGACAGATCTGCCAGTAAAGAAGATATGAATAAATTAAAAGATTTTATTTCAAAAATAATTCCTACTCATAACACCTCGAACCTAATTAATAAGAACGGGGAAAAAGAAGAGAAAAAAATAACATCTACAAACAAAATTAAAGAAGTTCCAGAAGATGTTTTGAGAAAAGTTTTGGAATGATGTCAAAACCCCATACTAGAGCAAAGCTCAGTACGGGACAGGTTGCAAAAAAGATATGGGTAATGTTAGTGAAAAGAAAATATGTCAAAACTGTCATGGTGAATTTATTATAGAGCCTGAAGATTTTAATTTTTATGAGAAAATAAAAGTTCCTCCACCGACATTCTGCCCGGAATGTCGGACCGTTCGACGTCTATGTTGGCGCAATGAAATATCTCTCTTCAGAAGAAAATGTGATGCTCCAGATCATAAAGAAATTTTAATTTCTTTTATTCATCCGGACGAAAAATTGGTAGTATGCGATTCTAAATATTGGTGGGGGGACGAATGGAATCCTCTTTCCTATGGCAAAGAGTATGATTTTTCAAAACCCTTTTTTCTGCAATGGAAAGAATTAAGAGATAATATCCCTCTACAATGTCTTTCAAATATAAAAGCCACCAATAGTGATTATTGCAATGTAGCCGAAGGAAGTAGAGACAGTTATCTTTGTTCTGGATCTTGGCGCATAGATCGAACATTTTACTCAAACAGAATTTCATACACCAAAGACTGTTCAGATCTTTATGTAGCCCATCGTTGCGAACTTTGTTATGACTCTTTATTTTGTACGGATTGCTATCATACTTTGTATTCTTTTAATTGTAAAAGTTGCGTGGATTCATACTTTTTATATGATTGCCATGGCTGTATAGATTGTTTTGGTTGTACTAATCTTCGCAATAAATCTTATTGTATGTGGAATGAACAGCTTAGCAAAGAAGAATACTCTAACAGGTTAAAGGAGATTAACTTTAAAAATTATGAAGTTATTGAAAAATTAAAAGAAAGATTCAACGAACTTTATTTAAAATCAGTACATCGCTATATGAATCATTCGAAAATAGTAAATTCCACGGGTGATAATCTGGACGGAGTAAAAAATTGTAAGTTTTGTTTTGATGCCGCAGGTACCCGAATTGAAGATTGTAAATATTCTCATTGGATTGCTCTTTATGCAAAAGATATATATGATTCCGGTCCTGGTATTGGAGAAGGTGAGATGATATACGAGGCGTTCGATACCGGCATAGGCAATTTCCGCAATTTATTTACCAGTGTAGTTTATAGTTCTCATAATATTGAGTATGCCTTTAATTGTCATGGTTGTTCTGATTTATTTGGTTGTATCGGATTACGAACCAAGAAGTATTGTATTTTAAATAAACAATATACTAAAGAAGAATACGAAACACTCATTCCCAAAATTAAAGAACACATGAATACTATGCCATACATTGATAAAAAAGGAATTGTTTACAAATATGGAGAATTTTTTCCAGCAGAACTTTCGACTTTTGCTTATAACGAGTCTGTAGCTCTAGATTATTTTCCAATAACTAAAGAAGAAGCGCTTAAAAAAGGATACCGATGGCGCGATAAAAAAGTAAGCGAATATGTGACAACTATGCAAGCCTTGGATTTGCCGGATGATTTAGAAAATGTAACTGATTCTATCACTGAGGAAATTATAGGCTGTTTGCATAAAGGAAAATGTCAGGAACATTGCTTAGGGGCATATAAAATAACTCAAAATGAGCTTAATTTATATAGACAAATTGGAGTTTCCTTACCACGTCTTTGTTTCATTTGTCGTCATGAAGCTCGTTTAAGAAAGAGAAATCCAATGAAATTATGGCACCGAACTTGTATGTGTGATAAATTAAATCATGAACACAACGGCAAGTGTCAGAATGAATTTGAAACAACCTTTGCGCCTGACGGACCGGAAGTAATTTACTGTGAGAATTGTTATAATAAAGAAGTATATTAATCATGCAGACAGAAACTAGAAAATGTAAAAAGTGCCAGCAAGATTTTATTCTAGAAGCGGATGATTTTTCTTTTTACGAAAAAATGGACGTGCCAGCTCCAAAAATTTGCCCAGATTGTCGTTTTAAAATGAGAGCTGTATGGAGGAATGAACGTATTTTATATAATAGAACTTGTGATTTGTGTAATTGTTCTATCATTAGTATGTATAATCCTAAATCCCCATATATAGTATATTGCAACGAGTGCTGGATTTCAGATAAATGGGATCCATTTTCTTATGCTTTAGATTATGATTTTAATAAATCATTTTTTGAACAATTAAAAGAATTAATTTTAAAAGTTCCAAAATCCGCTACTTATAGTAGTGCAGCTACTGGTCCTAATATAAACAGTGAATATGCAAATTTTGCAGGTGGAAATAAAGATGGATATTTAATTTTTAATAGCGGACCCAATAATGAGAATTGTGCATATTCGCGTGGCATAATTGATAGTCGAGATGTTTATGACGTTTATTATGGTAATACTATAGAAAATACTTATGAAAGTATAAATGTTCATAAAAGTAATGGAATAGCTTGGGGACAAAATATTTCTGATTGTATAAATTCTCATTTTATTTTAAATTGTTCCGGATGTCAGAATTGTTTTGGTTGTGTAAATCTACGTCATAAATCTTACTATTTTTTTAATGAACCACTTTCCAGAGATGAATGGCTTAAACGCGTATCAGAAATTTATGGTAGTTTTTTGAAAATAGAAGAAATAAAGAAAAAATTTAGAGAATTTTTTCTTCAGTTTCCACATCGTGGTAATAATAATTTTAAGACCACTAACTGTAATGGTGATTATATTTTTGATTCCAAGAACTGCAATAATTGTTTTGAGGTTTCTTCTTCTGAAGATATGCGACATTCGTTTTCAGTAAAACGGAGTAAAGATTGTGCTGATATGATTGGGCATTGTCGTACTTCGGAACTCCTTTATAATGGAGTTGGTGTAGGGGCAGGTTCCAGAAAAGTAATTTGCTCTTGGTGGGTTGAGAGTTCTCAAGACGTGGAATATTCTTTTGCTACTCGACAAAGTAACAATTGTATGGGTTGCGATGCTATAAAAAATGGATCTTTTGTTATTTTAAATAAAAAATATTCAAAAGAAGAATATAAAAAAATAAAAGATCACATAATAAAAGAATTAAAAGAAAAAGATGTATATGGTGATTTTTTACCATCAGAATTATGCCCTTTTGGATATAATGAAACAATTGCACAAGATAATATGCCATTAACAAAGGAAGAAGCAATAGAACAAGGTTTTTGTTGGGAAGATAATATTCAAAAAACGGAAGGTAAGGAAACAATAAAAGTTGAAGAAATTCCGGATAATATAAAAGATATACCGGATGATTTCATAAATGAGGTGCTGGTTTGTACGGAATGTTCTAGAAATTACAAACTAATTAGTCGTGAATTGAATTTTTATAAAAAAATGATTATTCCCATACCTAGAAATTGTTGGAATTGTCGTTTTTTAGAACGATTATTTTGTAGAGGTCCATATAAATTTTGGAAGCGAAACTGTGATAAATGTCAGAAAGAAATTACCACAAATTATGCTCCAGATAGACCAGAAATAGTGTATTGCGAATCCTGTTATAATAAAGAAGTTTATTAATTGAATTTTAGCTAAAAAGTAGTAAAATGAAGGATATATGCTAAGGCAAAATCGAGTACAAATAATTAAATATGGCCCACCTCCGCCGGAGTTACCGGTGTTTGGAAAAGTTAAACCTGAAGAGGTTTCTTTTGTTGGACGCACAAATTATGTTGCCTCTCTAGAGGAGAAAAAATTTATTTTTGGTATCAAACGTATAGATCGCAGACGACACCTTTATATTGTCGGAAAATCTGGGGTGGGTAAAAGTAAATTACTTGAGCTTCTAATGCGTCAAGATGTAGCATATGGTCACGGTTTGTGTTTTATCGATCCGCATGGCGATGTGATAGAAGCGATGATGGATTACATACCGAAAGAGCGTATCGAAGACGTTTGCATGATAGACCCAGGTGATGTTGATTTTCCAGCCTCTTTTAATCCGCTGGCCAACGTTGATCCATTGTTTAAGTTTCAATTAACTCAAGGATTGATTGAAGTTATGGAAAAACAGTTCGGTGCCAATTGGACTCCTCGTTTGGAACACGTTTTTCGTTTTACCTGTCTTGCACTTCTTGATTATCCTCATGCCACAATGCGTGGGATGATTTCTATGTTAACAGATAGAAATTATAGACAGAAAGTAGTGGAATATATTACTGACGACATGGTAAAAAGATTCTTCGCTATTGAATTCGCGGATTGGTCAGAAAAATTCGACACAGATGCTATCATTCCGTTAGTTAATAAACTTGGTCAATTTTTGTCCGATCCGTTACTACGAAATATTTTCGGACAGAAGCAAAACAAAATTGATATCAGTGAATTAATGAATGAAGGAAAAATTATTTTTATAAATCTTTCGAAAGGTCGCATTGGAGAAGAAAATTCCAGTTTCTTTGGTTCAATGTTTTTAACTAAAATAAAACAAGCCGGAATGGAACGAGCCAGTATTCCTGAGGCAGAACGCAGGGATTTTTATTTATATATAGATGAGTTTCATAACATTGTTACCCAAACATTTGAAAACATTTTATCCGAAGCTAGGAAATATGCTTTGAATTTAACCATTGCTCATCAATATATTGGCCAACTTATTCCACAAGTTCAACACGCAGTACTCGGCAATACAGGAAGTCTGATTTGTTTTAGAGTGGGTGGAGAAGACGCAGTAAAATTAAAACCTGAATTTGAACCTCTATTCGGTGTGAAAGATATGATTAATTTGGCGGTAGCGGAATTTTATATCAAGATGACTATAGATGGAGAGTCTTATGATCCATTTTCAGCAGAAACTTTAAGAGTTCTTCCACCAACTCATCAATCATATCGTCAAGAAATTATTGCAGCTTCTCGTAGAAAGTATTCAATTCCAAAAGATGATGCGGCAAAATTGATTACCGAAGAAGAAGCAACAATCATCCGAAGCGCGGAAGAAAAAGCGATAATTGAAGGAAGAGCTAAAAGAAAAGAAGAGGAAAAGGAAAAAGAAAAAGAAAAAAAAGAAGAGATAGAAAATGATAATGATATAAATGAAAAAGATCTCAAAACAAAAACTTCACAAGAAGCTGAACCCATGATATAATATCTAAATAAACATTATGAATAAAGATTATTATAACATTTTAGGGGTAAATAAAAATGCGTCAAAAGATGATATAAAAAAAGCCTTTTATAAGTTGGCGCACAAATATCATCCTGACAAAAAAGAAGGTAATGAGGCAAAATTCAAACAAGTGAATGAGGCTTATCAGATACTTTCGGATGATTCTAAACGTTCAAAATATGATCAATTTGGGTCTGGTTTTGAGAATGTGCAACAGGAATATGGAGGTCATGGTCAAAATGGTTTTGAAGGTTTTGATTTTAGTAATTTTTCTGGAGGATTTCAGAATAGCAATGCTGATTTTGATTTTGGGAATTTGAATGATATTTTTAGTGATTTCTTTACCGGTGGGGCGGGTAGAAGCAGAACTCAAACAAGACGCGGGCGTGATATTTCTACAGAAATACAAATCTCTTTTGCGGAAGCTGTTTTTGGAACTAGTAGGAAAATTTTGATTACTAAGACTTCTAATTGCGTTACTTGTAACGGTACTGGGGCAAAATCTGGCACTAAAATGGAAACTTGCAAATACTGCAACGGTCAAGGAAAAATTCGCGAAGCTAAAAGAACAATATTGGGAACTATCTCCAGTACAAAAACTTGTGAAGAATGTCTGGGGTCTGGAGAAGTGCCGAAAGAAAAATGTGAAAATTGCAGAGGCAAAGGAGTACTACGCAAAGAAGTAGAAGTTTCTATAAATATACCAGCTGGTATTCGTGATGGAGAAATGATTAGAATGACTGGAGGTGGTGAAGCCGTTTCTAAAGGAACAGCTGGGGATCTTTATATAAAAATAAATGTTGCTTCACACGCAGTATTCAAACGCGAAGGGAATGATCTTGTAATGAATTTAGACTTAAAACTATCAGATGCTCTCTTGGGCACAGAATATCCTATCCAAACTTTAGATGGACAGATAAGTGTCAAAATTCCGGAAGGTGTATCCATCAATGAAATTCTTCGTGTAAAAGGCAAAGGCGTACCTCTTTCCAAAAACAAACGCGGTGATTTGCTAATTAAACTTAAAATAAAACTTCCTTCAAAAATTTCTCGCAAATCCCGCGAACTTATCGAACAGCTCAAAAAAGAGGGGATATAAACAATAAACAAAATAAACAAGGTTGAACCTTGTTTATTTTGTTAATTGTTGCTACAGTACACTGATGAGTAGAAATGTAGAGTTTTCTGTCGGTGAATTTTATCATGTTTATAACAGAGGTACCGATAAAAGAACAATATTTAATAAAGTAAATGATTATTATAGATTTCTGATTCTTTTGTATTTATGCAATAGTGATTTGAAAGTAGATTTAGGAGATTATTTAAGGCAAGGTCAAACCTTGTCGGATCTTTTGGATTTGGAAAGAAATAATACACTAGTTGAAATTGGTGCTTACTGCTTAATGCCTAACCATTTTCATATTTTAATTAGTGAAAAAAGTGAAGGAGGAATTAGTTTATTTATGCAAAAATTAACAACTGCTTATACTATGTATTTTAATGGAAAATATAAGCGGAATGGCGCTCTGTTTCAAGGAAGATTTAAAGGTAATCATATTGAGAAAGATAATTATTTAAAATATTTGTTTGCTTATATTGAATTGAATCCGATAAAGTTAACAGAAAAAAATTGGAAAGAAGTAGGAATTAAAGATTTATTGAAAGCTAAAAAATTTTTATTAGATTATAAATTTTCAAGTTTTTTAGATCACTGTGGTTTAAGCAGGAAAGAAAAAATTATTTTAGATACGAAAAATTTTCCGCAATATTTCGAAACCCATAGGGAATTTGAGGACTTTTTAGATGATTGGCTAAATTTTAAAGAATTAAAGAATCCTGA
>Ga0209541_10009490_pt1 | contig 15768 bp, 14 predicted proteins | sample RifCSPlowO2_01_FD_184027 | JGI IMG/M metagenome (GOLD analysis project Ga0209541, IMG submission 184027) | Groundwater microbial communities from Rifle, Colorado - Rifle CSP2_plank lowO2_0.1 (SPAdes) (version 2) | ecosystem: Environmental > Aquatic > Deep subsurface > Groundwater | place...
AACGGCAAACTAGAGCCCTGCCTGATAAAAGACGCCAAATCCACCGATTACACCCACATCATAATGCCCCTCAAAAGCTAAAGCTTTTGAAGTTGTCAGTATTCTGTAATCAGTAATCTGTCATAATGTTATCCATGACAATAAAAACATTTGAAGACATAATAGCCTGGCAGAAATCACGTGAGTTATTCTTAATTATTAACAAATCTCTTACAAACTGTAAAAACTACTCATATAAAGACCAATTACTCCGTGCCACCCTATCAATAAGTAATAATATAGCTGAAGGATTTGATAGGGGTTCAAATAAAGAACTGAGGCAATTTTTAGTAATATCCCGCGGATCAGCTGCCGAAGTTCGCTCGATGTTGTTAATAGCCGAAGACCTTAAACTAATATCTCCAGAAAACTTGCAGAACTCAATGATATTAGTAAAAGATATCTCTAGGCTACTGACAGGATTTATTAAGTCCATAAACGGACAACAGAAAACAGACAACGGATAACTAAGTATGATACAAAGTATCAGACTTCAGAACTTTAGGTCTTACAGGGATGAGTCGTTTGAGTTTGAGCCAGGGGTAAATATCATTGTCGGGCCAAATACTAGCGGCAAAACGAACCTGTTGGAAGCGCTAATGATGCTGGTGCTAGGGAGTTCATATAGGGGCTCGACTAACGAAATGATTGGCTTTGGTAAATCTTGGGCGCGGCTGGATGGGCATACGCCGGACGGCCAGCGGACAGTTAAACTGGAAGACCACGGCGGTTTGGTAAAAAAATCTTTTGAGATAAACGGGCTGGTTTTTGGTCGTTTGTCTCAGCAAAAAACTATTCCTACGGTTTTGTTTGAGCCGCAACATTTACAACTTTTGACTGGCCGTCCGGAACTTCGACGCGACTATCTGGATAATTTACTAGGGCAAACCATTTCGGGTTACTCGGGGCTAGCTCGAAGCTATCGACGAGCGCTGTTACAGCGCAATAATCTATTAAAAAAAGGCCCGCAAACCAAATCACAATTATTTGCATGGGACGTTCGGCTTAGTGAACTAGGCGGGCAAATCGCCGGCTATCGTTACGAGCTGGTTACTAGCCAAAACAAACAAATTACAAAGCTCTACCAAAAACTATCAAACAGCCGCGCAAAGGTAGAACTTCATTACATAAGTTCTTGCCCGCCCCAAAACTACAGTTCAAAACTTTTACATAAACTAGAAACTTCCACCGAGCAAGATTATGTTCGCGGATTTACAACGTACGGTCCTCACCGCGACGACCTGGGGGTTATTATCAATGGTCACAACGCCCAAGAAATGGCTTCGCGGGGCGAAGCCCGCACGGTTGTTTTGGCGCTTAAAATATTAGAACTTAAATCTCTGCAAGAGGCGCGCGGCCAAAAACCATTACTACTACTTGACGACGTATTTAGCGAGCTGGATGGCGCTCGGCGGCGCGCCCTAACCGGCTTCTTAGAAGACTATCAAACATTTATTACCACCACCGACGCCGACGTGGTAGCCCACAACTTCGCCCAAAAATGCAACATCATCCCCGTTAGTAAATAGAAGGCTCAACAACCTTATACTGTATTAAATATTTATTGGGATCTAGTCCAAGTGATTTTATGTAATCTTGCACTTGTTGTTTATAAAGATTAATCGCTGCTTGTTTGTTGGTTCTTACGTCTGATGCGTTAAGTAAGATTTGTGCATCTATAGCAATCACGTCATTATTACTTTTATTTGTGTTATAAGTAGCATTAAGTTTGTAATTTATGCCACCGTATGGAAGATAACTTAAAATAGGGTCACTAATCAATTGTTTTTGGTCTTGGTCGTCCGAGACGGCTTTCCGCAGGTCTTTTGAAAGTTTTTCAGAAGGTATATACTTCGCTTTCAACACTATTACCATATTCTGGATAGTCTTTCCTCCAATATCTTTAAGGTTGTTTATCGTTATGGCGTAGAGTCTGCCATCGTCTAGCGGCGCTAGTTTTATTCTTATGTTTTTATTGTCTTTTTGTTCAACAGACTTAACGATGTTTGGTTTGCTTGAGAACACCTTGGTAATGTCTTGCTTCGCAAGTTCATGATTCACTTTTATATCAATATATGGTGAGGATGTTGGGAAATTATTTGTGTTAGGATAAGTTGAAGATACGCGAAAAGTTATATTTTGCAAGACAACCCTAACTACAACCAGACAAATAATTAGCAAAACTATTACTATAATTAGGGGTTTATATTTATTCACGTTAGCTCCCTTCTGGGCTTACATAACCAGTTATTCCTGAATTATCGAGTTGATCATCGTAAGCACTAACCTTGCTTGCTTGGTACCCAGCATCGCCACCGCCCTGGTTTCCTCCTATTACGTGCATTTTAGATCCTTCCACCGATATCACCAAATTAACATGACTGCCGTTATTTTGTCGGACTACAATATCGCCTGGTTGTGGTGTGTAGCCGTTTTTATCGTGGTAGGTGCCGTTTTTAACGCCGATTTGGCGTATGGCATCAACCCCCGGTACGTTACCGTCGTTTCCTGGTATTAACGGAACCCCAGCCTGCTTATATACCCAACTTGAGAAATCTGCACACCAGTTTTCGTTTCGTCCCTGGCTATATTTATGGAAGTCGGTACCGGGTTTAAGAGTACCACTGGTCCAAAGTGCAAGCTCTTGTTGGGCAATGCCAACAATTTTTTGTCTGGCGTCCCCTGTGATAGTATCATTGCAACTATCGCCACTTTTTATACCTGTCAGTGCGCCATATTCAACGAAGGCCCCATAATCATTATTTGCTGGGTACTCAATTGGCCCGTGGTCACGTTTTACCTGTCCCCAGGTGTTTGGTACTGCTGTAGCAGGATCACGTTTAGCATCGGCCTTATTCATAACGTAGGGTGAACCCTCAAAGGGCTGAGTAGCCTTGTCAAATCCTAGACCAGCTGCTTGTTGAGCATATTTATCGCTGCGGCCATTGTAGCCAAAAAACGTATCTTTTACCGCGTTTGTCGACGGGTTTTGGGCGGTCAAAGTTGTATTGCCGGCAATGTTCCCACTAGCCTTGCCTTTTATAAAGTCAGCAGCTAAATCGGTTTGGCGTTGAAATTCTTGATCACTCACTGGGCCGGTTGGGTATTCTCCGGGTTTTGCACCAACAAATTGATATACGCCCTGTCCATTGGCCGGGTTACTACGGCTTAGACCCGATTCCCGTAGGTGCACCACTGCAAGCATTTGCCATGGTATGTCACTTGTTTGTGCAGATTTTTCATAAAATGGTTGATTTGCTCGAATTGTTTGTAATTGGCCGTCGGTGAGAATTGTACGTCCGGCATAGTCTAGGTTATTGCCTGTCTGGGGATTCGTGCCTATGTCGCTGGGGCTACCAAGAGTTTGGCTGATGAAATCGGCCTTAGCTTTGTAACCTTGCGTTGTGTGGTGTATACCGTCAGGGGCAAAAGGGTATGTACCAGGGTTTTTAAGGGCTTCGGCTTTCCAATCTATAATTTTGAAGCTCAATGTGTTTGATTGAGAGACAAGAGTGGCGTTAGCATCTTCGTACCCACTTTTCAGGCTATACGCATTAACCCAACTTATCTGCGCGCTAGACGATTTTTCGTGTAATTTAGCTATAAGTTCGTTTATCCGAACATCAAAGCTACTCTCAGGGTTAGTACCAAGCGCAACAACAATATTATCACTGGATTTAATTGCTTCGGCATTGCCATCAATCTTTTGTAGTGCTTTGGTGACCGTATCGCCATCGGTTGCTTCTATGCCCTTGACGACCCAACCCTTAGCCTCAAGCTTACCGCTTAAGTCCCCGTTATCACGCATACCAACCGTCAATGAGTCGCCTATCACATAGATTGTTTTTCCCGTACTTGACGGTGGTGTTGTCAGGCAATCTTCCTCGGGATCGTAAAATGGGGTGTTTTGTTTGATTGCATTAAGATCATTTTGGGTTATTGCTAGAACGGGATTTCCGCCACCAAAGACCAACAACACAATTATCAAGCAAAATACTCGGTATGCATATATCCTATATATCTTTCGCATTGATTTAAAAGTATTCATAATCATTCTGCCAGATTATTAAAGGCCGAGATTAATGATGGTTGGACATTAATAAATGGGTAACCCGAGCAGGCTGAACCAGAACAGCTGACACGTGAATCGTAATTGCTTGGCAAGACATCAAAGTGTGTGTGGGGAGGCGTATCCACAGCATCTTCTCTTGTCCCAACACGGCCTATAAGTTGCCCTGCCTTTACAGTATCTCCAGCCTTCACTTCTAATGTTTCTTCGCCCATATGGGCATAATAATAGACTAAACCATCGTCACCCTTTATTGTTACTCGTGACCCAACATCATCACCGCCATGATTATTTACCGCCCGCACAACTTTACCGCCCCTAGCAGCAAGTACTTCCGTGCCAGTAGGTGCAAATATATCTGCTGCGTTATAGTCATGATGACAACTGGTTTGTTTTTCGAAACACCAAACAGAACCTTCCGCACCTATTTTAACTTTACTTTTTGTTGTACTCTGCGGAAACACAAAGCCGTCTGGAGAAATTCCCGTACTACCGGGTGACGGAGTTGGGGGTGGCGTTGTGCTACCGCCTGTTACGGTTGTGTCTGCCAACTGATCTATTATTGAAGTATGTAGCTTATATAGACGCCATCTTAGCGCTTCTTCTGACCCTAAATCTAACCTATCCTTCTTGTCCCCTTTGCTGTAACACTTTTCGGGAACATCTGTTTGTGCGGGTTTCGTAAAACAGTCTTGATACTTTTCGTCTAATTCACCGTTTTGGTTGCGTTCAATCACCCAGCCACCGTTCTGTAGAGTCCCATAAGATTCGTCGTTATCCAATTTGTACAGTTCCTCTGGCGACCAGCCCCATTGTTCAATACCAAAATAGTCATAATCAGCCATAATATCGCTGCTAGTCGCTGCGTAGGCTTTTTGTCCAAAACCTGTAGACCAAAATGCTAATAGGAGATTGTTCTTACCCGAAAAAAGCGAGGCCAGCATACTCCCTAAATTAGAAACACCAGCCCGCAGGCTAAGCAGACCAGAGCTAAAACTTGTTGGTACTTTGGCGGCAAAGCGCCCTAACAATGAATAAGGATTGTCTGTAGCAAAATATCGCTCATCCCACGGTTTTTGTTTATACATACTCCTCATGTCCTGCATGGCGGTTTTTCTGGTAGAACGCGACTCCTCTGGCGTCAGAGGTTTGCCGTATGCCACGCCCCTGCCGGTAGCCGCGTTTTGATAATTTGTGGCAATCGCACCAGAAGAATAAAGATCCTCGCCGGTTTCTGCGCCAGAGAATGATGCATTGGAATGCAGAATGACAAGAAACCTTAAAGCTAATCCCCCGCCGGCCAAGAGGCCAAATTGTGTTAACCCCTTTTTTGAAAATACTCCCTTAACAAGTGTTTTAAGGGCAGTACCTGTTGCTACTAAGAACCCTTCACTACCGCCACTGGTCATTATGGTCCCCAATAGCTCTATGCCCACAACAACCATCATCCCTCCGGGGCTCATTATTAAGCGGCAACCTTCATTAAGGACTGCCTCGGTAAGTTTCTTCACTCCGGGTATCCAACCAAAACCACCACTTAATGCATTAGTAATAAAACCATCAACCGTTCCTAGCATGCGGGCGAACTCATCTTTATCAATTTTTGCGGTTGGTAAATTCTCAGTGCTTGCATCGGAAAAACCCGAAACATTACCATAGGCGGCTTCTTGATATAAAGGTGAATCTGTGGCAGGCGGTGCATCATTACTACCATCCCATAATGCCGCACTTGCCCCAACGGCTTCTGCACTAACCTTGTGTAATTTTGTCTGGTCGCCGGTTGTCTGGATGTCATGGCTAAGTCGTTGGGCGCGCTCCTCTGTGCTTGGGTTAGACTCGTTAATTGCATTATTTGCGTCATGTAACATACAATATATGGTTGCAATTAACGCTGCAGTTGAAAATTTAGCTAGATCGTCCTCAAGACTTTTAATCCCGCTTTCGCGACCCGCTTTCTTCAGCCCTTCGTCTAGCCAGGCCTTAGAACGTTTACGCAAATTGTTTTTTGCGTCATTGTCTATCGCATCATCTACGCCTTTCGCCCCCTCCTCGACGTTATCAATGCTTGACCCCGGGATATTACTTTCACCACGAACCCTTTTCACGACTTCTTCTCTGGTTTTTGCTAACGCTTCGTCAGGTGTTTTGCCAATTAAAGCTCTTGCTGCGTTTGCCCACTTTGTATTTTTTATTCCAAAATGTTCTCTAAAAGCTTTAAAAAAGCCATTTCTAAACGATCTGGGCTCCGCTTTCAGCACTTCTGCTAGATCGTAATTGATATCGCCCAAAATCTGATTTTTTACAGTTAATTTTTCGCGCCAAGTTAAGTCGCCAAACCTTTCTTTACTAAATGGTTTGGCATAATCGTCTATTAAGAATCGTTTCCCTTTTAGTTCAAAGCCTTTTATCCCATCGGCGTCCTGATAGACTTTAAAGTTACCGCTTTCACCCATCATATCCATCGTTTTTTGGGGATTAATTCTGCGTAGCCTATCAAACATTGTTCTCTCGGGTGCGGTTAGTCCGCGCACACTATCCTCTGTTAGAACGGCGTTTTCGTAGCCAATTTGTGAAAACTGCTTTCTCATAACTAGTTGAGAAGTGGCAAAACCGGCGTTTCGCATAATTGTCGCAAAATGAACATTCTTAAGAGTTCCCAAGAACATCGCCAAGACTAATATAATTATTATTATCGAACCACCGATCCCGCCAAATACTAAGCCTCGTTTGGTTAGCCCGCCACCTATTTTACCCTTGAGTCCACCAAGTTTAGACAAGGGGGCACCATTACCCTCTCCCTTTTCTTCGTGGTAACCAAAATCACCATTTGCTTCATTTTCATTAACGCTAGATCCAGAACCGACGGCTTCTTCGGCTGCGTCAACACTAGTATTTGGGGCACCGGCTTCATTTTCGGCGTCCTCTAGATCTTCACTGCTCATTTATTACACCCCTGGGGTCAGGCGGTTATTTAAATCTATTGTTCCTTGGGGTTTGTCCATTTCGCCTTGCTGTTCAATTTGCCGAACCTCTTCGGGGTTGGTGGTAATTAGGCCGGTTTCGGTTGGGCTGGCGGCAATCTGAATGTGCACGTGGCTTTGGCCGGCAAAGAATAAGCCTTGCCCGACAGGGAATTGGCTAAGCCGTTTGCTTTCCTCGCTGGTTAGCCTAAAGACCTGGCTCAACATTTCAACTGCCGTCGGCGATTGTTTGAGCAAAATCTGCATAGAGGCGTTGGCCACAATGGCGCGTCCCATTCGCGAGCCCATAAAGTCCTCCACGTCTTGGCTGATGGTGGTGATGCCTAGGTTGTATTTGCGCGAGCGCTTGGCAAGGCTAAACAGAAAGTTGGCAGAATCTTCGTATTTCATCAGTTGCCAAGCCTCATCAACTATCAAAATGCGGCGTTTTTTATCGGTTTTAGTTTTGTTCCAGATGTAATTGAGCACAATGTACATAGCTACTGGTCGCAGTTCGTCCTCTAAATCACGGATATTAAATACTGCCAGCGGGTTATTGATATCTACATTGGACTGTTGAGAGAAAATACCGGCAAATGTTCCGCTGGTGTATTTGCGGAGCCGCTGAGCGAGTTGCGGACCGGTGTTGCCCATGTGTAACAAGGTGTCGTACAGATCACTTATGGTTGGCGGTACACCGGTATGAGTTAATGGGTCGTTAGTAATACCAGCCTTAGAATATGTTTCTATTAGCGCGGCATCTAGATCGGCCTCTTCTACCGGGGTTAAGGCTGGCATAGCCGTGGCATTACCGCCCAGCATTTGGGTTTGCGCACCGCCCATCATCAAACGCAGCAAACCGTGCAATGTTATAAGGTTGCTGCGCAGAGCGTTGTCGGCTTCTTCTGCGTCAACCACTCGCGGCAAATCAAACGGGTTTATCCGTGTGTTAGAGCTTAGGCTTAGGCGAATGTAAACCCCGCCAACAGCCTCGCACATTCGTTCGTATTCGTTCTCTGGATCAATGATGAGTATTTCTGTGCCAAACATCATAGAGCGCAAAGCCTCTAACTTAACGGCAAACGACTTGCCGGCGCCGGCCTTGGCAAAGACTACCGAGTTGCCGTTTTCTAAGCTAAATCGATCAAAAATTACCAGACCGGAGTTGTGCATATTGATGCCATATAATATGCCGGTTTCTTGGCTCAAATCGGCAGAAGTGAACGGAAAGCTGGTACTGATGGCGCCAGTGTTCATATTGCGCCGTATCTGTAATTGGTCAGAAAATTGCGGCACGGTGCTATTAAAGCCCTGCTCTTGCTGGGCCGAAGCCGGCTTGGAGTAAATCAGTTGTTGCCCCAAAATTGACTCGACTTTGTGTGTTACGAACTCTAGCTCATCCATACTGTTGCCGTAAACGGTGAAATACAAACCAAAACGGAAGAAACGTTCTTCGCCGACTTGCAACTTGTCGCGCATTTCCTCGGCGTCCTGGACGGCGGCTTGCTTGCCTGGGTCGCGGACTCGGCCCTTCTCGGCATCTATTTGCAAACCAGCCTCTAGCTGGGTAACTTTTTTGCGCAAATTTTCTAGCACCACCTGGCTTTCCACTGGATAAATATAAATAGACATATCCATTACTTCGTCTAGATTCACCATACTGGACAGCCAGCCGGTATAAACTTGGCGCGGATAGCCGTACACATAAAACGTTCTGGCAAATCGCGTGCCCAGGTGAAAAAAGCTGTTGTCATAAATCAACGAGCTGGGGGCAATAAAATCGCGCAGGGCAGTAATGCCTTTTTGAAAAGCAATTGCTACGTCTTGTTGTTCCTGGGCCTGTTGTTCCTGAGTCATAGCCACCGGATCCAACTTGGGCTTAGACTTAAAAAGTCCCATCACGCAACCCCCTTCGGAGTTGTAGCTGAAAGCTGAAAGCTGAAAGCTGATAGCAAAAGGTACCAAGCAATATTATTTTGCTTTAGGCTAAGGACTACGGACTTAATACTTGTTTTCATGACAATTCCTTATCCAAATTTGGCTGGTGGGCTTGCCCTTGGCCTTTGGTAACCATAGCTGCCGATAACTCGTTAAAGTTTTTCAGTTGTTGGCGAGTTGCGGTGTCTGGGTTGTAGACGTCGTAATACAGCTCAATTAACTCTTGAGTATCTAGTGGTAATCCTTGTACCCCGCACTGTAACAGACCGCCCAGTACCGACTGGACGCGGTTTCTCAGCTCATCCTTGGCTTTTTCTAAATCAGGCTCGTTTATTACCACATGCTGAGCCTTGTTGCCGAATAAAGATGCCATACCCGTGAACAAACTTTTGCTGGCAGTTAAGGCTTTTTGGATGTCGGCTACGGCGAAATATGGGATAACCACATAAAACTTTTTATCCATAATGTTGGTTTGCTGGGACAGTTGATCCATATAGTTTACGTAATCGTCCATCAATAGAGCCAGCAACATGTTCTCGTGTTCGGAGCGGATTTTATCCAGCTTGGCGATGTAGGGACCCAGGTCAACCTTTTGTGAATGTATAAAAATTTGAACCGGGAAGTACAGCGAGTTCAAAAACCCCTGGTAGCTAAACTCCACGGCCTCCCTTTCCTGCGGGCTCATAAGGTCAAAGTTAATGGATTTGATCATCACTACCGAACGGAAGGAGCCGTCGTTCATTATGACGATGCCGTCGCGAATTTCGGCGATTTGCAAAGTGTTTTGAGTACTGTTAGGATTACCGCGCGATTGGTTAACGACAGGTTTTGCTACGCCTGGTTGTCCCGGTATTGGGGGCTGTGCACCATATTGTGCTGGCACGCCAAGCGGCGGCGGAGCACTGTTTGTGGGCGCGATGTTGCTAGCTGACATTGGTGGTAGGTTTGGTTGCGAGGGGTTCATGCTAGATATTTACCATTTTACATTTATCATTTAACAATAATTTATCAATTAACATTTGACATTTATGGGCTACACCGAAAAGCCTAAAGTTAGCAACTAGAAAATAGCAACTAGAAAATAGGGTTATACTGATTTCTAATTCCTGATTTCTAATTCCTGATCTTTTCATAAACTCCCCACCCTTAAAAAATAATGACTTTTTGCGGGCTTAGTGCAATGGCACCACGACCTCGCCTTTATCGGGCTTTTGGCCGCGTTTTTTGTTGGCTTGGCGAGCAATTGTTGCCACGCTCAAATCATCATTATTAGCCAAAAGCATTATAGCAGGGTCAGAGGTGCGGGGGCTAGTGGCTGATGACGGGCGACTATTTCTCTCGACAGACAAAGGAGAAATTACTTTTGTATTGCCATACTTTGGTGATGGTTGATTGGCCTGGGCGTGGAGTTGATCTAACAACGCCTGCTCGTCGGGTGTGGTTGCTATCGGCGCCGGAATAGAAGCTGTATCATCCGCCGAAGACGTATTTTGAGCACCAAAGGTGGCATAACCTTGTGGTACCTGTTTGGTATCAGGCTGGTTCATAAACCAATAGTCTTGGGTTGGATTTGGTTGGTCGGAAGATTTTGTTTTCGGCGCCGAAGTAGTTTTCCCATCACGAGCTTGCTGCATATGGTCTAGGGTTGCTTGGCGGTGAGTTTTGGATGAATCATTTATCATTTGGTTAAAATGAGATGCTACGGAGTTGTTTTGCTCGTCCCATATGTCGTCTGAAGCTTGTACATCAGCAGTTGCTACGGCTTGGGGCAAAGACGACATATCTACTAATCTATCTGGGCTGGCGCTAATATGCCCTGGTATAGGGTGGGAATAAATGCTAACGTTGGAGTCTTTAACTGCCCAGCCTCGGCTATCAATGGTACTGGCCAGGGCTTTTAAGCGGCTTTTTACCTCTGTTTGTGATAAGTTGTTACTTAGAAACTCCTCAATCTTTTTTGGCGCAGTAATAGTTACTAGTTCTTGCATACCAGTTTGGTCCCAAATTCTTCGCCTAGGCATTACAAGGTATCTGAACCGGGCCAACAACCAAATTTCGGTCGGTTGGTCTCTGCCCCAAGGAAACGCCAAAAACCCAGAAGTTATTATAATAGGCAGTAAGGGCAAGGCCAGGAGCCATGCCCCTCTAGCTAGAAAAATAATGCCAATATAGATGCTCACAAAACAAATAGCCGCAAAGATAAATTGCTTGAGCGTCAGCGGACCTAAGAATTTATCCTCGGCCTCAATATCTTGGAGAACTTTATACGTAGCCATTAACCATTAGTATAATAGAGCAGAGGGCTAAGGGCAAAGAGCTTTTAGCAAGGTTATAGGTGTTAGGTTATAGGTTTTAGTAAAATTCAAATAACGGACAACGGATGACTGACTACAGACTACAGACAACAGACTACAGACAACAGACAACAGACTACGGACAACTGGTTACGGATTACATTTACTGTTTGGGCGGGGCGTTTGAGCCAAACCAATACTTAAGCATACTGGGGTGAACAATCTTAACATCTCCAAACTCTTTGAGTTTTATTAGCTCCTTGTCGGCCGAAACGATGATGTGTGCTTTAGCTTCCAGAGCGCACTCCAGTATTTTAATGTCATCCTTGTCGTTAAGCGTCCCTTTAGGTAGCCTGTTGGGCGGTTCAACGCCAATAGCGATGTTTTTTACGACGTTGACTAGCTTAATAACGGTAGCTCGTGGTATCAGAAATTTATATTCCAGGATACGCTCATATTCGGCAATAATCTCTGATGAAATATATAGGCGAACAGCTTTTTGCTCGACCGCTTGCCTTAGCAAATTATCTAAATAGCTATTTGGGTTACCAAAAGACATTAACAACACGTTCGTATCAAGTACGACCCTCATACGCATAGCTAATTTTCCAGGAATTTTTCTAGGTCATCAAATGTTTCAAGATTGTATTCATGAAACTTAACTCGCATGATTGTTTGTGCAGCGTCCACTTGCTTATCTAAGCGATACCAGCGAATGATATCGCGCAACAAGTCACTACGGCTTTTACCGGCTTTTTTAGCCAGAAAATCAATACCTTTTTTGGTATCATTATCTAAGGAGATGCTTATAGTCGTCATACAGCTATTCTAACAAAAGTTTTAACAAAGTTCAACAACAATATTGTTAAATCGGAGTAGAAAGATATGCAAAGATACTAGGCATGAGTTATGGGCCTTGAGTTGTGAGTTATGTGTTTGATTTTTTGTTCTTTGAAGTTTGGTCTTTTTAAGTACTGCCATTAACCATTAGTATAATAGAGCGGAGGTTCAAGAGCAAAGGGCAAAACAGAAAGCAAAAAGTCCTAGATCAAACCCCAAACAATGGATAACTGAATAATATCTGTTGTCTAACGACCCATAACATTTAGATACCTGAGTGAAGTTAAACTTCGATTAATCCGTATAACTGCACCACGCTTCCCTCACATACGATACAAGTCTTTACCAATGTCTCGCTACTTTGCTTCTCCAGTCTGTGCTACCAGCAACTTTATTGAACTTTCTGGTTAAGTTATCGGTTTTTCTGTCCAACTTTCTTATACGTCTGCTTATTTTACCCCTGTGTCGTTTCTCGGCGGGAGTTAGTCTATGCGTACTTGTCCTACTATCCAGAGTTCTACCAGGATAAGAGTCTACCAGCCATCGTTTTTCATTTTGTAATACCAACCTTTTTTCATGTATTCTATTTATATTATCAGAAGCTTTTCTTGCTGCTCTGGTAACGGGGCGGTTAAGATTTGGTTGTCTACTTCCACCTGATGGGAGCTTTTTCCACCCCAGCAACCACTCGGCTATATGGTCATAATCCCCCTCATAAGTCTCCGTTTGGTCTAATGGGCCTGTTCTGTCCGTTGTGTGAAGTCGTGGCCAGGAGATTAGTTCTTTAGGATCGCCGGGTGTTTCTCTTGGATTATTAAGTCTATTGCCAACGTGCCGAGCAATACGAATTCTATCCTGGACTAAGCACGATCTTTCTCTTCGTTGATTCTCCGTAAGTGCTCTGTCGGGTAAAAGTGACACAAAAAGTCCGCGTAAGGCTAAAAGAGACGATTTTATTTTACCTGGATAATGTTCAAATTCGGGCTCATGGACAATAGCGCGCTCACTTGGTGCAATTGTGGAATTGGGGTATGTGCGTAGTTGTGCGTCCGATGACATTCCCGGTGGCAGATGAAGCAACCCTTGCGGGTTCTCTTTAGTTATATGTTGACTCATCTCTTCTGCGAGCCTGCTTATCACCTGATCATCGTAAAATATTATTCTTCCTGCCATACTGCTACTTTAGCACAAGCTTTAATATAAGTCAATGGTGGTCCCGAAGATTGTATCCCGAAGTGCAACTCTAAGAATATATAAAACTAATAAAGTAGGACACCTGAGTTCTCCTGGCTTAATGTAATAAGTGATCAAACAAATAACTTAAGGAAGAAGGGTTATCAAGTGTCCTACAAACATCTTAATTCAGAGGATCGGATTGTCATAGACACACTGCTAAGTGAATCTAGGGACAATGTTTACATAGCCAGTCGGCTTGGCGTAGATAAATCGACTATTGGCAGAGAGATCAAACGTAACGCCAGTAAGAAAAAACTCAAGCATCTGAAAGCGGTAGCCAGACCGGCCATACTAGATTTTGATGGCCGGAAGTTAAGAAGCTCTGGTTTAACCATGGATAAATATGAAGCTATAGCTAGTTATGACAAAGCGGTGGCTGAACAAGCCAAAAAGAGCAAATACTACTACCATGGGGCAGCTAACAAAAAGGCTAAAACCAGACGAGGTAAAGCTAACAAACAAAGGCTTAGATTAGTCCATGACTCAGGCTCTTTTTTAGAACGATACGTTCTAAAAAACCTAACAACCGATCAATGGTCGCCCGAACAAATAGCTGGCAAACTAGATGAGCGCTTTCAGATAAAGATTAGTCATAGAACCATCTATGACTATGTATATAACAGTAGTGACAAGAAGAAGTTAGTTAAGTATTTAAGACATCATGGCAACAAGTATCGTAAGAAACATGGTTCTATACAAAGGATGAAGAATAATAGGAATAGCCTACCTTCAATTCATAACCGAGACCCGGTTATTGAAGCTAGAACCAGGCTAAACGACTATGAAGGCGATACGGTCGTTGGACTGGACAAAAAGGATAGATTACTGACCTATGTCGACAGAACCAGTGGCGAATGTCTCATTGGCCTAGTACTAAGTTTTGATGCGGTTAAAATAACTAACAAAACCTTGAGACTAATGAAAGCTAATGAAGCTGAGATGGATACCATAACTTACGATCGTGGTATGGAATTTGCCGACTATGAGGTACTCCAAAACCACAGTAATACTCGCGTATACTTTGCCGACGCCTACAGCTCTTGGCAACGTGGTAGTAATGAGAATACCAACGGTCTTATTAGACAGTATTTCCCTAAACGATCTGACTTTAAAAAGCTAACTCAAGAACAAGTCACCAACGTACAAAACAAACTTAACAATAGACCGCGGAAAAGGTACAATTACCGCACGCCAATTGAACAAAGGGCATACCTACTTAAACTACAGAAAGTTGCACTTCGGGATTAAATGCAGGTTATTTACAGTATACTTATAGATATGATAATGCTTATGACACAGAAGCTAAGAGACAATCAATCCGGCTTTATCCCAATGATTCTAACTTTGCTGGCTATTATGATTGCTGTAATAATCTTTGCCTACCTGCGTGTCCAAAACGCCAAATAGTATTGCAAAACACATTCAAAAATGGTATAATCTCAGCAGTTCATTAGATTTAAAAGAGCAAAATTATGACATCGGACAGAAAAGTTATAGGTTTATTCGAAAAAGTTGCCTTTCCGGAATTTGGAAACTTTGAAGCAATTGCCAAGATTGACACCGGCGCCTTTACCGGCGCTATGCACTGCACGAAGATAGAGGAGATTGTTACTACAAAAGGTAAGGTTGTGCAGTTTTCACCATTTGATCATCCAGAAATTACAATTCAAAAAACTAACTATTACATCAGGAATGTCCGAAGCTCTGACGGCAAAGGAAGTAAACGTTTTTTTGTGAAAACAACCATTGAGCTTCAAGATAAAAAATACCCCGTAGTTTTTAGTTTGGCAGACAGAAGCGCAATGAAGCGATCCGTTTTAATTGGGCGTCGTTTTTTGCGAAAAAATCATTTTTTGGTTGACGTACACAAGGGTACGCAGTATCGTAACGCAGTAAAGGAAAATAGCTAAAGCTTATGAAAATTGCAATTTTATCTCAAGGTCCGGCAAACTATTCAACCAAACGGTTGAAAGAAGAGGCCGAAAAACGCGGGCACGATGTCCGTGTGATTAACTATGCCAAGTGTTATGTCACTATTGAACGCGGTAATCCTGTTGTCCGGTACGAAGGAGAAAACTTAAGCGACATTGATGCGATTATTCCCCGAATTGCTCCAGCCCTGACAAAATATGGCACAGCCATCGTGCGACAGTTTGAAATGCTAGGAGTGTTTACTACCGCTAGTTCAATTGCTATCACGCGTTCACGGGACAAACTTCGCTCGTATCAATTAATGGCCAAAAGCGGCATTGGCATTCCAAAAACAGTTTTTGCCCGCGAAACGGCAGACTTTGACGACGTTGTAGAAAAGGCCGGCGGCGTGCCGGTGATTATCAAGGTGGCGCGAGGTACGCATGGTAACGGAGTGGTGCTAGCCGAAACTCGCAAGGCT
>Ga0209541_10009492_pt1 | contig 15767 bp, 15 predicted proteins | sample RifCSPlowO2_01_FD_184027 | JGI IMG/M metagenome (GOLD analysis project Ga0209541, IMG submission 184027) | Groundwater microbial communities from Rifle, Colorado - Rifle CSP2_plank lowO2_0.1 (SPAdes) (version 2) | ecosystem: Environmental > Aquatic > Deep subsurface > Groundwater | place...
AAAAAGAGCTTGCCGGTCGAAACAAGCTCCATTATTAGAAAAAAACTATCGCCTTCCATGGTGTCATTTTACACCGCCCCTTTAAATCAATTACGGTGTCATAATTAAATGATTTGACATGACGATATCGCTCCTTATATTAATAAAATATAAAAAGCAAAGCGGTCAAAAATTTGCACTTATAATATATGTCAGGGTTGTACTGTATGATCCTGCTTCAATTATTGGAGAAATATTGGCCAAATACCGGATAGAATAAGTTGTCGCTTCTCCATCGCCTAATGACGCACTTGCTATTTCGTCAGTTGTTGTAGCTGTTGCCGCATAAGCATAACCAGTATTGTCATTATATGGTGCAGAAACTGTACCAACTCCGCCCGAAGAAGTAATGCGGAGACCAAATTGTGCTGTTCCTGGATTGGGTGTTGATGTACTTGAACCAATTGCAGATATGGTACTTGTACCAGAAGCGAGAGTTCCACCCAAAACAGTAAGAGAATATCCGTATTCAGCGTTGGTTGCAGTAGTAATTGAGTGCGCGGCGGTTTCTGTCGTGGTACCAATCCCATCACCTGTTGCATATCTTGAAATAGCTGACGAAAGAGTGCCAAAACCAATATCATTGTCAGATATGGAGAATGATAAAGAGAGTGGAATGGAAGCACAAACTTTATGCGTATAAGCGGATGAAGTGGCAACATGTAAATTTGTGCCCGTGGCAGAAGTTGAAAATAAAGTTGTATCATATCCATCGCAATTGTTCTCTTGATAAGCGACAGAGGGCGTGCCGACAGCGCTTGAAAGACAGATATCGTTAGCAGAATCATAGTTGGCCTGCGTATTATCTTCAAAGTGAGCGTTGGTATTGGCAGAGAGAGTACCGATGACAGCGTAATTCCCTGAACATGTATTATTAATTCCGCCGAGTCCGGTGCAACAGACAAAATTCAGATAATTAAGTTGAGTGGCGAGTTCGGCGTGAGAGTTATCCGTCGCCTGCATTCTCATAATTCGCAGATTGGAACCTGAACAGCTAGTGGTGACACTGCAATTGAAAACAGCCAAGCTATCTTCTGGAAAAAAGAAAATGAGTATGGCAATAAATAAACAAAAAATAATTAAAAATAATTTTATCCCGTTAGAGATTTTTATAAAAGATTTTTTTAATTTAAATAAAGATAGAAACATATATTTTATTATCTCTAACGGGATTCATTTAATAATCCATTTCAAAAGAAAAACTGTCCGCTCCTGTACAAACCGTGTTTTCATCAAAATATATGGTTAGACAATCATTGGCGGAGACACTTACAGAATTTGAAGTATCGGCACAATTATTTGTTCCAGAAGCAACAGTGCAAGTAAGAGTAGTTGTGGCAAAAGACGCACAAGACGCTCCTTTGTATAATGTGACAATACAGGTGTGCCCCGATGGCGCTGTGGTCATGCGAACTTGAAGATTCTTTGCCGTAACAGCGTATGGAATCCACATAGCGTGAGCCGCATCAGCCGTGGTTGCGATAACAGATCCGCTCATTGGGTGAACAAAAGAGTCGGCTGTTATTGAAGCCGTACCCGCGCTTACAACTTGTTTTATGGTTCTCGGCGCTGTGCTGGCCCAGTTCGTGCCGTCGGAAGTTAAAAGATTTCCGCTGGTATCTGCTGTTGCGGGATAAGTCGCTGTTGTCCAAACGGGAGTCGTAGCGCCAGCGCTTTGCAATATCTGTCCGAAAGAACCAACTGCTGTCAAAGCTAAAGCCGAAGTGTTGGAATAAACAATCGCGCCATTAGAAGCAGTAAGGGAAGCATTTGTTCCTCCATCAGCAAGCGTTATGTCTGTGCCTCCACTACTATAAATTGTTCCCGTTGTTCCTTGTAAAGTCAAAGTCGTTGTGCCGGCAACTGCGGCGGCATTTAATATACTGGAGCCGGAAGTTGAACCAGCTAAAATAAGTTTTCCAACTGTTCCGCCAATAGTTCCGAAAGTTTTTGCGCCCGTGACTGTCTGCGTGGAAGCCAATACCATATCGCCTGCTCCGGCAGTCGCCCAAGATGTTATACCGGTTCCGTCAGTCTGTAAAACTTGGTTCGCGTCTCCGTCATTTGCCGGTAAAGTCCAAGCCCAAGTACCAGCAGTGGCGGCAGAATTCACAGTAATCGTTCCTGAAGTTGAACCGGAAAAAGAAATTTGTCCTGTCTTGGTTCCGGCCGTGCCAAGATTGACAATACCCCCACTGTCTATCGTCATAGCAGCAATTAAACCATTTGCATTCGTACAAGGAGAACAAAACGGATCAGCCGGAGAAGTTTGAAAAATTATGGAACCGCCGAGTCCTGCGCCAGTGCTTTGACCTCCGGCTAAAGTCAAAGAAGCGCCGGCGATAGATGTTCCACTTCCGCCTGTGGCATTTATTTTTATATTTGAAGGAGATGCGTTTGTAATACCATTACCAATAAACATTCCTGTAATGCTGGCACTGGTGCTTCCTACCACAAACTGATTACTTCCAGCAATAGCGCCGGCGCCAAGCGCTATGGCTTCATTACTATTGCTTAATGTTGTATCAGAACTGGCACCCAATAAAACATTTTCATTGCCTCTCATAAGCGTCGCTCCGCCGGCACCATCACCAATAACGAGATTTGAATCTCCATCAGTAATAACATCTCCGGCATTGTTCCCCAATACTGTATTAGATAGCCCCTCATCAACAAGTTTTCCAGCGCTCAAGCCAATCAATGTATTACCTGTACCACCAATCAACGCGCCGCCAGAAGCACTTCCCAGTCTAAAATTTGTATTTACAATATCTTGTGTGCCAAAAAAGTTTCCTGCGATATTATATTGCGTAGTAGCATTTATTATTCCATTCGCATAAAATGTGATTCCATCCCAAGTAAGATTAGCGTCACTAGCCAAGACATTTGCTCCATCGCCATAAGGAATATAAGTCGCCGTGGCGTCGCCTATCGCAGTCAGTGAATGTCCGGGGTTAGGCGGAACGGCAAAAGCGATTTTATAAATAACTACGGCTAAAATAAAAACAAACAAAATACCCAAGCTACGATATAACCTTGCCATTTTTTTGAAACGACGAGCTAATTTACTCATATATTTAATTATACTATAAAAATAAAATTATGGGGCTTTTATATTGAAAATGAAAGAATTAACAAAAAACTCTGATAATTTAAGATCATTATATCCTCCGCCAATATCTTCAGATAATTCAAGTATTTCAAAATCCCCCGTGTCGTTTATAAAACAAGTTCCATAATTCATAGATTCTAAATCTGTAATCCATTCACGGCCATTTAATTTAGCACAAAAACCGCCATTAGAAATTCTATCTAAAGGAGAAAAAATAAAGTAATGATATTTTTTAATTATTTTAGGGACAAGAATTATATCTTCCATACCATTTTTTAAGTGAGCTGAAACACTTTTATCGGTATTTGGTTGTAAATTAATTCCAATAGGTAAAATAAGTTCTTCTTTGGCATTATATTCTGAATCTCTATAGCCTTCACTAAGAAGTAAATCCGCGTCTTGTATATTTTCGTATTCCGTCTCTATTTGCATGCCATCTAAATAAACAATGGGCATTTTATCTATGGTAAAAAAAGGACTAATGCTTATTTGAATTTTTGAAACACTATCCCAAGAAAGATTCTCCAATGGGATATCAAAAGATACCTCAGTTAAATTTGTGCGTTGTATTGTCCCAAGTACTTGCCAATTAACACCATCAAGAGTGTATGAAATAGAAAATAAATCATCATGTTCTGCTATGCTAAAAAAGTTTTCTGGTTTTTCATCAACGGAAGTTATATCTTCATTTATATTTATTTGCGAAACTATTTCTATAAGTGACTGATCTAGTGGCACTTCTTGAGTCGGTGGTATTTCATTTGTAATTGTGTTTATATCTATGGTTGTATTTATGGTTGTGGTTGTATTTACTGACAAGTCTTCCTGTGGAATAACAATATCAGATATATTTTCTTCATTTTGCGCAAATGCTACTTTGGAAAAATATCTGAACATTGAAATTATTGGGGCTTCTGATATTGGTACTGTTGGTACTGTTGGTACTGTTGGTACTGTTTCAGGTATTATTGAATTTTCTGTTGGCAGAATAATATCTTCAGTAGGAATAATTATATCTGATTCTGTTGTCGGTAAAACTTCGGCAGAACTTGAAGAATTATTAATAATTATTTCTGTTTCAATCGGCGCTGGTAAAACTTCTAAAATAGGATTTTCAATATTTTGTATGACATCATTAATTCCTGAAAATGGATCCTTAATAGGGAGTGGTTCATCCACAATCTTAACGGCTAATTTAAGCACAAACTTTTTAGGAATTGAATCTTGTGGTATTTCTCCAGCAAATTCCCCGCAAAAAATTTGCGCATTCCTATTATAGAGAATTGCTGAATTTTCTTCAGAAAAATCGGTTGTAAAAAAATTACCCTTGGTTTCCGGAAGACCTTGTGCTTTATAAACATTTTCCCAACCTCCAAGACAAGTCTGTGGATAAAATATTGCAAGTTCTGCCTTCACTTTCAAAAAATTTCCAAAAACTAAAAAAGAAACAAAAATAAGCAATATGTATCCAAAAAATATTTCATGTCTATGGAAAAAATCCCTGATCTTATCGGGATGGATTTGTAACGCCCAAGTCCTCTCACGAAGAAGTAATGTATTATCTTTTTCATCGTGGTCAATTCTTTCTTCTTCATTCAAAGAGTCCACATGTTTATGTTCGTATTCGTGTTTTTTAAAAAAATTGAACATATATATTTATTATAACTCAAAACTACCGTATTTCCCATCCATTTTCTTTCATTTTTGAATATATCTTTTCCATAAAAACATTAACTTCACTATCAACAAGTGTCCGTTCATAAGACTGGAAAACAAGGCGAAAAGCATAAGAAATACGACCTTCCTTTGAAAAAGAATCAAATAACTCAGGGCCACGAACAACGAGCTCTCCGTCATTTTCTTTTATAACTTTATGAACTTGATTACTTTCAACTCCTTCCCCCACCCACACAGCAATATCACGAGTCATAAAAGGATATTGAGACCACATTTTAAAATTAGGGCTTAGAGGCGAGGTTCTGGGGACTAGGTTTCCATAATTTTCAATTTTCAATTTATAATTTTCAATAAATTTATCAAGTGACATTTCTGCAATTCCTTTTTTGTCGGCTGTAGCAACATTTATTTGTTCCTTGTCTTTTAAAAATATTGTCCCAATTTCAAAAATTTTAATTTCTTTGACGCCAAGAAGTGCCATATTTAATTTATTTAATTTATAACTGTTTTTTATTCCATCGGTTAAATCAGTGCGCAGAAATTTTTTATCTGACGCGCTAGCAAGTACTTCAACTTCGCCCTTATTGGTAAAAGAATATGTCATAACTTCATTATACCCATCAGCTAAAAGTTTTTCACGAACAGCTGAAATTTTTGTAAAGATTTCATTTTGTACTGGTTTAAAATTTATTTTTGGAATCTCCAACTTTACCTTATCATATCCATATACTCTGCCTATTTCCTCTACCATATCTTCAGGAATTACAAGATCTAAACGAAGCACTGGTGGTATAAATTCAAAATTATCCCATATTCTTTTAAATGTATAGCAATATTGCTTTAAAATATTTTCTATTTCATCACTAGAAATATTTGCACCGAGTTTTTTATTTACAAAATCTGTAGAAAAATTTATTTTACGCTCTTTTTGTTTGTTTAAATATATATCTACAATTTCTTGAAATTCCATTCCTTCACTTCGTTCAGGACTTCCGATTTCTGCAATTAATACAGAAATCTCCAGCATCGCAAAACTACAAAGCTCCGGAGACAAGTCATTTTCAAATCTTTTTGAAGAGTCTGTTGGAATTCCCAATTTTCTGGAAGTCTTTCTTGTGCTCACTGGATCAAAATTCGCCACTTCTATCAAGATATTTTTGGTATTTGCGTCCACTTCGGCGACCTTGCCGCCTTTCACGCCGGCAATCGCCAGCGCATTCTGCTCATCCGCTATAACCAACTCGCCTTCTTTCAATTCTTTCTCCTCGCCGGAAAGCAAAGTGATTTTTTCTCCCGCTTTTGCCGGGCGCACGATAATGCGCTCACCAGCCAATTTATCCAAATCAAAAGCGTGTATTGGCTGGCCGGAGTCGTACATGGTGATGTTCGTGGCATCCACGATATTGTTTATGCTCCTCTGACCTATGGATTCCAAACGACTTTTCACCCAATCTTGTGAAGGTCCGACCTTCACATTTCGTACAATACGCGCCATATACCGGTGGCACTTCTCCGTCTGCAAATCTATCTTTAAATTAGTCGGCTTGCTCTCGGGCACTTTATATTTCGGCGTCAGGTCGTTGAATTTTATTCCGAGTTGTCCTGCAAGCTCACGAGCAACTCCTTGATGACTAAGTAAGTCGTGCGCCCTATTTGGTAAAATGTTCAAATCAAAAACAACATCACCGTCTTCTCTTTTTTCCATTCCCTCTACTTCACATAAATGATAAGTGAAAATATCCGCAAGTTTATTTGCTTCTGGTAAATCTGAAATATATGACTTTAACCAATTGTAAGAAATTTTCATATTAAAATTGATTCAGTCGTAAATCGCCATGATAAAAAAATCTAATATCAGGAATTCCCCATTTGATCATCGCGATACGATCAAGTCCTCCGCCAAAAGCAAAGCCTTGCACTTTAGCTGGATCGAGACCGGCGTTTTTCAAGACATTCGGATGAAGCATGCCCCCACCCATCATTTCTAGCCACTTACCATTAAACTTGGCATGCACTTCAATAGATGGCTCAGTAAAAGGGAAAAAACTAGGACGAAATTCTATTTCGGAATCTTCTCCGAGAACTGTTTTATAAAATTTCGTGAGCACACCTTTTAGATTTGAAAAATTTATATTCTCCCCGAGCATACATCCGTCTATCTGATAAAATTGCATTTCGTGGGTCGCATCTGTGGCTTCATTGCGAAAAACTTTTCCGATAGAAATATATGCCCCTTCTTTGTTTCCATCACTAGCCATTTTCTCCATCATTCGTGCAGAGGTATTTGTCGCGTGAGTGCGAAGAACTTTTTTTTCTTCATTTTTTATATAAAAAGTATCCTGCATATCTCGTGCAGGGTGATCTTTGGAAACATTTAATATATCAAAGTTGTACCACTCTGTTTCTAATTCTGGGGCATTTGCTATTTCAAAACCAAGCTCTGAAAAAATAGCATAAACCCCATTCATTAATATTGAAAGCGGGTGCTCTGTTCCTTTGTTTCCATGTTCCTTCATTTAACTTTTTGAAATAAGAGTATATTTCCCACCGCCATAAAGCAATGAAAAATGATATCGATTGAAATCTTGAAAAGGAGCTTCGCCTTTGGAGTAAGCATAACCAAAAAACACTTGCGCCTCTTCAGAACTAAGACCATTTAAATAATTTATACCATATCTTATATTTCTGTCTTCTGGCTCAAAATACACATAATTACTAGCAACTGATTCATATGTAATCATTTTATTGTTCTTTGGTTCGCCATAGCCTTAATTGAAATGCATAGGCAATTTAAATCTTATAATTGATTTATTGTAGCAAATTGAACTGTTTTTAGCGAATTAAGATGTTATAATTGGATAGTGAAAAAACGAGAAATAATATTCCTCATAATTGGTGCTATTTTTGTACTCCTAGGTTTCTACCTCGGCTGGCTAGACAACGGCCCAAATCCACTATTTTAATTAATAAAAAATTCCTGAGGCAAGGCCTCAGGAATTTTTTATAAGTTTCTTTTTATTTAAATGAAAGCCATTCAAAAATTTCTTTTAGAAAACTAGTCTTATTTGGAAAATAACTTGGAAAAGGCCGTGTATTTAAAATTTTATTTTGCAATCTTCCTACTCCTGTATAATCTAAAAAGCTTGAATATTCGTACTCCTCTAAATATTTAATCGCCTGATTTTTATTTTTTATACCCACTTCTTTCCAATCTTTTTGTATTAATTTTATAGGATTTAAATGTATGTAAGAAAATAAATATTTTAAATATCTATCTTCTTCTGCGTGTTGTGCTTGAAATTTACCCTGAAAAAATACGCCCCGCCTTTTGTATTTTTGATTAAAATACATAACATAAGCAGTAGAAAGTTTTTGCATAAATTTACTAACCCCATTTTCAACTAATGGCGTCAGAAGAATATGAAAATGATTCGGCATAAGACAATATGCTCCAATAGCCACAAGTGGATTTTTATTATCTTTTTCATACACAGAGATACTCTTTAGAGAATCAGTAAAACTAAAATTCTCTTCCCTGTCCATGGCATATAATAGATCAATAAATCTCCAATAATCCTTTGTGTCTAAAAAAATTTTTTGCTTACTATTGCCCCTATTATAAATATGATAAAATTCTCCTTCTAAAAAAGAAATTTTTCGTGTAGACATATCTCTATTGTATACTAGTAAAATTCCTGAGGCAAGGCCTCAGGAATTTTACTAATATTTTCTTGTCTCTTGACCAAATGGAATTTGCCCTATTTCTTTTAAAATTTTTTCCATCATTTCTTGAACTTCTGGTTTCTCTAAAATTTTTTCTGTTAAACAACCGCACGAAAGCATTTGCCCATGGCAAAATGGACATTCCTCCCAATCACAGTTAGGTTCATGTAGTTCTCCTATCTTTGCGCCACAATCATGACATTTTCCTGGTTCATTTTCTTTTGGTTCTGGTTGTCCTGTTTTCATAAATATTTATTTAATTTATTAATACCTCAATAATACCCCCCCCGATAGATTTTAGCAAGTTCAAGTTATGCACATATAATTTAAAAATTCCTGAGGCAAGGCCTCAGGAATTTTTATTTCATTCGGCGACGCATATCACAATAGTCACAATCTTTTTTATCACACTTTGAAGACCAGAATTTTAGTCCTAGTATTTCTTTCGCGACTTTTTTTATTGTTTCTTCTAATTCTTTTGTGTGTTCTTCTGTAATTTCAAAAATCTCTCTCTTATAGTTTCCTTTTTCATCAGGCTCAATAAAATTTATTTCACCTGTCACCATTTTATATTTTATCTTACTTGGGAAAGCATAATTGTCTAAAAGAATTTTATAAAAAACCAACTGGCGAAAATAGTTTCCGTCTGTCCGCCGGCTAGTAGACTTTGTATCGCCTAAAATTTGATTACGAGTTTTTGATTTGCCAGTTTTATAATCAACAACATTAACATTATTTGTGTCATTCAAAAATTCAATTTTATCTAAAATTCCTTTTAGTTTTATATTGTCACCAAGAACAACACCCTTGATTTCTTGTTCAATTTTCACATTCATGCTCCACTTATTTTTATATTTATCAAAAAGTCCAGTCAATGCTTTTTCCCCTCGCTCTAAATACTCTTCCCTGCTATCACTGCCAAAAGGCAACCTAATTATATTGTTCTCAAAAATTTTAAGTAAAATATTTTTCCCCCTTTTTTTATCTTTTGAAATTCTAAAATATTCAGCTATAGCCTTGTGCATGGCATCCCCAAAAAGAGATGCGTTGTTTCTGCCCTCTGGAACACGGAGCAAATTCACATAAAAATATTTCCAAGGACATAATAGATAGTTATTAAGTGCTGTAACAGAAAAATCTTGTTCACCAAAAGTAAATTTAACCCAATCTTTTATTTTCATTGGTGTTTTAGTTTTTTTTCTTTCCAAAAACTGCTCTGATTTTATTTTATCTTCAAATAGCTTCATATCTACTATTTCTATTAATTCTGGCCTTATTTCAGTCACAAATTGACTTGGTAGTGTTTCTTTTCCTAAATCATCTGTTTTTGAATATGTAATAAATACATCTTGCCTACCACGAGTCAAAGCCACGAAGAAAAGTCTTCTCTCATCATCGTTTTCATCATTTTCCAAAACATTTTCAATTTTATTATCTGGCACAAAAATACTATCTAAAAGTTTTAAAGGATTGGGGTTACGCTTGTTACCAAAATGTCCATCGCGAACACCTGTAATATATACTTGATCAAATTCTAGACCCTTAGATTTATGTACAGTCATAAGACGAACATATCCCTCAGTTTTCTTAACACTACTTTTTTTTACAAGTATTTCATGTTTTTTAATGATTTCTAAATAATTTAGAAGATCTTTTAGTTTTGCGTCGTTATGACTTTCCATAAATTTATTTATCTCGCTAAAAAAATCCTTGATGCTTTCAAGTGGTGCAAAACCATCTTCACTTTTAAGCAGGTCTTCTAAAAGACCAGAGTCATGAAGTACTGATTCCGTAAAATCAAGTAGGTCAGAATTTTCAGCCATCACTTTCCATTTTTCAACCTTACGGATAAATTCTTTAAATATTTTATTTTCTAATTTATTAGCACCTCGCACTCCTCTTTCTGCAATATCAAGAAAATTCTTATCCTTGTTTCTGTCTTGTCCTCTTTCGCGCACGAGTTTAAAAGAAAAAAGTGGTGGAAGAGAAATAAAATCTAGAAGTAAAGCAGGGGCTAAATAATTATCATCACCATAATGCTCTATCGCTCGCAAAAGAGTAATCATTTTCTTTACTGAATTTTCAGAAAAAATATCCTCATCTGATTCAACACAAAAGGGCACATTATTTTTCTCAAGCATGCGAGCAAAAGGAAAAGCATCTCTATTGTCTCTATATAAAATAGCTATTTCTTCTGGCTTTATGCCAGTTTTCAGTTTTCGTGCTATATCCTGCGCAATAAACATCGCCTCTCTTGTGGAATCAGAAAATGGTAGCAACTTTATTTTTTTATTCTCATGGGAAACATTCGCACGAAGTGGATCACGCGATATAACGCTATGTGAAGCATTTAAAATATTTTGAGTAGATCTATAGTTTTCCTTTAGTGTTATAACTTTAGCGTGCTTATATAGATTTTTAAAATATAAAAAATTGGCGAGTGATGCCCCTTGGAAACGAAATATGGCCTGCTTTTCATCACCCACCACAAAGACATTTGGATTTTGATGAAAGCTTGCAAGCGCCTCGATTATTTTATTCTGGGCATTGTTGGTATCTTGGTGCTCATCGGCAAGAATGTATTGATGTTCTTCTTGAAGCATTAATAAAAGTGTTTTGTTGGTAGAAAGTGCGCGTAAAACTTCCATAATCATGTCGCTATAATCATAGAGTTTTTTATCGGCCAAAACTTCCTCATAAAGTTTGTAAATTAAACAAAGTTCTTTGTTTTTATTTATCTGTTTTTTAACTTTTTCATATTTTATCTTCAAAACTTTTTCTGTATTGTACAAATCAGGAATACTCAAAAAGACTACTTCTTCGTTTTTTATAATTTTTTCAAAACTAGCAACAGAAACACCTTCTCGCTTGAGAGAGTTTATTCCCTGCAACACTGGCCTAACATAAAAAATAGGGTTTCCTGATGGTTTTAGAAATTCCAACTTTTCCCGTAAAATTATTTTTTCAATATTTTCAATCTGATCTATGTCGGTAATATTTTTGGAACCTATTATGCGAGGGAATTCTTCCGGAAATCTTTTAATAACATTATTAGCAAAACCATGAAATGTGTTGACGGTCACTCTATAAGCAGATGGGCCTATTATTTCAGCAAGGCGCTTCTTCATGCCTGAAGCAGAAGAATCGGTAAAAGTAAGAGCCAAAATCTGCTCAGGCGCAGTATCTGTCTTTCGTAAAATATTGGCTATACGAAGTGTCAAAATCTGTGTTTTGCCCGTACCCGGCCCAGCAACTACCATTACAGGCCCCTCTATAGTATCTACCGCCTCCTTTTGCTCTTTATTGAGTTTATTGTAGTGTTCTAAAAACTTATCTTTCATATAAGCATTATAAAGCAAAACACCACTGTTCGCGAACAGTGGTGTTTTGCTAATTTGTATTATTTAATAACTGGTGGAATGGAGCCTTTATTATAAAACTTGAAAGCATTGTAAGAAATAAAACCAGTGACGAGAAATGCTATTACAGAAAGTCCAACAGGGAAATAAAAAGTACTAATATTTAGTGGCCACTCAAATATAGATCTTATTAAATGAAAAACGCTAACGATTGCCAAAAGTACCCCTGTTGTTAAATTAAATGTTTTTTGTGACATATATTTATTATAGCATTATTTTACTAATCCATAACACCCGATCTATAATCCCAAGCTTTTTAATAATTTATCAAGTTCTGTGCCAATTATCTCTCTTTTCTCCCCTGCTTTCATGCTACCAAGTTTAATATTCATTATTCTAGTACGAACTAAATCTCGTACCGCATAATCATATTTGGCGCACATTCTACGAATCTGGTGCTTCTTGCCTTCTGTAAGAATTATATCAAACATTTTGTCAGAAACTTTGCATACTTTGCATTTCTTGATTATAAAGTCCTCCAACTTCACGCCCAAAGAAATCTTTTTTAAAAATCCTTCAGTTATATTTTTGCTCACAGAGACTCTATATTCTTTCTCGTGCTCGCTCTCTGGGTCAAGAAGCCTACCGGTCAGCCTACCGTCATTGGTAACAATAATAAGACCCCTAGAATCCAAGTCAAGTCGTCCAACCGGCGCGAAACCTTTACCAAAATTTGCTATATCTTTTATTTCTTTTTGATCGACTTGGGGTGAGTGAGTAATGATGCCTCGTGGCTTATTGTAAGCAAAATATTTTTTATCTAGCTGTATTAAGCCCCTGCGAATAACACTAATTTTATCAGCACCAAAAACCTTGTCACCAAGGTGCGCGACAACACCATTTATTTTTACAAGTCCAGCTTTTATCAAAACATCTGCCTCACGTCTACTAGCATGTCCGTGTAAAGCTAAGTATTTATTTATTCTTATTTTTTCTTTATCACCACTTTTCATTTGGCTATTCTAGCATATAAAAATACTACACAAAAAAGGTATTTTTTGATATAGTTGAAAAAGTTTTAGGAGACGTCGCATAGCGGTCTAGTGCGCAGACCTGGAAAGTCTGTGTGGGGCAACCCACCGAGAGTTCGAATCTCTCCGTCTCCGCAGTTTTGAAACGCAGTGAAAAACTGTGGAGACGAGCAATATATTTATATTGCGTGAGAGATTCGAACGCCGAAGCTATAAATTTTCAGTAGAAAATTTTGCGAGGCGGTGCCCAGACAAATTTTAAGAATTATTTTAGGTAATCTTTAACAGTTTTTTGTAAGAATATTTTTATCGTTTCAAAAGATACTTTATGTCCTTCTTTGAACAAGATCGGTTCTTCTAGAATGTCATCAAAATAAACAAGCGATTTTAAAATTAAAGTTTTATCAAAATTTGGATATTTTTCTAAAAAGTTTTCTAACAATTCTGTAAGGGGTATATTTTGTAAAATAAAATACAAATCAACATAATCTTTTTCCACCCATCGGCTCGTAATAGCAGAGAGTTTCATACAACCGATATCAATGATTGAAGCTAGATCAAAATAATCAGTTTTGAAGGGCGGTTGCAAAAAAGTATGGCGGTAACCGAAAAAAGAAAGTGAAATGGTATCATCAACCAAGCATGAAATTGTGTTTTTTTCTTGTTGCGTGATAATTATTTTATGAGAAGTAAATACAGAAAAAATTTTTTCTATCAAGATGGCCGTATCAAAATCGCCTTCTTTAAAAAAATCAAAATCAATGCTATCACGATGACCTATTTGAAGTGCGAGACCCGTTCCACCGGCAAGATAAAAACCATCATTGGAAAAACTTTTAAAAAGCGGGAGAATCGCTCGTCTTTTATCGTCTAAAATAGAGATATGCAAATCCATATTATACAAACCTTCCCTCTTTTAGGGGGTAGACATTAAATATAAGCGACCAAAGCGCCAAAGATTTTTTGCTCCAATCTGAACTACTGCTTTTTTTGATTACTTCAGAAATTTCTTCTGCAGAAAATACTCCACGAAGCCAAGAAACTGCATCACTTGTACCACGATTCAAAACATTTTTAATAATTCGCGTCCTGTGATCGGGTAGAGAAAAATCAATCATATCAGTATTATATGACCACAAACACACTTTTACAGAATCTGGTACTGCTATTTTCATAGTTTTATTATAGCATATTTTGCAGATCAAAATATTAATTGGCCACAAGAACGCCTTTTGTTGGCAAGACAGACAAATAGAAAAAATATTCAAAAATGATATAATTAATCTATGAACTTTGAATATTTAGTAGTTTTGTTGTTAATGTTTTTTATTACTTTATTTATTCAGCAAAAAAATCATATTCGGCTTTTTAATTCCAAAAGTGAAATGTTTATGTTTATGGGTTTTTTCTTTGTTTTTGGGGTCTTGTGGGACACTGTTACTATTTATAGAGGAGGTTGGATCATTCCCGTTGAAAAAACTTTAGGCTTCACAATAGGACTAATGCCTTTAGAGGATTATCTTTTCATTTTAGTAAGTCCTTGTTTTGTTATAATAATTTACAAGCTGTTAGATTCTAAATTTCAATCAAAAAATAAAAGAATACTAAAAAATTTTAGGTAAAAAGATTATTAGAACTGCAATTATGTTGGCGATGACTAATATCGCCACGGCGCCGGCAGCAACATCTTTGGCATCTCTGATATCTTCCCTATGATCACGACTTATACAATTGAGAGTGTGTTCAAGTGCTGTGTTGAGAGACTCGGCCGTAAGGACAAGGCCAAAAAATAAAAGTAAAATCATCCACTCAATCTGTGTTATAGAAAAATAAAATCCTGCGAGCACACAAATAACAATACAAAAAATATAAATTTTTATATTCCTCCCCTCTTTGAATATTATAGAAATCCCCCTGAGTGCATTTCCAACACTTTTGATTGCCCGTTGCATTTGTATTTATTTTAATCCGCGTAAAATTTTTATTCTTTCTTCTGCTGGTGGATGAGTCATAAATAATTTGTGCATTCCTTTTAGAGCTTTGCCGCCAAAAGGATTTGAAATAAATAAATGTGCAGTAGCATCACTAGCATATTTCATTGGCGCACTATATTTACTTATTTTCTCAAGCGCCGAGGCGAGTCCTTCGGGATAACGGGTGAGAAGTGCACCAGAAGAATCAGCGAGAAATTCTCTTTTGCGTGAGATAGCAAGCTGTATCAGCATGGCAATAATTGGCGAAAGAATAGCTAGCACGATACCAGCAATCATCATTATTGCTCCAAGTTGTCCATTGCCTCTATCGCGACTTCCACCGCCACCGCCAAAAAACATACTTCGCAAAAACATATTAGAAACAATAGAAACAAAACCAACAAGTACTACAACCACAGTAGAAAGAAGCATGTCACGATTGCCTATATGAGAAAGTTCGTGCGCTATAACTCCTTCAAGTTCTACTTTATTTAAAATCTGAAGAAGTCCCGTCGTGGCACAGACAACAGCATGTTCTTTGTCACGACCAGTAGCAAAAGCATTGGGAGCAGGATCTTCTATGACATAAACGCGTGGCATTGGGAGTCCTGCGGTGATAGAAAGATTTTCCACGCTCGTATATAAATCAAAATATTCATCTCTGTCGGCTAGCTTGGCGCGACTCATACTCAAAACTATTTTGTCGGAATACCAGTAAGAGGCAATATTCATAACGATACTAAAAATGATAAAGAAATATAAAATATTTGGATTGCCAAAATAAATACTAACAAAATAACCAAAAAAAATTATTATGGCGAAAAATAGACTCATCAGAATCCAAGTTTTCGTA
>Ga0209541_10009493_pt1 | contig 15766 bp, 14 predicted proteins | sample RifCSPlowO2_01_FD_184027 | JGI IMG/M metagenome (GOLD analysis project Ga0209541, IMG submission 184027) | Groundwater microbial communities from Rifle, Colorado - Rifle CSP2_plank lowO2_0.1 (SPAdes) (version 2) | ecosystem: Environmental > Aquatic > Deep subsurface > Groundwater | place...
GTTCGTTTTCACATGTTTACCGTATCAGAACGTCAAACCGATAAAGCTATTAAACGTTTTATACGAAACGTCGGTGTGGAAAATCTCGATGAGGCAATTGCGATGCGTGTTGCTGACAGAGTTGGGTCGGGAGCAACCGAGACATCATGGCGGACTGAACTATTTAAAAAAAGATTGGTAGAAGTCCAGCAGGAACCATTTTCAATAAAAGATTTAAAAATTAATGGCAATGATATAATGAAAGAGTTGGGAATTAAGCCGGGTCCTCAGGTTGGCAAAATTCTCCAAGATATGTTTGAAAAAGTTGATGAGGGAAAGTTAAAAAACGAAAAAGAGGAACTTATTAAAGCGATAAAAAACTCTTAGCTTTACCCAACGTTGAGAAATCCTCATGGCCGGGATAGATTTTTGTACTTTTGGGTAATTTAAATAAAGTTTTTAACGATTTAAAAAGCATCTCTTTATCGCTATAAGAATAGTCGTATCTACCAATTCCCCGTTTGAACAACGTGTCACCAGTAAAAACAACGTTTTCCTTTTCAAGGAAATAACAACAGCTTCCCGGAGTGTGGCCGGGAGTATGGAGAAGTTTAAAGTTGAAAATATTAAGTAATAAGTTGTTGGAGGTTAGAAATTCGACTTTTTGAGGAGGTAATATGTTGGGGTCATATCCTAAAAAATACTTGGCGGTTTCGTTAAGCCTTTCTACTAGAAATAGATCTTTCTTATTGATGTAAAATGGAGCATTTATTGATAGTTGCAATTCTCCAACTGCCATAATGTGGTCAAAATGTCCGTGAGTTGCAAATAACCCAAGACATTTAAGTTTCATCCTTTGCGTCTTCTCTAATATAAAATCGGCGCTGTCTCCCGGATCAATAACTAGACAACTAACACCATTTTCAACTAAATAACAATTTGCCAGCATTTGGCCCAGTGGAAATGTATGAATTTTCATCACCTGTTTTTTCGACGAGTAAGTTTATCCAAAAAAACTAAAAGCGGAGTCGCCACAAACGGAGAAGAATAAGTCCCAGTTACTGTACCAATTAAAAGAGCGGCTGCAAAAAAACGAATCGTCTCGCCCCCCACTAGTGTTAACGGTATAAGCATGAGAATAATAGTTAGTGAGTTATTGATTGATCTGACCATTGTTTCAGTTAATGCTTTATTGGCATTGACCGATAACGGCTTGACTGAAACTCGGCTATACTCCCTAATTTTGTCAAAAACGACGATTGTGTCGTGAACTGAAAATGACATTGTTGTTAAAAGCGCAGTTACAAATAGAGTATCAAACTCCGCTCCGAAGAAATACGACAAAAGTGAATATGTTCCAACTAATATTAAGAAGTCGTGAATCATAGCTAAAACCGCCGAAAGTCCATGAGTAACTTTTTTAAAAGCAAATGTCATGTAAGCCAAAATTCCTATTGCTGCAATTATTGCAGCAGATGTGGTGGTTCTGACAATCTCCCGACTCACTGATGGGCCCACTGTTTCAAAACGAGCAACTATTACATTCGAACTAACTATTTTCTTTATCTGATCTCTTATTACAACTTCTTCTTTCTCATTTATCATTGGAAGGCGTAAAAATATTACCTTTCCCTTCACATCAACTTTCGATCCTTTCTTGTTTATTGTCTTTTGGATAACATTTTTTTGTGCCAAGTTGATATTTTTGGATATTTGGTATTCCAACAATGTCCCTCCGGTAAAGTCAATTGAATAGCGGTATCCGAAGGTGAATATAGAATATAGGCCAATAGTAATTATAACTATCGATACTAGCGCATATAATTTTGTGAACTTCAAAAAATTAATCATATTTTTGTTTTTTTCTTCTCTTTATAAAATGCCAACAATAACTTCTTTGTAATAACAACCCCGGTAAATAAGCTTGTAGCAACGCCGATGGCCAGCGTTAGCGCAAATCCCTTTACCAATCCAAATTGCGGTAAAAAGCTCCAATTTAGAGGATTAAACAAAATAAATGAAACCAGAAGGGTGGTAATATTAGCATCTTTTATTGCGTCAATTGCCCGTCCAAATCCGAGTCTTATTGCTGTATCACGATCTTGTCCCCTCCTTATCTCCTCCTTAATTCTTTCAAAGATTAAGATATTTGAGTCGACCGCCATTCCAATAGAAAGTATAAATCCGGCAATGCCAGGAAGCGTCAACACTATCGGAATTATCTTAAAAAGGGCATAAGATATAAGACCATATATTACAAGTGTGGCCGAGGCTATGATACCCAATCTTCCGTAATACAAAATCATAAACAAAAAGACTCCCAATAGCCCGATCATTCCTGCAAAAACACTTTTTTCTATTTGTTCAGCACCAAGGGACGGGCCAATATTCCGCTGTTCAACCAAAGAGATGGAAATAGGCAACGCTCCCGAGTTTATTGCAATTGATAGTTTCTTGGCGTCATCAAGCGAAAATTCTCCAGTTATAACTGCGCGTCCGCCGGTTATTTTTTGTTGAACTGTTGGCCAAGTTAAGGGCATATTATCAAGAAAAATACCCAGAGGTTTGCCGACATTACCTTCAGTTATTCTTTCAAACAACTTCCCTCCCCGACTATTAAATTCTAGAGCAACAACGGGCTTACCCGTGTTTGGATCAAACTCCACGACCGACTTTTTAATATCTGATCCCGTCAACTTCGTGTTGTTTTTAAGTTGCAGAAAAATTGGTGTATCAGTGGCAATTTTTGCCGAGTCAGTGCCTAGTATTCTAAAGTCAAGCTTGGCCGTAGCTCCTATTAACTCAATAGCTGACGCAACATCTGTCACCCCTGGCAAATCAACAGAGATTTTATAGTCCGGGCCTGTTTTTATTGTTTTAACTTCGGGCTCGGCTACTCCAAAAAAGTTAATGCGCCTTTCAATTATATTTCGAGCCCCCTCAAGAGCCTGATCGCGGTCGGACGATTTCAGTGATTTTGTGTCGGCTAAAAAAACTAAATGCGCCCCTCCTTTTAAATCCAAACCCATTTTGGTTTTAAATTCTTTTTTGACAGTGCGCCCAAACAATTTAAAGTTAATGACTGGGGGATGAAGAACGGGATGACTTTCGGGTAGATCTATCCAAATAACAAGCAAAAGTGAAATAATAAAAATAACAACAGAGAATTTTATCTTTTTCATGAAAGTAGTTCTTGCTCAGACCCAAGAATCATAATTTTTGGCTGGAGAAGGAAATTCCAAATAAACGGATCTTTATTCTTTTTTCTAAAAACAAATTCATCTGCTGTCATTACTGTGTAGTTAATTTCATGAGGAAAATCGTCCTGTTGAGATTTTACAATATCCGCAACTTCACTCACTACAACCGTACCTATTATGAGCATATAAATCTCGCTATCAAGAATTTTCGTTTTTAAGGCAAATTTCTCCGACATTGCAATCGCTTTTACTTTACCCAACCGAGAGACGTTTTTAATAAATTTCTGCGCCAAAGGAGCAGACTTTGTGAAAATTGCCAAAAACTCATGAAAAAAGAGATATTTGTCATTTAGAGAGTAGAGCATTTTGTTTAAACGACGCTCTTTTTTTAAAAGTGATGCCTTCTCTAAAATATCAAGCTCTCGCTTGACGGCATTAATCTCTTCATCCACTTCTCTTCCAATTCTCCGCATATGGTACCATGCGTCGAGATTGCTATAAAAAAACGCCAATATTTTCCTTCTTGTTTTAGATGTAACTATATATTCAAGCATATGACCGCTGATATGACTAGTCCCGTATGAGAGTGATTATACAGTAAAAACGGCAGAAAAAAGAGATTAATATGAAATTTCGTTTCCTTCTGGGACAATCTCAATCCATATTTTGCCTCGATTGAATTTCAACTCCCGACTTTGTTTTGTTGTTAAAACCGTTCTTGATAGCGTGTCCTTTTTACTCCATGAAATATCAACCGCTGCTCCGTCCTGAAAAACAACCCCTTTGCCTGACCCGGTAGTTTTATACAATCTGTGTCCACCCGGATAGCCATCATTAGCAGGAGATTCTCTGACAAAAAGAACAACGACATTTTTTGCAATTAGTGGTTTATTGGTGTTTTTATCAATATGGGGAGCATCCGAGTGGTAGCGAACATAGTTGTTTTCCTTGAGCTGATATTTCCAGCCGACTGAATAATCAGACTTATTATCCCAAAATCCGAAAGAAATGTCGATTGCAGATGGATCGCTTGACGACTCATCATCTTTAAATTTCCATTTAACAAAACTCTTATCCCACGAGCTCCCTTTCTTGTCCGTGTTGCCCAAGTTTCGTTTTTCACGGGCAAAATCCCACAATTTCTTAGTAGAGGAATACATTGTATGTTCTGTTGCTCTATTGGGAAGTCTTTCATAATCTCTGAAGAAGTAGGGAAAGGGAATTGAAAATTGATTAAGGTCATTATTTCCGGCCCAATTAAGAGTTCTTAATTTTCCCAAGGCATCGGCCGGTCCTGGAGTATTGGCACCCCCAACATGGGCGTATAGTGGTTGCTGGCCGTATTCTCCGGCATAGTCAATAAAATATACTCTTGCCGAGCGGACCGGACCAATAAGGGGAGCATCTTTACAGTAAAAGACGCTGGCGAACCGGGTAATTCCACCCTCTGCTACTACCTCGTATATCACGTCAGCCTGCGACAATCCCGATTGGGGACGAGCGTCAATGTGATTTTCAATCATTACAACTAGGGGTCTTCTCTTTTCCCATACGAGACGCTCCTCTTTAGTTAACTTTTCTCCATTAATGGGACATTCTTCTGTTTTGGGACCGGAAAATTGAGTTTTAATGGTATCTTTCCCCACCGATGGTTGGGCAACTTCAATATTTTCCTGTGTCGGCAGGGATTGAGTGCCTGTTGAGACCGACACCAGCGATTGGGTCGCATAAAAAGATACTCCGAAAAGCAGAACCGCACAAATTGCAACTATTTTTTTATCCATAAGGAAGAGTTTACTCAATTGGATTTGTCGGTGTCAATATCGTATAATTAAATATGTATGCCCCGGAAAAGTAAGGCCCAAAAAATCAGAGCCGATAGAATTAGAAAAAATCGCCAAATACATATATCTGTCGAACCACTTGAAAATCGAAAACAGGCCACTATACAAGTTAAACCTGTCCTTCAAGATCCTCAAGAGCGGTTAACTACAGTAGCTACAAAGAAAGACCTAATTAAAACACTTCTTATAGTTGCTTCTATATTTGCACTTGAATTTACTATCTTTTATGCTACTCTTAAGTGAGTTAGCCTCAATGAGGCTTAAAATTTAAGAAAGGAGGTGACACATTACATGGCATCAATGTATTGCGTCAAATGCAGAGCAAAAAGAGACGTCGACAATCCACAAGCTGTCACCATGAAGAATGGTAAACCAGCAATGAAGGCGACTTGTCCCGTTTGCGGAACAAGTATGTTCAAAATAGGCAGAGCCTGATTAACAATGATATAAACATGGGGATCCCCATTGTAATCTGGGAAAGCTTAATCGTACCTGAGGTTGTTACTTCTATAATTATTGCATGAAATTAACTGCGGACTTTGTTGCATCAAAAAAATATTTTTTTTTGCTTGGTCACACAACCTCTTTTATAGCACGGTCTCTTATTAAATATGCCAGAAAGCATAATATTTCCATTGAGACTGAAGCAAAAGAGACACAGACTACAAATATTTTTGTTGTCGACCCATCCACACAAAATCTTAATATTAAACCAAGCCCGAACGTTCAAATTCACCTGATATTCACCAATCACTCAAGAGAGTCACTAAATAAGGGGAACTCTTTTCTTGCAAAATATAGGGAACAAACTCAGTTGATATATCTTGATTCAGACACTGATAATGAGGAAATTGTTGAAAAAATTATATGGTTTGCACTATCAAAGGGAGAAGAACCAACTATATTTATAAGAACATTAAAATCGACTCCTGAAGAGACATTAAAGCCAATTGTTAAGCCCAATCAGTTTAAATTAAAAAAACGTCACATACTAGTGGTTTTTTTGTTGTCTCAATTACTATTTTTGTTACCACTTAGCATTTCAATCATTTTTCTATCCCAAGCAGGTCATTTATTCAAAACTGGCAAAATTATTGAAAGTAAGAATGCAGTAGCGCACGCAAAACAGGTGTCATTTGGCACCCATATTCTATATTTTATTGCAAGACCACTTTTAGGCTTTTTATACATTGCTCCAACAGTTGAAAACATCATTAATGCTGTTGATATTTCAACGACTACACTTGAACTAACGCTCTCTTCAACAGAAAATGCCCATCAACTTGTCGCTCTTATTACTCATAAAGAACCCGTCCCGTCAGACAAAGGCGAAATTTCGCTTCGTCTAAAAATTCTTAAAGATAAATCTTTGCAACTAGAAAAAAACTCAAAAGTTCTCTCAGGCAAGCTTAGCTTGATCCCGATCATAAAACAGACCGATATTGAAAAATTGGAAAAATATTCAAAAATATTGAGCCAAGTACGCGATTTTATTGACATAGCCCCCCAATTTCTGGGGAGAGATGGTGAGAAGAAATATCTCATTTTTTTTTATAATAATATGGAACTTCGCCCGGGGGGAGGATTCTTAGGATCATATGCAACTTTGACACTCAAGAATTATCATCTTCAAAGTTTGGAGCTTTTTGATATATATGACATTGATGGCCAGCTTAAAGGCCATATTGAACCACCCGGGCCACTAAGGATTTATTTAAATCAGCCTCATTGGTTTACAAGAGATTCCAATTTCTCCCCCGATTTTACAGTTAACTCAGAAGTGGCTAAGTCTTTCCTGGAGAAAATATTTGGTCAAAGACAGGACGTGAGCGGTTATATTGGAATCACAACAAGCGCGTTGTCAAATATTTTGTCTTCATTCCCCCCTGTTTATCTGTCTGACTACAATGAAACCATAACTCAAGAAAACTTCTTTTTAAAGACACAAACTGAGGTTGAGAGCAATCATTTTGAGGGGTCGAAAAAGAAAAAAAATTATCTTGGCTCGATTATGCAGGCATTAATTCTCTCGTCTGACAAGGCATCTTTAACTAAGTTGGGAGAAGGGTTGGGTAAATCTTTAGCCGAAAAACATATTGTTTTTAATATTGCTGACAATCGAGTTAATATTTTTTTTAAACGGAATGGTTGGGGAGGTAATTTAACGGTTCCGCAGTGTTTGGAAGGTAAGAATTGTCTTGTTAATTATGTATCGGCAATTGACGCTAATTTGGGAGTTAATAAATCAAACTATTATGTTACCCGCCAATTTAATATAACAAGCAATTTTGTCTCAAAAAAGATCTTAAAAAGTCAGGTTTTAATTATTTTCACAAATCAATCACCCAACGGCTCATTCCCCGGGGGAGAATACAAAAATTATTTCCGGTTATATATTCCTGCTAGTGGCCAAAATGTTGGAGTTGATGTTAACGACACCCCATCGTCAACATTTTCTGTATCCTCTGATAAAGGCTTTAAAACAATTTCACAGTTTATTACTGTTCCTCCGCAGCAAAGTACAACAATAAAAATCATCTACAATCTTGATGTGCCCGATTTTGTTGACAGCTATCAGTTGGTCGTGCAAAAACAGATAGGTTCTATTAACAACGAAATGAGCTTAGCGTTTGACACAAACAAATCTTCTTATCATCTAAGACCGCAGAACTTTGCTCCCGTTGAAAAAGATCGCCAACTACTATACAATACAGTCCTGTTATCTGATAGAGTCTTCTTTATTAAGCTATAAAATCATAATGGAAAAATCAAAAAAGGAAAAAATTGAGCTTAATGCCCATAAAAGAGACATTCTGGGTAAGAAAGTAAAAAAACTACGGGCGGAAGAAAAATTGCCGGCTAATATTTTTGGGGCTGGATTTACTTCTCAATCAATATGGATGGAATTAGGAGAGTTTAAAAAAATTTATAAAATCGCGGGCGTTACTCAAGTTGTGTATGTGACTATTGACAAAATGGAGTATCCAACAATAATTGATACTGTGCAAAAACACCCAATCACCCACGATCTACTGCATGTTAATTTCAAGAAAGTTAACCTGAAACAGAAAATTGAAACTGAAGTTCCAATCCAATTTGTAGGCGAGTCAGGAGCGGTTGAAAAGAAGAAGGGCGACATGTTAACTCTTAAAGACACGCTCTTGGTTAGAGCCTTGCCGGATGCAATTCCGTCTCAAATTGAAATTGATATCTCAATCCTTGTTGAGATTGATGATGAGATCACTCTTGGACAACTAACAAAATCTGATGATTTTGAACTTATTGAAGAGGCCGAGACAACTATCGTTAGAATAGTTGCCCACAAGGAAGAGAGTATTGAGCCAGACACAACGGCTGAAATTCCAGAAGAAGAGGCTGGGGTAGAGACGACCGAGGGTGAGACGCCCGCTGAGGAGCCACTTGAGTCAAAAGATGAGTCTTCAAAAGAGAGCGAGCAAGAATAATAACTTTTTGCTATCATTTATAAATGGGCAAAGTTGTAAGAGTTGGCTTAAATGGTTTTGGAAGAATTGGCCGGTGTTTTACTCGTATTGCCTGCGATAATTCAAATATCGAGATTGCTGCCGTCAATACATCAAGATCCACTCCAGAAATTCTTTCCTACTTACTAAGGTATGACTCAATATACAGAACATTTGAAAAAAATATTGCTCACGCCTCAACTTCAATTACTATCGATAATAAATCAATCACTTGCTTTAACTACAAAAATCCTCAAGATATACCTTGGCATACACAGGACGTTGATGTTGTTGTTGATTGTACCGGCGTTTTTGAAACTCGACAAGAGTTAGCCAAGCATATCGGCGCGTCTGTTAAGAAAGTCGTTCTTACCTCTCCTTCAAACGACAAAACAATTCCTCATATAGTTTTGGGAGTCAACGATAAAGATTTTCCATTTGAGAAAGCTGATATTATTTCAAACGCATCGTGCACCACCAACTGTGCAGCCATCATGTTTAAAGTCTTGCATGATTCGTTTACGATAAAAAGCGGGTATATAACAACTATCCACTCATACACCTCATCCCAACAATTGCTTGATAATAGCGGTCATGATTTTACAAGATCAAGAGCTGCTCCCTTATCAATCATTCCCTCAACAACTGGGGCGGCGGATGCGATTGTTAGAGTTATTCCTAAACTTGAAGGTTTGATTGACGGCACTTCAATTAGAGTCCCTGTTCCTGTGGTGTCTTATTCTGATATAAGTTGTATTGTTGAAAAAAACCCAACAACTGATCAAATCAATCAAAGTTTCAAGAATAGAGCAGAGGGCGATTTACATCGGTATCTTGCATATGAAGATGAGCAGCTTGTCTCATCAGATTACATTGGAAGTCCTTATTCCTGCATATTCGACGCAAATTATACTGCAGTTATGCCAAATAACTTAATGAAGATATTTGGTTGGTATGACAACGAATGGGGGTACTCTTCTCGATTGGTCGATTTGGTTGAGAAGTTAGCTGATTTTGTCTAATCCTTAACCAATCTTGCGTTAACTACGAGTCGTCTTGAATAGGTTTTTTCTTTCGTAATCCATACTCCATCACAAGTAATCAATCGGATTCCTTTTCCTTCATATTTTGAATAAACCAACTCTTTTGGAAAAGAAGTATATTCTTCACTGTATGACGACTCCACCTGAAACTTTAGTATTTTCCCCAATGCTGTTTTAACGACAATTTCATCTCCTGTGTTTAGATCAGATAGATTGTAGAAAACTGCCGGCTTACCTTGAGTATCATCATAATGGCCGTTAATTATCGCGGCTCCTTCCTCCCCGGGGCGTATCCCTTTGTTATACCATCCGACCTGACTAAAGTCACCTGGGGTTTGCATTGTGTTATCCTCTGCAATCCCAACTGGGACAATATGGGTATTAATTGAAAATTTTGGTATTTCAATAGTTACTGGATCGCCAACAACCAGCAGTGTGGGCGTTGGAGTATTGGTAGGCACTGATGTGGGAGTTGGCGTTATTGTCGGCAAGACAATAGATTGTGCATTTGCTTCTTTCACCGGCTGAAATAGTGAGTCGCCACTACTTATAAGTGTGTGAACAAAAAACATGTTCGACGCCAAAACAATATATAGGCCAACAAAAAAAACAACAACGTGTTTAATGACTTTCATAATATATGATAATGACAAACGTAAGTTATATTGTCAAGACAACTATTTCAAGATGTATATTTTTGAACTCGCCTGAAAGATTATCTTATCTCCTTTAATAAGCGCCATATTGGTCGCATCTTTTAAATACCGAGACACAATTTCTTTTTTGTACTCTCCTTCTTTAGAAAAGACAAACACTACCCCTTGCTTTTGGTCAAAGACGTAAAGATTATCAGTATTAATATTTGTAAGTACCTTCGAGACCTTAAGTTCTCTAGGAGATTTCAACGTAAAATCTTGTTTTATTCCGCTTATATATTTCAGCACTTTACCGTCAGAAAAACCTATATAAAAAGCTCCATCTACAGCAAAGCTTGTAGCGTTTTTAAGGTCAACAGATTGTCCAGTCTTGAAATAAGAATTTTTATTGGAAAAAGTTGACGCATCAACAACTAGATATTTATAGATTTCATCTTTTTGGATATCAAGAAGATAGAGATTACCATTGAATGTTATAAAATCAACAACGTTGCCCCATTCTTCATGGTTAGCAATCTTCTTGTTATTTGTATAATCATCCATGAAAATACCGTCAGAGGTTGTGAAAAACAATCTGTTCTTGTCGATAACCGCCAGACTTTTATCAGTTAATTTTTTTGGCGAGAAGGTTTTAACCGATTTTTTCTCTATTGCCACTTGATAGATCTTTTTATGTTCCGTGTCCAGAAACCCAATTGAATCGTCGTCCGTTGGCATAAGTCTAGTGATATTAACATTTTTACTTAAGAGAGTAAGATCGTAAAATTCCTCAGGTTTTTTATTCCCGACATTACTTATTTTAGAAATAGTTGCTTCAATTCTTTCGTGAATTTGTTTTACGTCCTTTTCTTCTGTTAAATTATTTTTTTGGGCTTTTTGCCATATTGGTTCAAAGAGTAACTCAGCCTCAGAGGCTAAAGATTTCGCTGCATGGGGATCAAATTCAAGTTCCTCTTCGGCGTCCTGTATCTTTGATTCTATCTGGGGTTCTGTCTGTTTTAACACGGACAAAATCTCCTGTCGTTGACGACGTTGATAACCAAACACTACGCTCCAGAATAGAATCAGTATTATTACAACGGACGCAATTAGTGTTATTTTTCTTTTTTTTGTACTACCGGTTGTTGTCGAGAGTATTTCTTCTTCATTTGGAACGTTTTTATTGTCTTCATCGGGTCTTACTTGAGCAACGGCTGTTGTTGGGACATCTTGCATAAGGTGGCTCACGACAAAACCACCAATATCGTGCAGGCTGTATAAATTGGTCATTTTTTCATCAAATTCTTCTCCGATTAAGTTAAGGCTGGAAGTCTGAGCATCTTTGAAAGTTGTATCGTACGCCCCAAGTATTAGCAGCTCGTCTGGTTTAGGGCGACCTGAGGCATTTTGTTCTCCCATGATAAGACGGGCTACTTTGTTATTTTGGGTTATAAATATTCCACCCAGACCGGCCGTTACAAGATAGATTCTATCTTCAATTAAATAACATGCTGAAAAAGCAAAGCTCGATTGAAATTCAAGCGCAGTTAAAACAGAATTTATTATCTTGGCAAATTGGGTCAGCGTTGTTGGTGTTTTATCTTTAATTTCTTTTTGAATATTTTGGAGTGGTCCTTCAGTCAGCAGTCCCTCGTCCTGCTTTAAAACTCTCAAAAATAGAGCCATAGAGTCTTCACAAATCCCATCGGTTAAATATTGGCTATCGGCTACCGCCTGGAGAAAAAACTCATGCTGTAGTTTCATACTACAAGATTACTACTGCGTATAACAAAATTCCAATCGCTGCTACAAATTGTATTTGAGATAAAAGTAATAATATACCCCGGTCATGTACCTCAACAACTTTCTTGAGAGTAATTACCTGCTGGACCATGACGAGTGTAAAAAAAAGATAAAGTCCTCCCAGGACTATTCCAAAAAGTTTTGTAAAAAAGACAAATAAGTTACCGCTTTGAATAAATTCAAAAACTCTGTCAATTATCTCCATGAGTAGCTTGAGCAAACTGATTAATGATCCCAACTGCCTCGTTTGGATGAGGCACCGCTAAAAATTCAATATTTTCATTTGTTCCTGCTGTTTGTACAAAAACGTCTCCGTAGTTAAATAGGTTTGGGAAAAAACCCGTGGTTCGAGCCGTTGCATCGGTAATGTCATATATTGCAGCTTCGGTTATCTCTTTTTGGATAAAAACATAATCAACGTCTAGCACCCGCTCGTTAGTTATAATACCAACATTAAATACCCACCTTAACAGGTTGTAGAATGCAAAACTCAAAACTATCAAAGTCCAGAAAACATTGGCAAATAAAACCACTAAAACTTGAGCTCGTCCGACTAAAAAAACATCCAAAACAAAAGGCGACAAAAACCCAATAATTGAAATTATAATCCAATTAGTCTGGGTAAATGGGTGAGCTCGAAGTGTTAAAATAACAATTTCATGTTCGTGCTGACTTTCAAAGGCAACTTGCGGATATTTACAAAAGGTGTGAAAAACACTATGAGATTGTAACTTGGGTAAAGGAGATATGTCTGGCATTTGACTTGATTATAGCAGATATCCCAGCTTGGTTTTTTGTTTTTGGCCAAAAAAAAGCCCTGGCAACGACTTATTGTCCCCCAATAAGAGTATCGTCAGCGCTGTTTCGTTTCACGACTCTGTTCGGAATGAGAAGAGGTGGTTCCAAAACGCTCAAATCACCAGAGCAAGAACGATTATACAAGATTGAAAGGCTATTTTCAAGCAAATTAACGATAGGCTACTGGTTTCTCAAGAGGGACTAACACGAGGCTAATCCGACGATTTTTAGCATCTATATTTTCAATGTAAACCGATACGGTCTGTCCAACGACAATTGTGTCATTACCTTCAACTTTTGAGATATGGATAAGCCCTTCAATACCCGGTTCTAGTCTGACAATATATCCATATCTCTCTTTACGAATAATCTCACCTGTTATTGCTTTTTCTTTTGGATATTTCTTTTCAAGCTCTTCCCAAGGATCGGGGGTTAAGCGTTTTATTGAAAGATTAAGTTTTAGATTATCTTCGTTCTTTTCAACGACAACAACGTCAATTGTCGACCCTACTTCAAGATACTTACTTGAATCGATAACCTTGGCCCACGAAATTTCTGAGATATGAATCAATCCTTCAATTTTGTCAACTTCGCAAAAAACCCCAAATTCGGAGAATCCTATGATCTTTGCCTTGTATTTTTTACCAATGACAATTTTGTCGAATTTTTCTTTGATACTTTTATATGAAATTCCAAGTACTGCTGCTTTTTGAGAAACGACAAGACGATTTTTCTGGCGATCAACTTCTAAAACTTTTGTTTTTAATTTTTGCCCTTTTAATTTCTGAGGACTATCAATATACTCCTGAGTTAATTGAATTTTAGGAATAACTCCTCTTATCCCCATAAAATCAATAAACACTCCCCCTTTGCCATAATCACCGCACATTACTTCAATTTCTCCTTCATTCTTAAATTTTTCTTCCAACAAATCCCATCTCCCTTTGTCAAAAAAACGTTTCATTGAAACTACCGGATATCCTTCTTTTGATTCCTCAACAACAACTCTCACTTTGACTTCGTCTCCAACATGCAAATGCGCTGAGAATGGCCCTAGCTCCTGAACTTCAAGCTCGCCAAGAACGGCGTAAGACTTCCACCCCAAATCAAATAACACGCCTTTTTTTGAGATTGAGACAATTTTTGCGTCAGTTTCAAGACCTTTTTTGGGAGGTTGAAAGGAAACAGATTGAAGAAGCTGATCCATTGACGTTGCGGGGAACGGAGTATTCTTTTTAGTAACCTTTGGCATAAATCATACCTCTTTTCGTTTTTCGATGCTAGTAATATATCAAAAACTATGTCAAAAAACAAGGCCCCCTCGTGTTATTCACCCTTATTTAAATAGCGGCTATGCACTTGGGATCTTGCCGCTTTATTAAATTCAGCAACGGACGTTACTCCTGCTTCTTTAGCCGTAAAATCAGGATCAAGAAAGTATGTCCACCAGTTTTGCAAAACACCGTCAGCTCCCCTGCCCACAACTGACGGGATATGACTAAACCACCACTGATAATATCCAGCTTCAGTTTGCCCCCATGTTAAACTGTTGACTTTAACAAAATTATTTTCGTTAATTACCGGATAATCAAAAAAACTTTGACAATAAGAATCTACCTCGTTTGACAAAAGATAATCATAACCTTTAACGGCGTTGGGCGGTGCATGAACGCTGCCGCAGCCAAAAATTTTGGCTCCTTGCACTGCGTGGCTTTTGGCAATAACATATTTTTCCCAATTATTTGTTGGCGGATAGTCCCATTTAAGAGAATGGTACACAAGCGTCATTGTCGACTCCATTCTGTGCCCTAAAGAATGTATTGCTAATTCTGGAGCGCGAGTAATATCAATTCCTAAAATTGGAACGTTACGGTTACATTTGGTATTCTTGACAACCAACCCGTTTACATTGTAAGGATTAGGTCCGACCATGTCTCCCTCACCAACCCCCGTAAAAGGCAATGCCATATTCCACACCTCATCGATCTTGTTATCATTAACCAGATCACAGATTTTAAGCTCAGGCTCATCAAATAGCTTTATATAATCAATGGTACGGCTAGAGAGGCGCGTACAGCCCGGATTATCAGCGGATACATGCTGTGTGCAAGCAATATAATCCTGCTCTTGAGTGGTTGTCCCGCCAATATCTTTTGCCGGTGGCATATGGTCATAATCGATAATCTTGGTAAGTTCATAGGTTGCAACCGGAATACTCTTGTTTAAATATGAAATGGCATCGTTGGCAAGCTTGTTTTGATCAACATATGTATAAAATACTTCAAACAATCGTTTGTGTAGTAGTGGCAGATAAGGATTTTGCTTTAAAAGAAGCACTTTTTTAGTTACTTTTTGTGCCGGATCAAGATTGAGATCGGTTATGTTTGTTACCAGCTGCAGATTATCCTGAGGAGCGCTGATATATTGGTGAAATATTGTAAGAGGAGCGGGTCGGCCGGCAATTTTAATGATTGACTGTATGCCGTAAGAGTTGCCTGTAGTAATTGCGCTTGTTGCCCCGTCCTTAATGTTGAAATTAACTTCAAACAAATTTCTGCTCTTTTTAGTCAAATTAAGTGTGTTGCCCGGTTTTGATTTGGCCAAATAACACTCTTTACTGTCACGATCGTTGCGACAGATATTGAAGTCAACATCATTAATGTCAAGATTAACTCCGGTAGTGTTTCTGATTTGCAGTGTTCCTTTTATGTGGGACGGGACACGGAAATCAAATTTATACAATGGCCCCGGCATTTGCGGTTGATATTTTTCAACCGACGAGATAATACAACCCAACTCGCCGTAAGGCTCAGAACAATTCTCGCGAATAATTTTCATGTAGGGATCAATTAACATCTTGCCGGCGCTGTCATAAAGTCCTTTTCGGGGTGTCAGCAAAAATTGCCCTTGGGGCAGCCGGGAAAAGTCTTCATTAATATAAAAATGCAAGGGTAAGTTTTCTAATATTCCCGACACCATAAT
>Ga0209541_10009494_pt1 | contig 15766 bp, 9 predicted proteins | sample RifCSPlowO2_01_FD_184027 | JGI IMG/M metagenome (GOLD analysis project Ga0209541, IMG submission 184027) | Groundwater microbial communities from Rifle, Colorado - Rifle CSP2_plank lowO2_0.1 (SPAdes) (version 2) | ecosystem: Environmental > Aquatic > Deep subsurface > Groundwater | place: Rifle...
TTCTTGTCTTTCGTGACTGCCAGTTCTTTTATCAGATCTTCCCCCCGTATCAGTGTTTCTTCCAGCCCGTGCTCTCCTGTATAGCCCGTATCAACAGTTCCAAGTATTTTACTCCTCACGTCTGCATGAACATACTCTTCCTTCAGAAAGAATTCCTTTATCGGTCCCGGTCCTCCCAGAAGTATGCCCCTGACCTCCTTGTGCTCCTCGAAGATCTTGTTTGCGGCTTCGCCCACTTCTTTCAGCCAGTCGTTAAGCATGCCCTCGCGCACGCGTGAGAAACGTGCTGAACTATTGTGGACTACAATACCGTTTGCAATGAAGTTGGAATTCTTAACTTCTATATCAACGAACCTATTTTTCTCTTCTATTTTCTTTATAGAGCTTATTTTTACAGGCACTAGGTTATAATTTAATACTATTTCGAGTTTTTTTCTCAGGCTTTCGTTGTTTCTAACCTCATTTATTATGGAATTTCTGAATACGTCTTTACTCATCAGCCTTTCATTTCTGAAGAAACTGGTAACTTTTGGAAAGTCCGACACTTTGTAGCCTTCTGACTCAAGTATTTTTCTTATATTTTCTCCCGTCAGGAATATTTGTCTTGTATAGCTTGTTACTGATTTATTTTGGATGACTTCTGCCAGCTTTTTGTTTTTATAAGCCGCATTAAATCCTATTGAGTTCAGAAATATTTCTAGTGACGTTCTTTCTGTTATTCCTACCGTAAACCTGTGTTTTTTGCTGTAAGGATTTCTCCTGTTGTCGTATTCTGCAAGCGATGCTAATATCCCGAATCTGAGCAAAGCCAACTGCGTTTGCCTGGCCATTTTTTTGTTATTTATCCCCAGGCCTATCCCCCTTTCCCTGTTTACGTAGCCTTCAGCATCAAAAAACCCTCTCAAGAATGCAGCAAGTACGCTATCGGGTGATTTGAGGATTTTAGCCGGCATTTCAGTATCCAGTGCGTATTTTAGTTCCGGAAATTCATTTTTTATCAGTTTTACAATAGGTTTGCCATATATTCTGGCAACATAATGTCCCTTGTTTTCTCTATGCGTGATTTTCGAGTTGCAGTTGAATATGATTTCTGCCAAGTTGTTGTAATATTCAATCGTCTGCTTGTCAGCATCAAATAGCGACAATCTTTCATTCTCTATAGAGCCGTCTCCGGCAAAGTAGCCTAGAAAATTTGCCAGATTTTCGTTCAGAACTTCAGGCAGTTTAAGATCTTTGACTGGCACGCAGAACTGGCGTATGAAAGAGCCTGTTTCTGTACCAAGATGTTTGCACAAGACTTTTAGAAATCCAATTTTTATATCCCTTTTTCCAAGCTCTATCACTGATATTGCTGTCTGCGTTACACCTGATTTCTTGGCCAACTCTTTCTGCAATAATTTTAATGAAATTCTTCTGTTTTTAATATATTCTCTCCCTTTTTCACTTATCTTGTATGAATTGTAAAAACTTGAGCTATTCAAACTTTGTATTTCGCCTTCTACATCTATTTTTTCAGGCAGCAATAGAAAGTCGCCATTCTTCAGCTTTTCTGCCGGAATCTCTTCTATACTGTTTCCCCACCTGAAGAATAGGTGATCTTTTGAAGATTCGATTTGTGTGGCAGGACATTTGGTTGTTATTACGTATTTTGTATTCTTTTTTGTTTCCCATTTTTTTATTACCGGCCTGTTGCTCAGGGTTGTTTCTGGGAAATTTACAGATTTGACTATATGGGGATTGCTGACTTTACATATTTCCAATAAAGTCCCATCACCCATCTGTATGAGAGTATCCGGTGCCAGGCACTGCCCCCCAGCACGCGTTTTACCAGGGACTATGGATTCCTTGTGGTAGAGTGGTTCAAGCTTCTTGCCTTTCAGCAAAGCGATGTCTGCTTCGCTCTTGTCAAGGCAGATTATCCCGTATATCTCTTTCTCTTCTACCATGTCGAGCAGGGGATCCATTACGAACCTCTGGTCGCACCAGTACATCTTGACCTTTATCTCTTCGGGCGGCTCTATTGCCCAGATCTCTATATTCGTTGCGCCTTCTTTATCGCTCACGTTGCCGCAGAAAAGCGCAATGCCGTTCTGCGGCGTGTGTTTGTAGAGCTGCAGGTGCCTGATTATCTTCTCCAGTGCCGTTGTCACGTTCTTCCTTACTGGTTTTGATTTTATGTTCTCCGCAGTGCTTTGTTCTGTCCGGAGCTGGCTGATGATTTCGCTGAGCGAGTAGTTCACAGGCACATAGACTGTTACAAGCTCTGTATGCCTGCCCTTGATCGCCTGCAGCATGTTCACAAGCTTTTTCAGCTTGAATTTTGATTTTATCTTCTCTTCCGTTTCCATGAAGCTCACGCTTACTATCTTTATTCTATAAATAAAAGATGTTAAATTTCTTCTTGAGTGGATCTATCCGGCTGTTCAGGGGCTCCAGTTTACAACAACAACCATCACGTCAAATATGTCTATGATCCCGAACGGCGGTGCTGCATCGGCCTTGCTGTCAAAGGTTGTTTTGCCGAAATAACTCGCAACCATCACGACGTCAAGAATGTCTACTTTTTTGTCGCCGTTTATGTCTCCAGCAATGGATGGAGCATTTACAGTTATTGTTACTGACTTGTTCACTGATCCGCCCGCACCCGTACAGGTTAGAGTATAAGTTGAAGTTGATGCTGGGTTGACTGTTTGTGATCCTGATATAGTCTTTGTGCCTGTCCATGCTCCCGCGGCTGTACAGGATGAAGCGTCTGTTGTTGACCAAGTCAGAGTTACCATGCTGCCTGCATCAACAGAAGTTTGCGACGCAGATAATATAATTGATGGAACCGGTGGAGTTATTGGGACTCCAACCCCAGGAGCATACCTGAATAAATACATATTATTATTGGAAGTGTCGGTTGATCCAACCATCACTAAAACATTTTGCCCAGGATCAAAAACAAAAGCATGCCTTACGCTCGGTGTCAAGCCACCAGGGCTAGTTACAGTTGAGATATTCTGCCAAGTAGAGTTAGCTGGCTCATAAACATGCAAAGTGCTTGTGTCCAGCCTCCAGAAAAATAAAACCTTGTGTATGCTGTCCCAGGCAACATATGCATCATTGGTTGTTGTGCAGCCAGATATACTGCCGCCGGGCACAGGACCAAGATCTGCAATTTTTTTTGTTGCAATACTATACCGATGCAGCCTTCCACTGCATCCGTCTACAGTATATATTTGTTTTTTTTCTGAATCAGTGTCAGAGCCTTCTTTATTTACCCTGATGTCTTTTCCAAGCGCATTAACACCCAGCCCGAATTTAGACCAAGTTTTTGTTGGAATGCTGTAAATATTTGCCACCGCTCCTAGACCGCCATCCCAGCCAAATCTTATTAGAGAATCGCTTTCATTGTCGTAATGGCTTTTCCATGTCTCAGCAACGTTCGGGCCAGTATCAGAAGTTTGGTTTGTCCATTTTTTTGTGACAGGATCAAAAGTCATAACATGATATGCCAGAAATAACGGGTCGCTTGCTCTTGAACCTGTTTCTCCTGCGCAATTATCAGAAGCTATTTCCATAGTTCCTGGGACCATCCAGAATACATTTCTCTTGTTGTCCCATGTCCAGCCAACGAAATCAGGATGTTTTGGCTGAATTGTCCCGTCAGTTCTGCAATAAGGCTGCTCAAGCCGCCAGCCTGCAGCCGGATTTGTCTTGTCATCCCACTTGTCCTTTATTGACAATGAGAACATGTCTTGCCTGTATGATTGTTCGTGGGCTAGTCCGCCAAAATCGCCGCCAACAGAATACAGTCTTCCATCCAGCGGATTCCACGCCAAAGTAACATGCTTGTTGTAACCTATCCCTTGCCCCCTGTACGGCAGCTGCACAGCCATAAAAACGCCTGTTGGAATATCAATCTGGCCGGGGGTACTATCAACGCTGTTGGACACTGTTACACCCACAGAGTCTGTTGCGACGTTTCCTGCTACATCCCGTGCAGTCGCAGTTAAAGTGTGTGCACCATTTGCAGCTGTTTTTGTATCCCATGAAACCGAATAAGGGCTTGTTGTGTCTTCTATACCGAGTGCAGTGCTGTCAAGCTTGAATTGAACACCTACAACTTCAATGTTATCAGAAGCGCTTGCAGTAACTGTAGTTGTGTTAAATACAGTTGCACCAACTGATGGAGATGTGATTGAAACTACAGGTGCAATAGTATCTGTTGCTGCTGTTACTATAACCATTGTTGATTGTGTCGTTGTTCCGCCAGGGCCAGTGCATGTGAGAGTATATGTGGAAGTCGCTGCTGGGCTGACTGCCTGATTACCAGAAGTTGCTTTTGTTCCTGACCATGAATCAGATGCCGTACATGAAGTTGCATCGCTTGCACTCCACGACAATGTAGTTGATTGTCCACTTGTAATGGTTGTTGGTGATGCAGAAAATGTAAGCACTGGAGCTAGTGTGCCGCTTCTGTCGGGCTTGAAAGCGTAGGCCGGTCCTGTGACTTTATGGGCAGCGATGTAAAGATCATCTCCAGACACATAGGCAAAACGTCCCCAGGTGCCGGCATAACTTGGAATTGTACTATATCCTGGATCAGCACCGGTTCCAACCAAATTAGATACGCCGAAGGTAACAGGATCAATTATGTAGAGTTTCTGGCCGCCATTGGGCCAAAGCACATATTTATCACCAACGGGATCATAAAGTAATCCGGGTGCTGTCGTCCATGCTGGCCATGGTGCTGATGCGATAAATATCTGTCGTTTAGTTGGTGACAAACTAAGATTGAATCCTTCAAGTGTTGGAGTGCCATCACTTACACCTTTCACACAGGCGCCAACGAGGCGATTTCGCTTGGAATCGAACGCTCCGGAACAAAAGCGGTTGCGGGAGTCGCTTGGTTGTTGCCCGTCATCAATAGCTACAACACGAGATCCAGCAGGTTTTGCGGGATCGTAAGCCCGGAGGCGATCATTATCTTGGAATAACACACGTGATTTGAGCGGATCCCAAGCACCCCAGACGGTTTCATAGGATCCAACTAAGTCGAATGGACCTTGCCAACCAGAAGAGGTTGCGTGCCATGTCTTCTGTATATTTGTCTGAACGATGTTATAAGGATGCCACGATACGCCGCCGCCAATCCATATTCCCACGCCAGGAATAATAATGCTCCCTCCGTATGTATGGCGCGATTGTGGATACGCTTTTCCTGTTGGTCCATAAGTCCCATTTGAGTCTATGTATGGCCAGGTTCCTGTTGAAGGATATGGTGGAATGAGATTTACCGTCGGCGGGCTTGTCATTGACCAAAGCCCAGTGGTTAGATCAAAGACGTATATTCCATTGTCTGCTCCATCTGCGTCGCCGCCTTGTGCTGCTATCCAAAGTTTCTTTGTAACTGGATCAAAAGCACCTCCATTCCATGCAGCAAAGTAGTTCTCTGGATTTGTGTTGCCCCCTTTGATTACCGTTATTGTTTTACCACCAGAGCGCCAGAGTACGTCGTTAAGTGTGTTCTTCGAGACGACAGCCCATTGTCCTGGTAAGATTGTGACATTAGATCCAACAACAGCGTATCCGGTTATACCATTATGGCCGTTAAACATTTCGGATATATCCTGAATTACGTTTACGCCCGTCACAAAAACAAGCAGCAGAGAAATTATGAAAAGAACTTTCAATGCAGTATCTGGTTCTCTCTTATGCATACCTGATTTATGTGAATTTTACTATATATCTGTTCTCTGGAGACCGCAGATGTAGATGTCTTTTCTCCAGTCTATTGCCATCTCGGTTTTTTTGATCTTCCTGCCAGTGAATTTCCATGGCGGATTTTCAGCTCTCAGCAGAACAACGGGCACTGCTTCATTCGTCTCGCCCATCAGCATCTGCGCGGCAGCTGCCATGTCGTCCGCAAGCGCGCGTTTTGTATACTTGAGTCTATTGCCGAAAAGGTCTTTCTTTCCTATGCAGTTCTGGACAGGTTCGAGCCCGGAAACAGCAATTGCTATTCCTGTTGTTCCTATCCTTGTCGGCATCAGCCTGCTGTCAGTAATGACTACGCCTATATTTTTTCCAGTCTTCCTATGGATTTCCTTCCTGATGTTTTCAGCTGCTTTGAATGAATTTTCAGGGTAAAGGATCGCATAGCCAGGATAGATGTTTGACCTGTCTATGCCCGCGTTGGGCGCTATCATGCCGTCTTTTATTGCGAGAAGGAAGTTTTCTACACCGGAAAATATCTTTTCTGCCTCGTCCAGAACAAGCTGTGCCATTTCCGGCTTCATTCCCAGTTTCCTGGAAATTTCTTTTGCTTTCCTGCCGGCTTTTATGCTGCTCAACTTTACAATCCTGCCTTCAGCAAGCGCTACAAATTTAGAAGATATGGCAAGCACATCGTTGTTTTCAAGCCTTGTTTTATTCTTTTTCAGCGAAGAAAGTATGCATTCCACAAGGCGGAAATTCTCTGTCTGTTTTCCTGTTTTAATGCCATGAAGTTGTATCATTCTATCGCCTCAGGTTCTGCTAGAGTTCTACTTCAGTCTCGTCACCGTACTCTATTTTTTCCGTATTATGTGCAGCTATCATGTCTTTTTCTGCCTGGAAGAATTTGTTTGAAATAGTCAATGACTTGATTGGCGATTTCAATGATAGTTGCTTGTCTTTCTTGGCTTTCCATATTGTACTGTTCAGCTCGGACAAGTCTGAGATTGTGAAAGACGCAAGAAACTCCTTGCCGGCTTTCGGAAATTCTTCTGTATGGATGTCGCCTCCGTAGAGGTCGTTGTATATCCTGTATGTTGCCATTGGGATTATCGGCGCCAGTAATTTTAGCAGGGTCTTCAGGCAATAATGTAATGTAAACAGCGCAGAAAGCTGTTCTTCTTTCGTGAATTTCTTGTCCTGGTTGTATGTCCTGGGTTTGACGATTTCCATGTAGTGCGAAGCAAAGGCTTCCCACAGGAAGTTCTTTATTCTCGCTGCAGGCGAATGGAAATCATATTTCATGTAATAGTCGTCTGCAAGATCGGTTATTTCTGCCAGCTCATTTATTATTGCTTTGTCAGTCTCACAAATGACATTCTGCAGCCCCAGATCTGGCATTTCAAACATTGAGATGAAACGCGCGACATTCCACAGTTTGGTTATCGTCTTTGCAGCGCCTTCTATGTGCTCGAACGAGCATTTCAAGTCAGAATCTGCAAGATTGCCTTCGACAGCGCACCATAAACGGAACGGCTCAGCGCCATAGCGTTCAAGTATTTTATGCGGATCGATAACGTTTCCGGCGCTCTTGCTCATCTTCTTGCCCTTGTCGTCAAGAATGTGGTAGTTTATCCAGACATCCTTGAAAATGCTGCTTCCTGTTAGCAGATAGCATCTAAGCAGTGTGTAATAAAGCCATGTTCTGATTATTTCTTTTCCTTGTGGTCTCAAAGAGCAGGGAGTGTTGTTTTCGAAAAATTTTGTGCCGTATTTCATTATGTACAGCGGCGATATTGAGGAGTCGAACCACGTGTCGAGCACGCGCTCTTCTCCGCGGAAATCAGAAGAACCGCATTTGCATTTTTCAACCGGCGGCTTTTCCTTCCATGGTTTATAATAGTTTCCTTTCTGCGGGACTATCGTCTCCTTGCACGAATTGCAGTACCATAAGGGAATTTCAGTCGCATAGTAGCGCCTGCGTGAGACAGCCCAGTCCAGAGTCACAGAGTCTAGCCAGTCAAGGAGTATTTGTCTGCTATGAGGGGAGAAGAAATTTATCTTCTTTGAAATGTCTCTTATGTTGCCGATAAAATCCAGCTGTTTCAAGTAGAACTCTTTCATGTGTATGAATTCTATCGGGTGCTTGCTTCTTTCACATATTGGTGTTCTGTGTGTCAGCTTCTTCTCATCAACAACAAAGCCCTTCTCCTTCAGCTTCTCCTTCATCTTATCCCTGGCTTCTTTCACCAGAAGCCCTTCTAGGAAGCCTGCACTCCTGTTCATCCTGCCGTCCTGGTTGATAGAAACGACTGGCTGCATCTTCTGCTCGCGGAAAAATCTTATGTCTGCCTGGTCGCCGAAAGAGCACATCATCATGAGGCCTGTTCCTTTTGTTGGATCAGCATAAGGATGCGGTCTTATAGGAACTTCTTTCCCGTACAATGGCGTGACTGCTGTCTTGCTTTCAAGATGCTTATATCGCTCATCATCTGGATGGAATATTATCATGCTACAGCTGCAAACAAGTTCAGGCCTGGTAGTCGCAATGACTATGCTCTCGTGTGAATGTTTTACCCTGAAATTGATGGAAACTAAAGATGACGGGAGGTCTGCATACTCTATTTCTGCGTCTGCTATAGTTGTTTTGCAGCCAGGACAATAATTATTCACCCTTTCGTCTTCGTAAATCAGGCCTTTTTGCCACATGTCTATGAAAGTTGCCTGCGTAAGGGCCCTGTACTCGTCCGAATCGGTGAGATAAACGTCGCCTGTTTTGTTTCCTGTTTCCCAAGAGTTGAAGCTTATCCCAAGGCGCAAGAAGGAGTCCATAGAAGCCATACTAGATTCCTCAAGAACCTGCTTGCAGAGATCAATGAAGCGTTCCCGTGAAACATCTTTCAGCGATACGTTAAACTTCTTCTCTGCAGCCATCTCGATAGGCAGGCCGTTCCTGTCCAGCCCCAGAGGAAACAAAACCTTGAAACCTTTCATCCGCCTGAAGCGGGCAAACATGTCCATCAAAGAATATGTAGCCGCATGCCCGATATGTATAGGGGTGTTGACGTACGGTGGCGGCGTGTCTATGCTGAACAGTTTTTTATCATCATCAACAAAAGCATATGCTTCATCTTTTTTCCACTTCTCGCATATTCCCTGTTCGAATTCCTTCTTCCAGGACTTTTCCTTCAGTTTCGGCTCGAGCATAACCATCTACTTCAACGATGATCTTTAATTGCTTAGATCTGCTAAATCTTTAGTGCAAGAATTCGTGTTTGAAGACTGCGGATGTCCATTTCCATGAAGTCTTGCGCAAAGATTGTTTTGACGCCGGTTGCATCCTGCATTATTTTTGCCTGCTTGAACAAGTTAGAGCGCAGCATCCACGGGGAGAAATGAGTCAGAATTACAATCCTGGGCTTGCTGTTTATGCTTTTCACAAGCTTTATTGCGTCGTCCACGCTCATGTAAACCTTGTGCTTTGATTGGCCGCCTTTAGGGATAGGGACATTCAAGATTAGTATGTCGCAGTTGTCAAATTTTTTTTCCTGCCCTGAATAATATATCCCGTCAGAAGGATAGCCTATTCTTAGCGATCCTGAAATCACAAAGCCCACGTTCGGCACGCCGTGTTCCGTTCCGGTTGTTTTTACCTTTATTTTTCCCAGGGAAATATCCTGCCCGGGTTTCGCTGCATGCAGGTTCCTGACCAGCCTTTGATGGAATTTGCTGATCCTTGGGTATTCGTCATGATCTTTTTTCATATTGACGCAGTGTTCTTCTGCAATCAGGAATATTTCTTTCGCAACCTCTTCCCCTACGGGTGCGGGGTCCTTCATCCCGTCTATCAGCGCATTTGCGTCGCTTGATTGGTCGATGTGATAATGTGAAAGGAGCATGCCGTCCCATTTTTCAGGCTCTAATCCCAGGAATCTTGAAAAAACCAGAGATCCGGGACCCGGGTCTATGATGAATTTCAGGCCGTCAAGCTCTACAAATATTCCGCCTGTCTTCCGTACTTGCGAAGAAACAGCATGGCGTCCGCCGCCCGTTCCGACAAAAACGATTCTATTCATAACAAATCCCTTTCTTTAGCAAAGAAAGGTCTTTGCACTCAGAGTAGCTTTGCTTCTCTGGTGTCTCAAAAGCCTTTTAGGCTTTTGCAGATATTCCCAAAAAGAAAAGGAGTCCAAAGACCATTCCTTACTATAGTTCATTTTTAATTATTCCTTCATTAAGCTTTGAATTTTTAAATCTACAATTTATTTTCTTATGACTTGTGCATGATTATCATGCTTTCCCGGAGCACGCCTTTCTTTGTTGTGCGGTCTTCCAGTGCATAGCGCGTGTTCAATACAGATATTCTGTCAATCTTAAATCCTGCTGAATCGGCCAGATGGCATATAATCAGGTCGCTGTCTACTATCCTGCCTGGAAAATAGGCGTTGCCGACGACAATAGCAATCATTGCTCCCGGTTTGCACACGCGGTGCATTTCTTCCAGGACTTCATGTATATCATGGAAATAAGCGCTGGCTGCTTTTGGCAGATCCAGCTCAGGCAGGAATTCTGTGTCGCTTTCAAGCCCTATGTAAGACCTCATTGGCGGTTTTTCATATAATCCCCTGATGAAAAGGTTCTCGATCTCGTAGACCTTTGTGTAATCTATCTGGTTGAGGTAAGGCGGGGAAGTTATGATTGCATCTATGGTTTCATCATCAAGCTTCATTGTCCTTGCATCGCGTTGCTGAACAGTGCATTGTGCCCGGCCTTTCATTTTGCCCGCGTCTTTTATCATTCTTTGTATCGTTCTTTTCAGCATGAATCTTAAAGGCGGCCTGTGGGATTTCCTTATTTTTATCACCGCACCGTCCTTCCAGGCGTAACTGACCCTTATGGCAGCGCTTATTAGGGCTAACAGAAAGAAATTCCTCATGGTGTCGTCTTCTATTTGTGCGATGTTTCTGCGAAAGAAAGATATGTCCTCAAGGGCGTATTTTGAGAATGCTTTTTTCATTATAGGCGGGAATTCTTCTTTTATTTTCATGAACCTCTGGGAAAACAGCTGTGCAGACGCTTCTTTCAGTTTTGCAGTATCATAGCCTCTTGTCTTCACGTGTGCAGCAAAGACAGACAGCGGCAGGACGTCAAAGCCTATGCTGTCGATGCCGAGCTCTCTGCATGCAACCAGTGTTGTGCCTGAGCCGCAAAAGGGATCCAGAACAGTCATGCCGGGCTGCAGCCTGAATTGTTCTGCCAGAGAATTAACCAGTTCTTTCGAGAAGCCCTCTTTAAAATACAGCCAATTATATACTGGAAGCTTCTTGTTCGGCACGAATGTCGCGAGCTCGCCAATCGCTGTCTTGTCCTCCAGCATTTCTTTGTATTTTTCAAGCATAATTATCGTTCTAACCGAAGATTTAATAGGCTGCAAAGCAGCCATATTTATTCTTTAGGTTCTCCAAGACCTTTCTTTAAGAAAGGGATTGGATTTTAAGCTGAGAAACAAAGATTAGCAGATGGCAGTAATAGTTATTTCCGGGCAGCCCGGCTGCGGCTCCTCAACCACAGCGAAGCTGCTTGCCAAGAAGCTGAAATTGAAGCATTTTTCCGTTGGCGACTACAACAAGAGCCAGGCTGGCGCCAGCGCAAAAGAAACCGACAAGAGCATAATTGTATGGAAGAAAAAGAAGATTAACGGCAAGGGTTTGCAGGAATTTCACGAGGATTCGGACGAATTAGCAAGGGATTACGCAAAAAAAGGCGATATAGTCATAGACGGCAAGCTTGCGGTGCGCATGACAAAGGGACTATACGACCTCGGGGTATGGCTCAAGGCGCCCAAAGCTGTTCGCGCTGAAAGATATGCGCGGCGCGACAAGATATCCCTGAAAGACGCCATGAAAAAACTAAGGGAGAAGGAAGCCCTTGAAAGGAAAAACTGGCTGCGCATCTACGGCTTCGATTACTTCATGCAGGAAAGGGAAGCCGGCCTGGTAATCAATACGTGGAAGAAAACACCAGAAGATATCGCGAAAGCAATAATAAAAAGACTGAAAGAACAGGAATAAGATGGGCGTTTTCTGCATACTTGAATTCGGCGGGCAGCATACGGACCTGATAGGCAACAGGCTGGAATTTCTCGGACACAAGGCGGCTTATCTGCCCAGCGACACAAAAGCGGAAGCGCTGCGGGCCTTTGACGGGTTCATTGTTTCCGGCGGTCCCAAGAGCGTCTGCGACAGGGACAGGTATCCGTACGACCCCGGAATATTTGAGTCTGAAACGCCCGCTCTTCTCATCTGCTATGGCAGCCAGCTTATGGGCCAGCATTTCGGGGCGGCGATCACAACAGGAAGGGAATACGGAGAATCCAGGATAGCAATCGTGAAAGACCATCCGCTTTTCGAGAATGTTCCCAGGGAGTCCATAGTCTGGAACAACCATGGAGATGCTGTCTCGGAGTCTGGTGATTTCGATGTTATTGCATATTCAGACAAATATCTGATAGCGGCCATGGCGCATGGGAACAAGATAGGAGTCCAGTTTCACCCCGAGCTGGCGCATACCGAGTATGGAACGCAGATGCTGAGGAATTTCGCTGAAATAATGTGCGGAACCACGACACAAAGAAGATGGCTATCAAGATGGCTGTCAGAAGCTTGGCGGACGCTATGGCACGCTGCAGAAAAATATGGAATTGTACGCAGCGATGTAGAAAGATACGCTAAGCAGGCAGTGGATGAGATAAAGGATAATGTGAGAAAAAGAAAAGCCCTCGTATACCTGAGCGGCGGCGTGGATTCAACAGTAGCGTACATGCTTGCAATAATGGCCGGAGTGGACGTCATAGGCATCCACCTCGATATGGGTGTTCAAAGAAAGGATGAAGCCGAGACTGTAAAGAAATATCTGGAAGACATATCAGGCAAAAAAATAACGGTGCTGGATTATGGCGACCAGACGATCGCTGCTTTTCGGGGCCTCGCGGATCCGGAGGACAAAAGGAAGGCTTTCAGAGAAGTCTATAACAGGACAACAGGTGATGTCTTGAATTCATTCGGGCTGGCAGAAAACGATGTTGTCTTCATAGACGGGACTCTTGCAACAGACAGGAGGGAAAGCGGGAAAGAAGCTTCAAGAAAAACAAGCGGCGACAAAGGCACTGTAGCCACAATAAAAACGCATCATAATGTAGACAAAAAACACAGGCTGCATACTGTAGAGCCGCTGAAATATCTCAGCAAGGACCAGGTCAGAAAACTTGCAGAGAAACTGGGAATTCCTGATTATGTTGCCCATAGAAAACCTTTTCCTGGTCCCGGGCTGTCGCTGAGGATTGTCTCAGGTACATATCCGGTTGACGATGAAACAGACAAGAGGGTCTATGAAATAGCAAGGCGCCATGGATTTGAAGGCTATGCAATGCCGATAAAGACTGTAGGTTTGAAAGGAGACGAAAGAAGTTTTGAGCATCTGGCACTTATTGTAGGTGACAGGGACTGGGAGTCAGCTGCCAGAGCGCAGAAAGAACTGGCAGAAGAGCTGCCGATAAACAGGACAATATTTCTTCACAGGGGATGGGCAAGAGACGGTTTTGGCGAATACGAAAACCTTGGCATTGAAGGCGGCCTTGAAATAAACAAGCGGAACATCAGGCTGGTACAGGAAGCAACAGAAATAGCCGAAAAGACGTTCGACGAGTACGGAGTGAAACCGGCCCAGCTGCCTGTAATAGCGTTCCCGCTTTTTGACGGCGTCGGAATTGCGATGAGAGACGTTCATACGCAAGACTTCAGAAGCGTCAGGCCACTGAGGGTTCCTGGCGAGGCTCCCGAGCAGGTTTTCGACGAGACGGCAAGAAAAATACTCAATAGTCCCTGTTTGAAAGATGTGAGAGCTGTCTTCAGGGACGTTTCCACAAAGCCCGCAGCCACGACAGAATGGGAATGAAATTCTTTTTGTTGCCAGCAGAAGCGCGGCAAGACTACTCCGTAAAAACAATGGCGCCCGCGCCCTTTATTTCCCCTTTTATATGATACATAGGCCTTGAATCCACCCTTGCCTCTCTGATAGCCTTTTCATGATCTGCGTGCGCAACCCTCTGGCCTATGCCGACCGTTGTGCCCTCCGGTATGTGCAGGTCATCACCAATCACCGAGCCGGAGGATATGACAGATCCTTTCCCGATAACCGTGTTGTGGCCTATGATGCAGTCCGTAAGCACGCAGTTCTTTTCAATCTGCGCGAAAGGCAGCAGCGTTGTCACGCCTTTTATCTCGGCATCTTTTCCTATGTAAGAATTGTCGCCTATCACAGAATTTTCTATTTCGGCGCCTTCCTGTATGATTGCGCCCGCGCCCACAATGCACCTGCCGCCCAGTTTGATGCGCTCCATGCCCTCTCCCAACAGCCTGATTGTATCATCATGTATCAGGTGGTTTCCCCTGCGCTGGTAATCCCCAAACCTGAATTCATACTGGCCGTGAAGGACATCCCTGGTTGCAGCCCTGTAGCTGCCCGGCGTTCCTACATCGCTCCACTCGCTTGTTATGGGGTAAGCAAAAATGTCATACCCCTCCCTGACCAGAAACGGTATCAGGCCGCCGCCTACATCCAGCGGCTTCCCTTCTTCATCAAGCTCTTTCAGCAGTTTTTTCATGCTTGCTGAGCCGGCAATCTTGCATATTTCCGGGGAAAAAAGGCAGATCGCCGTATTTGCGTATCTTGATTCAGGTTTTGGCGATTTCTCCAAGAATTTGCTGACCCTCGCGGTAACGGGATCGAATGTTACGGTGCCAAAGCCCTGAAGTCCCGGATCTTCATGCTCAAAGCCTTTTACAGCGATTGTAAGCAGGGCTTTCTTGTCTTTATGCATCCCGTAAAATTCAGCCAGATCCACGTTTGACAGATTATCCCCGTTTATCGAGAGAATGTCATTGCCGTTGATGATGCTTCTATACTGTCCAAGTATCCAGAGAAAAACGTCTCCACTGCCTTTCCTGCTGAATTCCCTGTCGTCATAGTTGGCATAATAGACCCTTGTGTTGCCCGGCAGGTCGGCCTTGAATCTGCCGCCGTGGCCGAAAAACCTGTACGACGCGACCCTGTTGCTGTAACCGGTAGCGCCGAGAATGAAATCCCCGACCCCCTGCCTTGCCCACTCTCCGGCGGCTGCGTAAAGAAGCGTCCTGTTTGCAACCGGCACGAGATGCTTCGGGGTGTCAAGCGTGAGAGGGTACAGCCTCGTGCCGCTCCCGCCCAGAGGCACAATCGCTGTTATCGGCTTCGGTTTAGCTGACATGAAATCACATCCTTATCCTCAGAGACATTGACATACAATGTCTCTGGGATCATATCGTTGACAAACCCACATCTTTAGGTGTGGGTTATATCAAGAACGATATGATGAGCCGCAAAAAGCTTAAATTATCGCTTATCGGCATCGCAGCTGAAGACGGAAACGAATATAAGGTTTTCTGACGGAATTCCTGGGATGCAAGCCTACCCCATGAAGACTAAAGTCAGGGCTGTGATGGAATATGTCACTCAGGCCGGAAGAACCCACCTGCAGATCGGCCTTGCTTATGAAGTTTCTAACCGCGCAATATCATATTGGTGCAGGAGCGAAAGGGTTATAGCGGAAGTCGCGCATAGAATGAAAACAAGCCCCGGAGCTGTCAGGGGAAAGATAACGTCAAAATCGAAAACTGCAAGGAAAAACGGAAGAAGGGAATACAGGGACAGGTTCAGTTCCTAATCAATGGACTCGGGGAGAAGAGGAACGTTGGTGAAGGCTAACTTTTGGCTCGGTTGTTGCAGTTTATGCAATGCGTGCAAAGATGCTTTGTTAAAGACAGGCATGACTCGAAACTTTTTAAGGATAGCCCTCTATTAATAGTTAAGTAGCCTAAGCGGAGATTGGGATGTCATTCTTCTCAGACAAGATTAAGGAGCCGAGCAGGACACAAATAGTTGCTCGCGGCTTAGTATTAGACGATGTTCTGAGAGAAGACGTGATGAAAGAACTAAGGGATAAATTTAAAGATCAGGGAGAGTTAATACC
>Ga0209541_10009496_pt1 | contig 15763 bp, 11 predicted proteins | sample RifCSPlowO2_01_FD_184027 | JGI IMG/M metagenome (GOLD analysis project Ga0209541, IMG submission 184027) | Groundwater microbial communities from Rifle, Colorado - Rifle CSP2_plank lowO2_0.1 (SPAdes) (version 2) | ecosystem: Environmental > Aquatic > Deep subsurface > Groundwater | place...
AGAAATTTGTCGTTGTGAACAAATTTCTTGTGCTCAAAGTGCTGATACGGGGAAGCACTTTGACATGACTATTACATCCTATGGTGGAAGTGTGATTATAAAGTTGGGTTGAGAGGTTGATTTTCACTAATTGCTTTAGCTCTTTTAAGTGAATAGAAAGGTATATAAACTATAAGTTTATATATATAAACTATAGGTTTAACATGAGAAATGGAAAAAATAACGAGATGCAGTTTGTTTTAACTGTGTTTAAATCTCCTGAGGCAGACTATAATGCTAGTAATCTGGCGGGCTTGCTTGGAATTAGTTCTATGGGTGCATTAAAGATAGCTGTTAGACTTGAGAAAGAGAATATTATCTGCTCAAAAAAGATTGGAAGGGCTAATATTTATAAGATAAATTTTAAGAATAATTATGCTTTGCAGTATGTCAAATTTATGTTCAAAAAGGAAGCTGAAACTTCTTCTCCTTATGTAAAAAGATGGATTAAAGAGATTGGAAAGATAAAAAGCGCTCTTGGAATTATATTATATGGGTCTGTATTAAAAAAGGAAAGCGGGGCTAATGATATAGATGTCTTGATAATAGTCGATAAAAAATGTTTTGAAGATGTAAAAAAAGAAGTTGATAGTATAAATATTATGAATAATAAAAAAATTCATCCTTTGTATCAAACATACGAGGATTTGCAAAAACATATAAAAGAAGGAGATAAGATTATATTAAGCGCAATAAAAGGGATTGTTTTATCTGGAGAAGACATCCTGATAGATTGCCTGAAAAAATGAGCCAGCTGAAAAATAAAGTTAGATGGTGCCTAAACAAGGCTGAAAATGAGCTAAAACAAAACAGTAAGCATCGAGGGCTTAAGATAGTTGGTGTAGATAAAGGCAAAATATCGCAACATATCTCTAAGGCAGAACATGATTTTAATGCTGGAATTAATTTTCATAATACTGGATTTTCTGATTGGTCTGCAAGTGCTTTCTTTTACTGTATTTATCATTGCTTACTTGCAATTTCTATGAAGTTTGGTTATGAATCTAGGAATCAGGAATGCACATTTGCTATTATAGGAAGTTTGATTGAAGATGAAAAGATAAATTTCGATAAAAGTTTGCTTGATAAAATATTTTCTTTAGAGAAACAGAATATTGAAGAGTCTACTAGTATAGAAATGAGGGAAGAGTATCAGTATGGGACTAAGCTGTCTCTTGAAGATAAGATATATGAAGAATTGCGTCGAATGTCTGTAGAAGTTTTATCCAAGACAAAGGAGATAATTGAAGGAGTAAAGTAATAATCTGATTAAATCTTTCTTTTTCATGAATGGAACTGCCGGCGGGTTTACAGTTAATGTGGCTGGGACTATGCCTGTGTTAAATACGACGATGGGTAAGAACATCAAAAAGTCCTTCTCGTGACGCAGTGAGGACTTTTGGATGCAAGAAAATTCTTCTAGAATGGAATTTTCTGCACAGAAATTTGTCGTTGTGAACAAATTTCTTGTGCTCAAAGTGCTGATACGGGGAAGCACTTTGACATGACTATTACATCCTATGGTGGAAGTGTGATTATGTCAAAGTGTATCTTAATAGAACACTTTGAGCATCCAAAAAACTACTCAAAGTTTTTTTGATACAGCTAGGTTAATGTGCTTGGATGGAAGAATGGTTTTGACTGTATGATCGGATAGTCCATATTTTGATTAATTGTTATACCTCTTAGATCTGGTGGGTAAAGTAAGATCTTTTCTAAATATTCTTTCTTCTTCAAGGTACTCTTATCTTGTACCTCCCAGCAAGCTTGAGGGGAGGTTTATTCTGAAAAGTGTCATATCTTGACACTATTTGAAACAAGAGAAACATTTATATATCGACATTAACTGATGTATTTATGGCAATTAAAAATACTATATATGAGGTGTTGATAAATAGGGGTAAAATTCACTCCAAAACAGAAATAGTTGCATTAATGAATGAATATGAAGAAAAATTTAGCATTAAAGTTAGAAAAGACTTATTGAAGTATCTAACTCGACACAAATATATTAGAAGAATTTTTGCTGGAGTTTATTATGTTAATTCCTTTGATGAGAAAGTTAGAGGGTTCTCTCAATTTGAAGACAAAGAGGTGCTTTTTATGGTTCTAAATAAGCTAAAAGTCAAATGGTATGTGGGGTTAGGATATTCTATTTATTTACAAGGAAAAACATGGCAAACTCCTAATCAGATATCGATAGTCAATACAAAATTTAGTGGAATTAAAAAAGTATTTGGGCTTAAAGTTAGATTCTATAAGACTAAAGAGACTCTTTTTTTTGGATTGAAAAGAATGAAAACAGAACATGAAATAGATTTTCTCTATTCAGATCCTGCAAAGACTTATATTGATAGAGTATACTTTGGAGAAACTTACGATTTAATAAAAGTAAAAAATACTCAAGAATACTTAAAGAGGTATCCAAAATGGGTTGGCAAGAGATAAATTTTGAAAAATATGTTGCAGAGATAAAGAAAAACTTTAATGTTAGCATTGCTGATGAAATAATAAAGAAAGACTTGATTCTAACTTTTATTCTAGCAGAACTCGAAAAGGCAGGTCTTGGAAAAGAGCTTATTTTCAAAGGAGGAACGTTGCTTTCGAGAAATTACTTAAAATATCATAGGTTTTCTGAAGATTTGGATTTTGTGTATAAGGATTCTGGTTTTCTAAGTGGTCTGACTAGGAATCAGCGTGAGAAAAAGATAAAACAGTTCATAGATTTATTTACTCCAAAACTCAAAGAAGTGGCAGATGCTTTAGGTTTAGATTTTAGTACGGATAGAAGCGATATAAAATTTTGCAAAATTTTACATGGTAGGACAGTTTACACATTCAAGGTTTACTATTCAAAGATTCAATTTATAAAAATAGAAATAAACTTTATAGAAAAGATAGTTGATAAAACTCTGGAAGTTTCAGTTGGTGCTATAACTGATTTCTTTGATTCAAAAAGATTAATGAGCGATTTAAATTTATCTTATTCAAATTTTCAGGTTCAAAGCTATTCACTGAAAGAGATTACCTTAGAGAAATATAGGGCAACTTTGACACGAAATAAACTTCAGGAAAGAGATCTGTTTGACCTTTTTTTGATAAAAGATTCTCTTAAGGTAGATATAAATGAGATTATTGAAAAGATAAAGAATTCATCGCTTATCAAAAGAGATCTTACTAAATTGATTGGTGAAAAACTTGAGCTTCTTGAGAATGGTAAATTCTTTGAGAGTGATGAGAAAATAGAAACATTGGCAATAGTTTCTTATGATCTGAAAGAGTTCGAAGAATTTAAAGAGAGAATTAAGCCTATTCTTATTGAAATATGCAAGAATTTTCTAAGTTCTTTATAATGTCAAAGTTTGTTAGTATATTAATGGAACTGCGGGCGGGTTTACGGTTGATATAGAGAACTGTAATATAAACTGCACAGTTCTCTATCTGCAAAAAACTTAAACTTCAAAGTTTTTTTCATGTAAAGGTGTGTCTGATGAACACCTTGAACCTCACCAAAACCACTAACCGTGAAGGTTTTGTAGATGTGGCTGGAACTATGCCTACACTTAATACGACAATGGGGAAGAATATCAAAAAGTCCTTCTCGTGACGCAGTGAGGACTTTTGGATGCAAGAAAATTCTTCTAGAATGGAATTTTCTGCACAGAAATTTGTCGTTGTGAACAAATTTCTTGTGCTCAAAGTGCTGATACGGGGAAGCACTTTGACGTTACTTCTGCTGGTGGCTCGGTTATTATTAAGTTGGGTTGATTAATTGAGGTTGATGGGTTTGATTTAAATTATTTTTTCTACTAATTCAATCAATAAATGTTTAAGGTCTCTAACATAAACATCAAAATTTTCTTTATTGAAATGCTTTATTACAAGAGGTCTGACTTCATCATATTGAAATTCTAAATTTTGGAGTTTATCTTTTGTTAAAATTAGGTTTTCTCTGTATTTTTCATAGTTATTTATTGAGAATAGAATCTTTTCTGTTATTTCATTTAGTAAATCTTGCGGTTTTATATTGAATGAATTGTAAATAAAAAGAAGGTCTATGGCGTCTCTTGATTTAATGGCTTTTCTTGTTAATAGCGAACGAACTTTTTCAGCTACAATTTCTTTAATGTCATAAACCTTTATTTTGATTGGATTGTAAAAATCAATAAATTCTTTGAAATAGATTTGGTCTTCTGGCATGAATTGAGATTGTTTGATTAAAGAAATTAATTCTCTTGTTTGACAAGGAAATATAATTTTTTCCAGAAAATTAATTTGAATTTTGATAAAGGAAGAATTTCCAGTTAAAACTGATGTATAATGGACTTTGAAGGTTACAAGTTTATTATTGCTTCCCAACATTATATATTTTGTATCTTTTTTATCAAATTTAAAGTCAAAACCTATTTTTTCAATTTGTTCTCCAAGTAAATCAATTTTCTCCTTGCAAATTTTCTTTATGTTTTTGGTTGATTTTCCTTTCCAAAACCCCTGATTAGCAAAAGTAAAATCTAAGTCTTCAGAAAACCTGAAATAATTGAGATATGCTTTAGCAAGACAAGTTCCTCCTTTAAACACATAGCTTTCAAAGTTTAGTTTTGAAAGTAATATGTTAAGATAAAAATCCTTTTCAATTAGTTCTAAAGCAGTTATATCGACTTTATCTTTTATTAAAGTTAAAAATTCATTGAGCTTGTCTTTGTCTATTTTCATCGCAATAGTTCTTTTAATTTATTTTTTACTATCTTATTATATTTATTAGACTCTTTAATGAATAAAAATTTGTTGAATTTATACTCCGTTAAATCTACATTTTTCTTTAAGTAAATCATATCTAAAAGTGTTTTTTCTAAATTACTATAATAAAGAATGATATTTTTATCTGTTTTTACTTTATTTAAACTTGAAAATAATGATGGTTTTATTTTTGTAAAAAAGAAACTTGAACCTGCTATTTTCATAGGTCTTGTTCTATTGAATTTATTATTAATCACAATATTTACAGGAAAAACTTCATGAGTTAAATTAAGAAATTTTAAAGCAGTGTTTAATCCAAAATACCATTTTACCTGTTTTTTTTCTAGACCAAGGGCTAAAAGTTCATAAGGTGAATATTTTAAAGAATTGAATTTCTTTTCTTCGTGGCTCTTTAAGTAGTAAACTCCCCTAAATATTGTTATAAGATATCTTTTGTTTAGCATAACTTTTCTCAAGGTATCTTTTTTGAAATTATATTTGGTTGCTAAACTATCAAAGTCTTTTCTAGTTAAAATTTTACCTTTTGCTTCTCTTAGGATTGTATCTATTTTATTCATAGTTTAATTCACCTTATTAGGTGAAATCTAATAAGTATATAAACTTTTCTTTTTTAGTTTTTTGTGAATGGAACTGCTGGCGGGTTCACTGTGACGGTTAATATAAACAAACCTTAATTCATGAAAAGGTTTTTAAAGAGGAAACGATTTGTCTTTGTAGGGGGTAAAAAGAGATGAAAAAAACAGGTGTTATAATATTGGTTCTTTCAATAGCACTTTTGGTTGCCATTGGATATATCGGTCTTTCTGTGTATCAGAATGTGAAGGCTCAAAAAGAACAGAATCTTTATATTCAAGGAGCGCAAGAAGGATTTAAGACTGCGATTGGCCAGATTATACAGACTGCAGCAACATGTCAGCAAGTTCCATTGACGTTTGAAAATACTACTATCAATATGATTGCTGTTGAATGTTTGCAACAACAACAAGCTGGCGGTCAGTAGATTTTTTAGATTTGTTTTATTTTTTTATATTTTTTTACTTCTTGTGGATAGTTTTAGCTTTTGTCTGTTTTAGATTGGTCGGCAATAGATGTTATTTTTTTGGCGGTAAAAATTGATTTAATGCTAGTTGAAATCTCTAGTCTTTACAGGTTGTGTCACAATTCAAATAATTTGCCTATAAAACAGATTCTAAGAAGCGAAAATTGTTGCTTCTAGTTTAACAAAACAAAAACAAAAACAAAAACTTATATAATTGCCTAGTATCTGTTTGATTATGAAACGAGATATAAACCTTAGTGTTAGTGTAGTTGAACATTTTGAACTTAAATTATCGAGTAGTATTATTATGGTGATTGAAAATGACTAAATATCTTGCTCTCAAAGATAAGATTACCGAATTCTTATTATATAATTCTCCCAATGGAGAAGTAAGAATAGAGGTATTTCTTCATAATGAGAATGTGTGGCTTACTCAAAAAAGAATGGCTGAATTGTTTGATGTTGAAGTTAATACAATTAACTATCATTTAAAAGAGATATTTAAATCAGGTGAATTGGATAAATATTCAACTATTCGAAAATTTCGAATAGTTCAAAAAGAAGGAACAAGAGTTATTGAACGAGAAACAGAATTCTATAATCTTGATACTATTATTTCTGTAGGATATAGGGTTAATTCTGCTAGGGCAACGCAGTTTAGGATTTGGGCAACTAAAATTCTAAAAGAATTTATTATAAAAGGATTTGTAATGGATGATGAAAGATTAAAAAATCCAAAGAATTCATTTGGAAAAGACTATTTTGAAGAGCAATTAGCAAGAATAAGAGATATTCGTAGCAGTGAAAGAAGATTCTACCAAAAAATAACTGATATTTACGCGCAGTGTAGCGTTGATTACAGTCCAAATTCAAAAATTACTGAGGATTTTTTTGCAACTGTACAAAATAAGCTACATTGGGCTATTACTGGACAGACTGCTGCAGAAATAATATATGCTCGAGCCAATAGCCGAAAAAATAATATGGGTCTAACAACTTGGAAAAATGCACCCAAAGGAAAAATAAGAAAAACAGATATTATGGATAATTCTGTGGTTTGTATGACTTATTTTCAGAATTATCCAGATAGAAAATTCTGTACGAGATTTCATATAACTAACAGAATTTTCTATACTATTGCAAAAAATTATCTTAACAAAACTGAATTGGACCTTTTGAATAGAATTGTGTCTATGTATTTAGATTATGCTGAGTTACAAGCTACAAATAGAAAAGTAATGTATATGAAAGACTGGATTTTAAAATTAAATGCTTTCTTACAGTTTAATGAGAAAGAAATATTACAAGGCAAAGGCAAAATTTCTCAAGAAGTCGCAAATAGATTAGCAATCGAAGAATATGAAAAATATATCGTTGAACAAGACAGGCTATATGAATCTGATTTTGATAAATTAATAAAAAAATTAGGTGATAAAAAGGGAATAAATTACTGGAAGAACTCTAACTAGGAAGGAGTTGATTTTAACAGTTATAAAAGTTATAAAAGTTGCGATGTGACAACTTTTATAAACAATTTTCTCTCACTATTTCGATGAGGAATGATGGTTTTAAGTTTTGTTTTGCGATTTGTTTGATTTTATCTTTTTTAATATTTATTTCCACTGTTTCTGCTGATATGAATAGCAGTAATTATAATATTAAATCCTCTGTCACTTCAAATGTCGGAGGGAATTCTACTTCTTCGAATTTTATATCTAGATTTATCATGGGGATAATTTCAGGGAATATTATTTCTGAAACTTATAAGAATTTTGTGGGTTTTTTTCATTCTACTGTGACTGATATAGTTTTTCCTCGAATTAATTTTACAAGCCCTACTCCCAACACTGGTTCTGCATTGTCTGGTAACTCAGTATTTGTGAATGTTTCTGCGAGTGATGACAGTTATGTTAGTTCTTTTATCGATTTTGATAGTTCTCTTGTTAGTTGGTGGAGAATGGATGATTTGAATTCTTCTAATGGTGTTGTGGATTATACTGGAAGGAATAATGGGAGTGTTTTTGGTGGAGCGGTGCAAACTGAAAGTGGAAAAATGGGAAAGGCGTTTGACTTTGATGGCGTGGATGATAGGATTACTACTCCTACTAGTTCTTCTCTTTCTCTTAGTGGGTCAAATAAATTTACCTATTCGGTTTGGGTGAAAAGAAGAGGGACTACTGGAAATAATCAGCCCATTGGAACTATTTCTAGCACTAATGCATTTACTTTTCAAATTACTAATGCTGGTGTTTTATTTGCTTGGTTATCTACAGCAAATGAAGGATGGCATAGTGCAGGCAGTGGACCTACTTTGACTAATTTGGACGGTGTTTGGCATAACTTTGTTATAACTTATAATAATGATACTAATACTGTTAAATATTATTCTAATGGTACTGAAGTGTATTCGAATAGTGCTTTGACTACAGGAAATCTTACGGCCAGCGCTGGTTCGTCTTTTTGGATTACTCAAGAAAATAATAATTATTTTAATGGAAGTATGGATGATGCTATTTTATTCAATAGAACATTAAACTCTTCGGAAATTCTTGCGCTTTATGCTAATACCTCTGCTAAATACTATAATAATAATTTTATTTCTTTAAGTGATGGTAATCATACGTTTAAGGCGTATGTTCAGGATTTATCTGGAAATGTGAACTTTACTGAGATGAGGACTGTTTCTACTGATAGTGTTTTTCCTATTGTTAATTTTACTAATCCTACACCTGCTAATGGGACGATTCAGAATAGTAATTCTATTCTAGTTAATGTTAGCGCTTCTGATTCTGTGAATAATATTAGTTCTTTTATCGATTTTGATAATTCACTTGTTAGTTGGTGGAGAATGGATGATGCAAATAGTAGTACTGTGTTTGATTATACTGGAAGAAATAATGGAACGGCTGCTTCTGGAGCTGTTCAGAATAGTTCTGGTAAGCTTGGAAAGAGCTTTAGCTTCGATGGGATAAATGGATATATTATTGCGTCAGATTCTTCAAGTCTTTATCTTGGCACAGCCGATTTAACTTTCAGTGCGTGGGTTTATCATACTAATTATACTTATCCGAAAACGACGTTTAATATGAGAAAATCCTCACCAAGTGGCTGTTATATAGATAGCAATAGAGGTTTTGAATTTGGTCATTCTTATTCTTCAACTGGAACTCAGTTCTGCATAAATAATGGCACTGCTAAAGTATCTACAACTGTTTCTTTTGATTTAGGTTCACGACCAACCGATTTTCAAAATAGGTGGGTTCATTTAGTTTATAATTATGATCGCACTAATGGTAAGTTCAAAGCTTATGTGGATGGAGTTAAACAATCAACTGAAGGAGATATTTCTGGAGTTACGGGAAGCATAAACAATTCAGGATCTCTAGATATTGGCACACTATATGGTTGGTATCTACAAGGTTCTATCGATGATGTAATGATATTCAATCGTTCACTTTCTTCTGGGGAGATTGTGGCAATTTATGCCAATACTACTAGCAAATATTATTCAAATAACTTTACTAGTCTTGCTGGTAAGACTTACAACTTTAAGGCTTATGCTCAGGATATTGCCGGTAATGTGAACTTTACTGAGCTTAGGACTGTAATTATATCTCTTCCACCAACTGCTTCTAGTCCTATTTTGAATTCAACGGATGGAACAAATCATACTAATCAAAATTTAACTTGTTATACGACAATTCAAGATCCTGAAGGAGATTCTCTAAATGTTTCTGTTGGATGGTATAAGAATAATGTGCTTAATCTTACTTTAGATTATAATAATAGTTATGCTAGCGGTATTTCATTTAACAGTTCTCTTTATTGGTTTAATACCACTATTGGAAGCATTTGGAAATGCAGTGTGAGATTATTTGATGGAACAAGTTATAGTGATTGGAGCAATTCTTCTAATCTGACTATTTTGACTTATTCTACGAGTTTGGATGCGTTTGATAAAGAAAGTGATGGGGAATCAAATCCTCAAAGCAACGATATAGTTTATACAAATGAATGGACTACGTTTTATGCAAATTATTCTTCTAATGCAACTAATAGAGACATAAGAGCTTACATATGGAATACGAGTGACCTTGGAGATGTTTTTACTACAAAGGAGATTGATTTAGATGGCGATGGTAGAAAGAACGATGTTATTATCGGAGAAGGGGGAGATATATATGGATATTATTATAATGGAACAAGAAAATGGACAAGCGCTTTGCCAAGTTCTAATGTTTATGAAATTGGAACTATAGATAAAGAAAATGATGGCGTAGAAGAGATTGTTGTAGCGGATTATGATGGATATGCAAGAGTTTACAATATTTCTGGAACACAATTATTTGCAAGCTCAGATGTAGGGTCTCAATTTTATTCTGTTGCTGCCGGAGATTTAGATGATGATGGATTTAAAGATGATTTTGTTATTGCAGGAGCTATAGCGAGCACGGATTGGGGTTTGGTCGCATTTACTTATAACGGAGCTAATTGGGTCAATGTTTGGAATGCAACGCAGCCTATTTCAACTACTTATGAGGTGAAGTTATCTGAAATTACTGGAGAAAGTAATCTTGTTGGGGTTAATGATGGAACTGGAGGAAGAGTTTATGTTTATAATGCTTCTACTGGAGTGCAAATATGGAATGTAACAAGCGATTTGGGAACGAGTTACACATTGGAATTTATTGATTTGGACCATGATGGCAAGAAAGATGAGGTGGCTTTTGGAGCTTCAGGAAATGTTTATTATTATTGGGAAAATGGTACTCAAATAAGACAACTTACACAAACTCTATCTGCTGAATTTGAGATTCTTGCAGCAGATTTAGATAATGATGGATGGGAAGATGATGTTTTTATTGCAGAGAATTATGGGGAAGCATGGGGATTTAATGAGACAGGAGGTACATTATGGAGATTTACAGAACCTCAAGAAGCAAATCAGCATTGGGATCCTATTTATTATATGGCAGCAAATATAAAAGATGTTGATAATGATGGAAGTATAGATATTGTTTTTGGAGGATATTCAAGAACTTTATGGATTCTTAATAGAACTGGAGGTATAATTGGCAGACAGTATGTTGGATTTGAGACTTCAAGCGATGGAGGAGATTATATCGGAGCTACTGTTGCTTCGAGGGCGATTTCATTTTTAGGAGATATTAATGATGATGGGATTGAAGATTTTGCTTACTTAAGAGCTTATGGATATGTTTATACGGGTCAACAGGCATTATGCAAGATTTATTTTAACGACGATCCTGATGTGGAATACATGATTTATAATATTACTTCTGGACTGCATGAGTATTATAGGTTTTTCAATGAGACTGGATTTGATAAGACTACTTTAAGCACTAATGACTTTACATGGAATGTAACTTGTTCTAAGGGGGGATATGACACTCAAACCGTGGCTAGTAAAGATATTACAGTTTATTTGCAGAATGCTTCTATCGAAACTTATGATTTGGAAGACGATAATGAAAATAAAGCTGGGTGGCTTTCAGAGGAGACAGTTTATACAGGGCTTCAAACATATTTCTTTGCAAACTTTACTGATTTTGGAACTAACAGGTCTGTAACTGAAATTGGATTTAAAGAAAATTTTGCAGGAGATTTAGGAGATGATGTTGTGGCTGTTGCTTTTGCAGATTTAAATAGGGATGGGGTTAAAGATGAAATTGTTGTTGCTGAAAGTGAGGATTTGTATGGGTATTATGCAAATGGAACTCGAATGTGGACATCAACTATTCCTTCAGGAACTTTATATGAAATTGCCATCGGAGATTTAAATAATGATAGTTTTGAAAATGAGATTGTCATGACTGAATCTGGAGATTATGTAAGAGTTTTTAATAGAACTGGAGGACAAGTCTGGAATAGCGGAGATATTGGGGATGCAACTTATTCTGTTGAAGTTGGAGATTTGGATAAAGATGGAATAAAAGATGATATTGTTGTTGGATATGATAATGGTCCGGGTTTTGCAATTGCGGTTTATAATACAAGTGATGGGGTAACTTGGCAACATCTTTGGAATTATTCAGATACTAACTATATTGGTGATGCCCCTTATGAAGTTGCCATTGGATTAATCAATAGCAGTAATACTTATAATTATGTTGGTGTTAATACATGGAGTGGTGGGAGAGCACTTGTTTTGTATAGTCATAATGGAAGTTTAGTATTTACTCCAATGGCGGATCTTGGAACCGTTAGGTCCCTTGAGTTTGTTGATTTGGACCATGATGGGGATGAGAATGAAGTTATTTTAGGAGAGGATGGAGATTTATTTGCTTATAATGAAGCAGGAACTTTATTATGGCAAGCGACAGAACCAGGGACGTATACTTATGAAACTAAAAAAATAGATTTAGATAATGATGGGTTTAAAGATGATGTGGTTATTGCGGATTATAGATATGTGATGGGATTCAATGAAACTGGAAAAAGGATATTTTTATCCAATTTAACGATGAGATATCTTGGGTCTATTGAAGTTGCAGATATTGATAATGATGGGCAGGATGAAATTTTAGCAGGGGGAGAAGAAGATGCGGTTTATATATTTAATAAATCTGCAAGTGTTGTTGGAAAGTATTATACTATTCCAGGGAATTCTTCAACTTTTAATAGGGTGGGATTGGCAACTTCAGTTGGTTCTTCTACTGGTATTGCAGTAGGAAAATCAAACACAACTACTTATTTAGCTATTGCCGGGGAAGATGTTGCGACGTATATTTTAAAGGCTTATACTAATTGTCTGATTGGGTTTAATGATTCTGTTTCAGCACAAATGAGACATAATAATTCTTTTAATTCTTATTATTATAATAGGTCTTTTGCTAATTCGGGAAGTTATACTTGGAATGTTACTTGTGAAGCTGAGAATTACATAATCTCTTCTGGCAATACTCTAAATATTTCAGTGAGTCTTAATAGTATTCCTTATAATGGAACTGCGCTTGTATTAAATTCTACTCTTGGGCTTAATAGGACGCTTGAAGATTTGAATGTGCGAACTACATTATTGGACCAGAATTCTGATAAAATGAATGTTACTGTTATGTGGTATAATAATTCTATTTTATATAAGATGTTTATGTATAACAATAGTTATTCTAATGGAACTACATTTATTGCTACTCTTGGAAATGGGAATACTACTAAGGGACAGAACTGGTCTGTCGGGTTAATAATTAGCAATGCAAGAAATAGCTTCAATGTGAATTCGAGCAACTTGACTATATTGAATACGCCTCCCAATACTACTTTATCTACTCCTATAAATGGCACATATAGCACTGCTCGCATAAATCAAACATTTACATGGGCTTCCAGCGACGCTGATGGAGATTCAATTATTCAAGATAGAATTAATATAACTCTTATTGCTGGTTCTACTTGCACAGACACGAGTTTTGACGGCACAGATGTTTATCTTGCGGAATCTCTTGGAACATACAGCATTAATAATGATAATTTAATATTTAATTGTCTGATTGACAATAATGATTATTATAAATGGAGTGTTAGTGCTTCAGATGGTATTGATTATGGTTCTTGGACTGCGCCTTTCAATTTGAGTATACAGGCATACTTGGATGCACCTATGAATATAAGCCTTATAGAATTTGGTAGTTTAGGATATTTAGGCAATAATGATACTTCTGATAATTCTCCTAAACCCTTTATAATAGTTAATGAGGGTAATGTTTTGAGTGATATTGATGTTATTGCCACTAGTCTTTGGCAGAGTGTAACTGAACTATCAAGTTATTATAAATTTAAATTTGATAACGTGACTACAAATGGAATATCTGAGAATGGCACATTCAATTGGAGCGGTTCTCAGACTACATACGTAAATATGCCTATAGGCATAGTAGACCCTCTTATTTCAGTTATAAATTTGAATTATTCAGATAGCACCGATAGCGCTGAAATTGATATCAATGTTACTGTTCCAGCTACTGAAGGTCCTGGAGCAAGAAATTCTGTAGTTACATTTACTATTAGTTTAGGTACTGGAGATACTTACTGAAATGAATAAAAAATATTTACTGATAATTGATTCTGTTTTGATACTTGGAAGTCTGCTTTCTATGTTTTTTGTTGTTGGGTATACTCAGCCTCTTGTTGTTGCACCTTTAAATGATAATGGTGAGAGTTTGATGTTTACTTTGCCTAATGTAGATTATTTGCTTGTTGATGAAGATTTAAAATTTGGTTCTCCTAAAACTGTTTTTATTGATGAAGACTTTAATTTACCTTTGGGGAGATATTATATAAAAATAGATTCTTCCGGAAAGAGTGAAATTAGAGAGATTAAATCTCAAGTGGAAATTATTTTGAAGCTTAAAAAATTGGAGGATGGTTCTGTTGGAGTGTTTAACGTCGGGGATTCTGCTCTGAAAGTTGAGGCATATAAGATTGGAACTTCTATAAACTCTTCTTTGATTAGTGTGGATAGTTCTTCTGGAAATGGAGATGAAAAATGAGAAAGATAGTTTTATGTTTATGTTTATTTTTACTTTTGCCATTTGCTTCTAGTTTTGGAGTTACTCCGGCTCAGAGGATTTTTGATTATCAGCCGGGAACGGAACAGAAATATTCTTTTGAAGTAATGAATTCTGAAAGTAAAAATATTAATTTGAAGATTGTTTCTAAAGGAGAATTGAATGGGAGCGTTACACTTTCTACTCAGTCTATTTTATTTACTCCGGATATTTCTAGTGTTAGAGTGGAATATACAGTTAGGGTTCCAGCAGGACTTGCTCCTGGAAGACACATTGCAGATATTCTTGTTGTAGAAACTGAAGGTGCTTCTGGAGAAGAAACTTACATAGGCGCTATTGTTGGTATAGTTACTAAAGTTGTTATTGATGTTCCTTATCCTGGAAAGTATTTAGAATCTGCATTAAGCATAGATAATAGGAAAAATGGAGAAGTTGTGTTTACTATTCCCGTGGTTAGTAAAGGTGAGTTAGATATTGAAAATGCAAGGGCAAAAATAGATATTTTTTCTCCTGATGGAAAGAAAGTTACTTCAATTTCAACTAATGAAGTTTCTGTTCCAAGTTTAGAGCGTAGGGAATTATATGCCACACTGGATACTTCTACCCTTTCTTCAGGGACTTATCGAGCAGTTGCAAAAGTTTCTTATGATAAGTCTGGACTTGACTTAGAAAAGGAATTCTTTGTTGGAGAAGGTGGCTTGGCAATTAAGAATATAATTGTAGATGCTAAAGATTTTAAGTTAGGTGGAGTGGCAAAGTTTGAATTTTTAGTTGAAAATAAATTAAATATTCCTGCTGAAGGGGTTTATGTTTTGATGCAAGTGTTTGACTCTAACGGAAAAGCATTTTCAGAATCTAAGTCTGCTACTTATGATATAGATGCTTTTGGAAGCAAGGAGATTGTTGCATTCTGGGATACTGAAAATGTTAAAGTAGGAAAGTATGATACTAAAGTATTTATCTATTCTGCACAAGAACCTATTGAAGCTCAACTTACTTTAGATGTTTCTGAAAATAATATTATTGTTATAGGAACAGGTTATGTAATTAGTTCTTCTAAAGGAGGGGGTTCTTTGGTTACTATTTTGATAATTGTAATTGCAGTTCTTGTTTTACTTAATTTAGTCTGGTTCTTGGTCCTTAGAAAGAGAATTAAAGGGAAATGATAATTGCTCGAAATCTTTATATATGCATTTGTTCTGTGTTACTGAGGTGAATGAATATGACTAAATTGCAAAAGTTTGTTGTTGTCTTGCTTATTTTAACCATCGTGCTTTCTGCTGTTTCAGTTATTTTTAATTTAGTAATATATAAGATGAGTTCTGATAATGCTAAAGTTTTGAAACAGGTTTCTTCAAATTCAGGAAATATAGGATTTTTTGTAGAGGCAAGTAATGTT
>Ga0209541_10009497_pt1 | contig 15761 bp, 18 predicted proteins | sample RifCSPlowO2_01_FD_184027 | JGI IMG/M metagenome (GOLD analysis project Ga0209541, IMG submission 184027) | Groundwater microbial communities from Rifle, Colorado - Rifle CSP2_plank lowO2_0.1 (SPAdes) (version 2) | ecosystem: Environmental > Aquatic > Deep subsurface > Groundwater | place...
TCAGGCTATACTCAACTCTTGGCGGCACTTCATTGAACTCTTTTTTTACTATCAGCCCTTCTTTTCCCAGCTCAGTTAATCTTTTTGATAATGTCCTGGGGCTTATCCCATGCACCTCTTTCTGCAGCTCATTAAATCTTTTTTTCCCTGTGCCCAGCTGTTTTAATATCCAAAGCATCCACTTCCTGCCAAGGACATCTATTATTTTTGCAATAGGGCATTTTTCCATTTTACACCATCCTGTCTTACGCTATCCTTTTGGATACTATATCATTTATATAAAGGGTGCTTACTATCTTAAATGAATCAATAAAACTTTATAAAGGTTAGTATAGGAGGTTTAAATGATTAACAAATTTCTGGAAAAAAAATCTGCATACTTTTATTTCGCATTCAGAATCATCATTGGTTTATTATTCATGCTCCATGGCATCCAAAAGCTGCCTGGAATATTTAATGGGAATACCGCAATCTTCAGCCTCATTGCTCTGGCAGCACTAATTGAGGTTATTGGTGGGTTATTCCTGGTTATCGGCTTATTAACAAGGTACATCTCTTTAATCTCAGCGATTGAGATGTTATTTGCTTATTTCATGGCCCATGCATCAAATGGGTTAAGCCCGCTTGCAAACAGGGGAGAGGCTGCAGTTCTTTTCTTTGCAGCATTCCTGGTAATGGCTGCATTTGGCTCTGGAAAATGGGCAATAGACAGCATAATGAGGTAGCCCCTTTTTTATTTCTAACATGAAAAAGCTTGTTGTCCTTGGAGGTGGGTTTGCAGGCAGCCTGATTGCAAAAAAACTTGAAAAAAAATTTAGCCTTACATTAATAGATTCAAAGGACTATTTTGAATTTACCCCTGGAATTCTTAGGGCAATAGCCAATCCCGTGCATCTCAAGACTATCCATGTGCGCTATGCTGATTATCTTAAAAATTCAGGGATAATCACAGCAGAGATTATCAAGGTAATGAAAGCCTGCATCCTGCTAAAGGGCAGGAAAATAGGCTTTGACTATCTGTGTATCTGCCTTGGCTCAAGCTATGCAAAGCCCATAAAAGAGCAAAACATGGTGCTGGCCATAAGGGCTTCCCATCTGGCAGAATCGCACAAGCTTCTGAAAGCTGCTAAAAAAATCCTTGTCATTGGCGGAGGCCTTGTCGGAGTGGAATTGGCAGCAGAAATCTGCACCCATTACAAAAACAAAGAGATAACATTAATCCACAGCAAGCCAAGATTAATTGAAAGAACATTTCCCAAAGCATCAGGCTATGCTGAAGAATTCTTAAAAAAGAACAATGTAAAAATAATGCTAAACACGCCTGCAATAATAAGCAGGCATAAGCAACCTGCCCCACAGTATGAACTGGCTTTTTTATGCACAGGCATCAAGCCAAATTCAGAGCCTCTTAAACCAAGTTTCCAGGAAGCCATTGATGATAAAGGCTTCATCAGGGTTAATGCATTTCTCCAGGTCAAAGGGTGCAAAAACATCTTTGCAGCAGGTGACATCGCAGCTGTTAATATTGAAAAAACAGCCCAGAATGCAAAAGCCCAGGCAGCTTTGGTTATAGCAAATATCCTCGCCCTGGAAAACAGGCAGAGCCTGAAAACATACAACCCCCGCCCAACCCCAATCATCATAAGCCTTGGAAAGTTCAATGGTATATTTGTCTGGAAAAGCTTTGCTTTTTCCGGGTTAATCCCTGCAGTAATCAAGTTCATTATTGAGAAAAAAGAAATGCTCGGGCTGAAAAACCCATTCAGAAAACATTTATATAAACAATAGCTCTAACAACAATATGAAGACAGTCATGGTTTTCTCCCCTCACCCAGATGACCTCCAGATTGCCATGGGCGGAACAGCATTAAAGCTGCTGGCAGAAGGCACTAAAATAATCCAGGTAGTGTTTTCAGCCGGGCAGAGTTCTAACCCCCATTTAAGAGAAGAGGTTATTATAGGCAAAAGAAAAAAGCAGTCAGAAAAAGCCTCAAGAATCATGAATATTACAGAAACAATTTATTTTAACCTGCAGGACATGAACTTAAAAGATGATGTCCACAGGGTAGATGAGGAGCTTCTGGCATTAATAGCAAAGCATGACCCAATCACGCTTTACATTCCCTCATTAGTTGACCGGCATCCAGACCACCAGGCAGTCTCTTCAAAAATCCTGGAATTAACCCAGAATAAAAAAGTCCATGTTCTTGCTTATGATGTCTGGGGCGGGGATGACAAAAGATACCCAAGAATCTACATTAACATAACCCCCTATTTCAGGCAAAAGCTAAGGCTGATGAAGCTCTTCATAGAAACAGAATGGTTCTCAATCTACATTCAGTATCTTCCTGTAATCTTCAGGGCAATTAAAAATGGTTATAAAATCCACTGCAAATATGCTGAAAGGTTCTACATACTAAGATGAAAAGCCAAAAAGAAGAAAGCACAAGAAAGAACATGAAGCTTTTCTTTATCATAACAGGCATAGGCCTGGGCCATACCATGCGGGAAGCAGCAATTATCAAAGAGATTAAAAGCCAGCAGCCCACAACAGAAATCGTCATCGCAGGCTATAAAAACTCTTATCGGTATTTTAAAGGCAAATATCCTGTAATAAAAATTCATGGCCATAAATTCCCAGAAGGCTCTTTCTCAGTCAGCAGGGTTAAGTCCTTAATCATGAACCTCCCTTATCCTTTCTGCGCCCAGCTTGACAAAGCAAAGCTGGTAAAACTCATCCAGGAATATGGGCCAGACCGAATAATTGTTGATATCCAGCCCGTGGGCATAGAAGCAGCCAGGGCATGCAATGTAAAATCCATAGCAATTTACAATCTTGACATCAATGAATGGCAGGAGTTCAACAAGACTCTCTCAAAAGTGAACAGAATTCAGTCAAACATCATCTTCAGCTTTGTTAAAAAGGCCTATAGCCTTGCAGATAAGGTAATCATCCCCACAATCCACAAGCCAAAATCTTATGGCAGGTACAGCCTTATCAACCCCATCCTCAGGCTAATGCCTTATGAGCTTCCATCTGAAAAAGAGTTGATGAAAAAACTCCAGTTAACCCGGAAGCCAATTCTGGTAATGCTCGGAGGAAGCAAATTCGGCTTTAAAATAGCTGATAAAATAGTAAAGCTGGCAAAAGGCTTTGATGAACATTTCATCTTCTTTGGCTATAAAGAGCTAAATGAAAAAAACATAACCTCATTCAGGTTCAAGGAGAACTTCCTGGAGTACTTAAAAACAGCAAAGGCATGCATTTTATTGTCAGGCCATACAGCGCTCTCAGAAGTCGTAGTCTATAAAAAGCCTGCATTGGTTTTTCCATTCAGGAATTATGTTGAGCATTATATTAATGTAAGCTCGCTAAGAAGCTATATCATCCCAAGGTACATTAACAGCAATATAGAAGAAGAGCAGCTTTCAGAATACATTAAAGAGCTGCTTGACAAAGCCCCCGAGTTAGAAAAAGCTCTTCAAAAATTAAAATTCCCTGTAAACGGGGCAAAAGAAGCTGCTGAAATTATTTTGAGATAAAAATGGAGATTATACTCACTGCCCATATAAGATACAGAATTGAGAAAAGAAAGATTCTATTAGAAGAAGTTAACGAGGCTATAAGCTTCCCTGATAAAGTGATTAAAAAGCATGAAAAATACTATTATCAAAAAAAGTTCAAGCGAGGCACCATAGAGGTTCCCTGCATAAGAACAGAAAGGCATATAAAGGTTTTAACAGCCTATTGGTTATAATATGGAAATAAGCTATGATAAAGAAGCGGATGCAATGTATATAGAACTAAGACCGGGTGAATTCGCTAAAAACAAGAAAATTGATGACTTCACCATTATTGACTTGGATAAACGGGGAAATATCTTAGGGATTGAGCTATTGGATGTAAGTAAAAGAATCCCCCAAGAATCTCTTTCTGAAGTAAATGTAAAAAATTTGCTGATTGCCGCAAGATAGTGAGCTAAGCTAAAAGGAAAGCAGCTGAAATTATTTTGAGATAAATCCTTGCAAAGCATCAACCCACTCATCAGGCTTCTCTCTCTTCAAGATGCCATCCAGGGAATACACAGCAATATTCCTGCAGCCTGAATTTTTTACCAGCTCCAGGTCCTGCCTGAATTCTTCTACATTATTATAAATCCCCTCTCTTCCCAAAATTCCCCCCCCAATCAGCCCAATTGAGAAACTCACATTCTCATTCTTGTTAACAGCCATGCTCATAAAAATTTTAAGATACATCCTAACTAAAGGCCGGAAAAATCCCCCTGCAAAGCTTGTATAGCACATATAATTTTTGCCCATCCCATCTCCAAGTTCCATATAAATTCCCTGCCGCTTTAAATACCACAAAGGAAAAGGAAACTCATTAAGCAATGTTGCATTCTTCATTACCAGCCCAGAACCCTTCCCAGCAACCTCTTTAATCACTTTTCCCAGATATTCATTATTTTTTCCCTTCCTGAAAATCATCTCCAGCCCATAAAGTATCATCCTTAGATTGCTATATTTCCAGTTAGGCAGCGGAGGCTCTAAATCAATCTTCATCTTTAATCCTTTATACTGCCTTAGCTTGTCAATCCCTTTTCTAGAAGTAAACCCGGAAAACCAATAACCTTCTTCCCTGGTTAAAACAGGCCAGGGATAAACCCTTAATTTAGTTTTTCTTTTATATTCTTTATACTCTTTAACACTTTTAACAGCAACATAAATCTCACAATCAACACCTTTTAATAATCTCTCAGCCTTTTTCCAGTCAACACTCTCTGGAAATTCGCACCAGAAAATAAGGTTGTCAAACATAAAAATAAAAATATGCTCTTGATTATAATCTTTTCTACAAAAACCTGTAAGAGTTTATAAACGCCCCAAAACCAGCTATGCCTGAAACAGCTGACGGAATATACTCATTATAATTGTCCCCAAGTGTTGCCAGCAATGCCCCTGCTGAAAAAAGCACGGCACTTGCTATAAGGCTATTCCGCAATCTTCTCTCCCTTTCTCCTTCTATTAAATACCCCATATCAGCTTGTTTTGTAGCACCTCTAAAATCAGCAGCACCAAACCTGCCGGTTAACCCTGTTTCCAGTCTATCAGCAAGCTTCTCAATCTCTTCTTCTTCCCAATCAATCCTGTATTCTCTCATCTAAGCCACCTTCCCATAGGTTTTTGGCATTTGTTTATAGCTTAGTTCTGCCCGCTGATTTAATTCCTCTCTTGAAATAAACCTTTCCACAAAAGGGGTTAATTTTCCATCCTCATCCCTGAATGGCTCTCCCTTCATATCCCTGTAGCTCCTGTGAATAGCAACAATTTTTCTTTCAGGGTCAATATAAGCAAGTGCATTAGCTTTTCTGTCAAGATAAATCTCTTCTCTTAACCCATCTTGGTCAAACCATGTTACCTTGCCCAGCCCTAATTCACCGTAAACAGTTCTCCTGACCTGATATGCATGAACATCAGAATTATCTCTTGACAGCCTTATTGCAATTCCTGTTTTTGTGCCTAGCCTGTTTCCAGAAACTGGTATTTCTTTTTTCAAAGACAGAAAATCACCAGGCACAGCATCAACCAGGCTTTCATTTTTTCTTCCCAGCATCTGGTTCACTTTTCTGGTAATCCGGTTATAAAAGGGTGATTCTGGTGAATTCGTGAATTCAGGCACAGCTGTAATCTTCTGGTGTTCAGCATTAAATGCATAGGCAGTTCCCTCTCCACCGCTCTCTGTTACTCTTTTGATATATTCAGCAAAGTCCCTATAGTCCTTAACATTATCAAACTCTGATATATCTTCTTCACGGTCATAAGGAACCCATCTCTTCTTAATCAGCTTGTTCAGGCTGGCAACACCATTAGCCAAAAATAAGAGTCCTGGATGATAAGGGGTTTCTGTATTTTCTCTCAAGGATCTTCCATCATCTCCGGTTATAACTTCTTCCAAGCCATTTGTTCTGGAACTTTTTCTAAAACTCTCCTCCAGGTTGTTCTCTACCTGAAATTTCAATAACCACCAGATAAAATCCCTTTTTTCCATACTCATTTAAAGCATATACTTCTATTTATATATTTCCCATCCATTTTTTTTACTTTCTTCCAAAAAATAGGCAAATTTTATAAATAAGTAAAAATTTCATAGCATATGGCCAAATTAGACCTTGATTTAACAGCATTCTACCTTGAGCATGCCAGAACCAAAATCAACAAGCTAGCCTCAAAGCTGAAAAAAAGCCCTCAAAGGGTGAAATACACATTAAAGCTGCTGAACAAAGAAATATTAGTCCATCCGCACTGCATTTTTGACTATTCCTATTTTGGCTTAATTCTTTTCAGGGTGTATTTTAAAGGCGGCTATATAAGCGAGCAAGACAAGCTAAAGATTCTTGAGCAGCTAAGAGAGAACCAGTACATAGTTTCCATGTATGAATTATCCGGAGAGTTTGACCTTGTTATTGAATTAATAGCTCCCAATCCATCAAGGGTAAATAAAGAATTAAAAAACCTCTCAGAGCTGATTCCTACATTAAAGCACTACAAGCTAATCCTTAATATAGTAACCCATCTCTATCCAAAAACCTATCTTTTCCAGCACCCAGAGCATTTTCCTGAATTAGAAAAGCAGTTAATCATTGGTGGGGATAGAAGCCCGCTTGCATTTACAAACCATGAGTTATTAATCATGAAAAGCCTTCTTGAAGCTCCAAAAATCAGGCTAACAGCCCTGGCATCCAGGTCAGGCATGAATATCAAAACCGCAGCATTAATCTTAAAAAGCCTCCAGTCAAGAAGAATCATCAAGGGATTTAAATACACAATCAACCGGGATAAGCTGAATATTGAAAAAGTAAGGCTGTTCCTCAACATCCACAACACATCAAAGGAAAGGGAGGAAGAATTAATGGATTTTTTTCTTAACACCAAAGAAGCCATCCAGGTAAACAAAACCGTGGGAGACTGGGACATGGAGGTTGACCTGGAATCCCTTGACAAGACAAGAATCAAGTTAATCATCAACCAGTTAAGGGAGAGGTTCAAGGACTTAATAGAGAATTTCAACAGGGCAGAGTTTGATGAGTATTACAAAAAATCCTACCTGCCAAAGCATGTTTTCAATCCTGACTTAAAGTCTTTGCTTGTGTAATCCAATAAAACATAACCTGATGATTAACAGATTACATCTCATCCTGTTTTCCCAAATGTATCAACAGCTCTCTTGAAGACAAAGGCACCATCTCTGCATAAGGCTTTTTTCCAAGATTCCTTGTTATTTCCACAGGTATCCTGAATATGTAATTATCTCCGTCAAAGCTCAGAGATTTTGTTATCTTAAACCCTTCATTGCTCATCAGCCTGCTCAGCATTAACGCCTTATCCAGCTTTTTCGCCTCTTCAAAATTCAAATACTCTTTTTTGCATTTTGGGCATTGAAAAGCAGACAACCTTGCAACCAGAGATTTATCAGGCATGCCCATCTCTATCTCTGTTTTTTTCATCTCAGCATTGCAATCATCACAGGTCAAATGCTCTGATTTAAATGCATTTTTATCAAACTTAAACTCAGCTGGTTCTAATTTTTCTATATTGATTTTCTTTTCCATTTTTCTCACCTTTTTAGTCTTTTATAAGCCCTGATTTGCCCTCTTGAAGAAGGGTAGGCTGTTGTTATCTCAGCCTCCTTGCTTTTCTGGCTGTATTTAAAAAATATGGTAAGATACCTCTCTCTCAATCCAATTGCAACATACTGCTCCCCCCCAACTTTTCTGAACATTGGTTTTCCCTCAACAAGCACCTTTTCAATCTCCCTTGACAGCACAGCATGCTTTTCATAAATCTTTATTAAAGTTTCAGGTTGTATCTTGACAAACTTTATCAGCAAGCTGTTTCACCCTAAGAATTCCGTAGGGAAATAAGTATATAAGCTTTTTGTTTTCATGTTTTTAATCCTGATGTGAAATCATTGCTGGTCTAACTCTGCTAAAAATAAACTTTATATACTTAAACATAATCTTGCTATCATGGATATTTCCACAATCTTGTTAAGGTTTTTAATAACTTTTGTTCTTGCAGCACTCTTTGGCTTTGAAAGGCAACGCACCCATAAACCAGTTGGCTTTGGCACTTTTATGTTCATAGCAATAGGCTCCTGTGCATTAACAACCGTGCCTTTATTTCTTGGGCTGGAAAATCCCGTCCCTCTATTTGCAGCAGTTGTAACAAGCATAGGCTTTCTTGTAGCAGGCGCATTAATCAGGACAGGTGACAAAACATTTGGCTTCACAACCGCAGCTTCTATCTGGACATTCGCAATTCTAGGCTTAACCATAGGCTTAGGAGCTTACTTAATAGCAGGCATAACCTATATTTTAATCTGGCTTGTAATCTTAATTGATTTTTACTTTGAAAAAAAGGGCATGGGAAGCTATCAGCAAAAGCTGACAATTACTGCAAAACTAGCCAGCCAAAAAGAAGTCAACAGCATCATAAAGCACACAACTCTTAAGCACAAGCTGATGGCTACTGAACTGGACAAGAACAGCAACAGGTTTATAGCCACTTACATTATTGAAGGCACAAAAGAAGAAATCAATAAAATCCCAAAAATTCTCCAAAACAAGCCCTGGTTCCTTTCCTGCAGGCTTGAATAATTAAACCAGCGGCATTACCAAGTTCAGTTAATTAAACCTTATGGTCTAGTTTTCTATACCTTACCGCAGCCAAGTTCCCAGCATTATAAGAATAACTCAGATAAAAAACAAAAACAATAACAAATACAGCAAAGGCACAACCACAAAAACAGCATACTCTGTCCTTCTGTGGATTCTCTCAACCAGCTCTGTATTTTTCCTCTCCAAAAGCTCAAGCAAAACAATGTTAATAATAAAAGTCCCTAGCAAGATAAAATAAGTAAGCACCATAAACTTGTCAGCAAAAGTCAGATAACCAACAGGAGGAATCTGGTTGGAAATTGAAATATGGAACATCACAGCAGCAACCAATCCTGAGCCAGCCATCCCTAATCTTGTAGTGATTTTATCAGGGTCCAAAACAAAGCTGAACAGCACAACAAGCAAGATAAAAAACACAGGCAAAAAGGTCTTCATAAAAGAGTTAAACACAATTCTTGAAATATTTACCTCAAAAACATACTGGCTATAAGCAGTCCCATAAATAGTGTAATTATGCTCCCTGATTTTAGCATCCCAGCCATCAATATTCCAGCCCGTGAAAGCTATTGAGTCATCAATTCCTGATTCATTCATATTCGGGTAATACTCCAGCCCATCAATTGAGTTCTGCCTGTTCTCAATTATAATCTCCATCTTCTGCTTGTCAAAAGGAAAGCTCTTCAGGTCAACAGGGCTGGTAAGCCCGGCCTGAATCCTGTAAAATTTCTCATTCGGCTCATCAATAAGCTTGTCAGTGCTTAAAGCCCTCCCATTCATAAATTCAAACCCAGCAGCACTGCATTCCTGCTCACAAAGCATGGACAGGTAAAAATCAGCTGTAAAAGCCCCGGTCCCAACATCAAACTTCCCAAGATTAAGCATATACAGCCCAATCTCCTCTTTACCAGCATCAACCACAGGAACAACACCAAGAGCCAGCATAACAACAAGCAAGAGCAGCAGTTTTCTCATAGTGCAACCAAACACACTAAAAACTTAAAAATCTTTCCCAACCACAGCACCACTTCAAGGTTACATCGCAATTAAGCTTAAATACCCCGATCAGGTTGTTAGCGGGATGGTTTCATTCATAGAATCCTTTGGCATGTTATTCTTAATCATTGTCTTAATCTCCTTGATAATAAAGCTTCTTAAGCAGCCAATAATAATTGCTTATGTCTTAGCAGGATTAACCTTCTCCTTATTTGTAGTTTCAAAAGATATAGATACAAGGCTCTTATTAGACCTCTCAGAAATAGGCATAACCTTTCTGCTTTTCTTTATGGGCCTGGAATTTGACTTCAAAAGCCTGAAATACATGGGCAAGGATATTCTGCTCTCAACCTCCTTGCAGTCCATTGCTTTCTTTGGCATAGGCTTCTTCCTCACATCCTTGTTTAACTTCCCCCTGACTGAAAAAATATATCTCTCTATCTTGTTTATGTTCAGCAGCACCCTGCTTGTAGCTAAATGGATTGAAGACAAGAAAGAATCTTCAAGCCTTCATGGAAAAATAATCCTGGGAACATTAATCATCCAGGATGTGCTGGCAATAATAGCCATTACAATACTGGCAATAGCAAAAGAAGGCTCTCTAATCTCTCTTTTAATAACCCCTTTAAAAGGGCTTGCTCTTATTGGCCTTGGCTTCTTTCTCTCAAAATATATTCTAAACAGGCTGCTTAAATTCTCCAGCAGATACCCGGAGTTATTGTTTATATTAAGCCTTGGTATCTGCTTCCTGTTTGTAATCCTGGCCCCAATTCTTGGCTATTCAACAACAATTGGTGCATTCATTGCAGGAGTAACATTAGCAAACACAATTTACAAGAATGATATTTTAATAAGGGTAAAGCCCCTTATAATCTTCTTTAATGTTCTTTTCTTTGTAGGCCTTGGATTCCAGATAAACCTGGACCTAAGCAAAACCCAGGTTGCTTTTTTAGCACTTTTAGTCCTGTTAACTTTGGTTATCAGGCCATTGCTAACCTATCTGGCATTAAGAAGGGCAAAATATGACATAAGAACTTCTTTTACCTCGGGTTTATATCTTGCTCAATTAAGCGAATTTGGCATAATCATCATTGCTGCAGGCATTGCATCAGGAGCAGTAGGCCAGCATGTAAATACCTTAGCAATCCTCGCAGTTATACTAACCATGATTCTCTCCTCATATTACATAAGGTATGACAGAAAATTATTCTCAATTTTTGAGCCTCTCCTTAAACGCTTTGACAAGCAGGTGCTCAGCAATCAAAAGCAGGCTGAAATCCCAAAAGCGCCTTACTCTATAATATTTTTTGGCTATTATGACCTTAGCAAAGAGCTGATTCTGAAGTTTGAAAACATAGGGAAAAAAATCCTGGTTATAGAAAGCAGCCCTGAAAAAATAAGCATCATGGAAAAAGAAAACATCCCTTATATTTACAGCTCAATCTACAACCATGAGCTGTTTGAAGAACTTGATTATGAAAAGCTGGAGCTTATTGTTTCTAATTCAATAGACAAGGAAGATAATAAGTTAATCATAAAAGAGGTTAAAAGCAAAAAACCAGAAGCAGTGGTCATCTTAACTGCAAAGAACCACAGGGATGCCCTTGAGCTTTACCAGGAAAAAGCTGATTATGTTATTTATCAGTCCCAGCTTCACGAAAAGCAGGTATCCATCCTTCTTGAAGAATACACCCAGGATATCTACAAGGTAATGAACAAGAAGATTGAGGAGATTTCAAGAATAAAAGAAAAAGAAATAAAACTCCAGGGATTAAAGAAAAAAAACGCAAAATTCATAGAGATAGAAAGCTTTATCAAAAGCCTCGCAAAACCCGGGCTGGCTAAGAAAGAGCTGGAAGATGTAAAAGGCATTATTTCAAAAGTCTCCAGCAAGGCAAAAGCTATTTCCAAAATGCCAATAAAAAAGCTTAAAAAACTGAAAAGCGCAAAGGAAAACTCCCCATAAGCCCCAAAACATTTATTAATTTCAGCTTTTACCAGTATTCTAATGAACAAAACAAAAAGTAAGTTCACCAGGTACTGGGATAACCTGATTTCTAAAAAACTACCTTCTTATGTGCAATTTAATAAAGTGGAAGAAGAGGTAAAAGAGCACTTTGCTTTCTTAACCTGGGCGTTCAAAAGAATCATCCTGCCCTTAACACTCTTTTACATAGCTGCAGGCATCCTGCTAAAAATGAATGTCCTGGGTTCGCTTGTTATTGCACTGCTTATATTTTTGTACAGCAACTTTCTTCCTGACACAGATTTCTTAATAAAAGCAACCCCTAATAAGCAAAATCAATCAAAATGGTACGAGCTATACTCATTATTATTCTTCGCCCCCGTTGTCATTTACTACATTTTAGATGGCAGGAAAAAGCCTTTATATACAGAGAAAAACAAGTTTTTTCACACTTTCAAAGCCATGCTGTTCTATGGGTTGTTTTTATTTATCCTCGGCTCAATCCTGTGGCAGCAGCCCTTAAAAATGGCCATCCTGCCTGTTTTTGGCATGCTTGGCTTCGCATTTCACCTAATGGTTGACCAGAAAATAAAAAATATTTTCCAGAAAAAAAAGCAGGCTTAAAGAAAACAGCTTAACCAAAGATTTTTAAATCTCCCTTTATTATTAAGGCTAAAATGAAAGCCAGCATTGACCCGTGGGATGTAAAAGAAGTCAAGGATTATTACAAATTAATGCAGGACCTGGGTGTGGATAATTTCAGCAGGTTCCCATCCCAGCTTAAAAACTCTCCACTGCCTTTAAGGAGAGGCCTGGTAATCGGGCATAAAGACTTTTCAAAAATCCTGGGAGCAATCCAAAAAAAAGAAGCATTTGCAATCTTAACAGGCTTAATGCCCTCTGGCTGCTTTCATTTTGGGCATATGTCTGTAATCCAGCAGGTTATTTACTATCAAAAGCTGGGTGCTAAAATTTATCTTGTGGCAGCCGACATAGAAGCAATGCTGACAAGGGAGTTTACAAAAGAGCAGGCAAGAAAAACAGCAATAGAAGAGTATTTATTAAACTATCTTGCTTTAGGGTTGTCAACAAAAAACCTTAAATTCTATTTCCAGTCAGAAGGAGGCAGGGAATACAACAACCTGAGCAAATTAGCATCTGCAAAAACAACATTTAATGAAGTAAAGAACATTTATGGAGCAATCAGCCCTGCAAAATTAGTTTCAGCATTAACCCAGGCAGCTGACATTCTTCTCCCCCAGCAGGAAGGCACCCCATTAACCTTAACCCCTGTTGGCTTTGACCAACTCCCTCATGCTAATTTCACAAGGGACATAGCATCAAGAATGAATTTTGCTCTTCCAGCATTCACCTTCCACAAGCTTGTTCCTGGCTTGCAGGGCGTAACAACAAAAATGTCCTCAAGCAAGCCAGAATCCTACATTGCATTTACTGATGATGAAAGAACCATAGCAAAGAAAATCAACAAGTATGCATTTTCAGGCGGCCAATCCTCAATAGCAGAGCACAGGAAAAAAGGCGGGAATCCAGACATTGATGTAAGCTTCCAGTGGCTGAACTACCTGTTTGAAGAAGACGATAAAAAGCTAAATGAAATTTACAATAATTACAAGTCAGGGAGCTTATTAACCTGGGAGTTAAAGGCAATTTTAATAGATAAAATAACTCTCTTCCTAAAGCACCACAACCAGCAAAAGGAAAAAGCTGGAAAAGAGCTTGATAAAATATTAGATAATTAACTCAATATGTTAGAAAAAATAAGGCAACTTGTGAAAAATGAAGCTGATGAAGATGACTGGGACTATCATCTGGTTCCAGTTGTTAATTATGCAAAAAAACTAGCGAAGCTTTTGAAAGCAGATGAAGAAGTTACCGAACTCGCAGCTTTACTTCATGATATTGGAAGATTAAGGTTTAGTGATGAAGACCATGATATTACAGGTGTTCCTGAAGCTGAAAAAATATTAAAGGAACATGGTTATCCCCAAAAAGTTATTGATGAAGTAAAACATTGCGTAGAATCTCACAGGAGCAGTAAAAATATCTCACCAAAAACAACTATTGCTAAAATAATTGCTAATGCTGATGCCATGGCTCATTTTGATATTCTGCCTGTTTTTTTCTATTGGCGCTGCAAGAAAAGTAATTTTAAAGAAGCTTTCACATGGGTTGATGAAAAAATTGAGCGTGACTGGAACAAAAAATTAACACTTCCAGAGGCTAAAAACATGATGAAAGAGAAATATCAGGCAATAAAACTAATTCTTGATTCAAATAGGAGATTAATCAGTTTAAGCTAATCTCAATCTCTTCCCCAAAAATCTTCTTCAGCTCATCAAGCAATTTTCCTGACAAGTTCTGCACAACAGCAGGGTTGTTAATGATGTTGTCCTCCAGCTCAACAATATTGCTTCCCTGAATGTTTTTCAGGCCCCCATCTTTTCCAAGCTCAGCTTTTTGAATCTCTTTTTCAGCAGCATTGGCATCTATAACAAAGAACACTTTTCCTGGGAACAAATACACTTCCCCAAACTTGTCCCCATACTTAACCTTGATTCTGTTTCTTGCAACCTTCGCAGTCCTCTTCCCCTGCAATACCTCTGTTAGCTGGTTTATCAGGCTTCTTGCCTCTCTTCTTATTTTCTGCGCTTCAGCCCGCTCTAATTTTCCAATATTCGTCTTGGCTATATCAACAAAAAGAGTATAAGCATCTTTTGAAATCTCCCCATCCTCGCTTAATTTTTTAAGCCCTTTCTTAACATCCTTCTCCTTTACTCCAAGCTCAATTAACAAGTCTTTAGCCAGCTTATTCAGCCCATCATTCATCTCAGCAAAAGTTTTCTTATCCATCTTCTTTTCAAGGCTGTTAAAAATAGCATTCAGCTTATTCAAATACCCTTCAACATCCTTTAATAACCTGTCAATCTCAGCACCAGTAACACTCTTCATCTTCCCATGCTCAATATCCTTGTAATATTGCCTGATTTTTTCCAGGGACCTGACATATTTTTCTTCCAATAATTTTTCTTTCTTGACAAAAACCTCTCTTAACAAGTGAATGGTCTCTTTAGGCGTAGGCGGGTTTAATCCATAAAGCATTAAAGCAGCTTGTGCAGGATTCAGCATTGCATAATACAAATCTTCCCCAACCACACTTAATAATTTCTGCCTTGACCTGATAAGTAATTTATCCCCAATATCCATCTGCACATCAATTGCTTCAGGGCTTGGCTTTACTCTTCCCATCTCTAATAATAATTTCCAGGGCATGAAAACCCCTCTGTCATACAAAGGCACCCCATCTCTCAATAAAGTGAAAATAACAGGATTAGCATCTTTCATGCTCTCCCAGAAATCAGTCAATATATAAGTCTGGACATGAAACTGCTTCTTTACACCGGTAATCCTTCCAGCATCAAATCCCTGCCCAAGAATAATCGCTCTTAGCTTGTCCTTAAGCTCAAATCTCCCCATTCTCTTAACATCAGTGTCATCAACAACAACATAAACATCAATATCATTGCTGATTTTATCCCCCCTAAACAAGCTGCCTGCTGCAACATAGCTGACAATGTACTTGTCAAACTTCCTGATGACCATGGCTTTATGCACTTCTGCAATTCTTATGGCAGCCAGTAATTCCTTAGGGTCATACACCACAGCGCCAATAGAAATCATCCTTAATAATTCATATTTCCCATCATAGCACTGCTCTCTTAACTCTGTTATTGCCAGAGTAGTTGTCTTTATTTTATTATTTATTTCCTTCCCAAGCCTTGCAATATTCCTGTCAATTTTTTCAATAAAATCAATTAATTTCCCTCTTTCAGCAGAGGAGTCATCAACAAGCACAAAAACATTTATAGCTTCCTTGTCTTCTTCCTGGGCATTTTGCATTCCTGGCATCCCAGGAACTCCAGGCATCCCAGGAACTCCAGGCATCCCAGGCATTGGAACATTCTGCATACCCATCCCTGGCTTGCCAGGAGGAAGCAGGGTAATTCCAACAACTTCTTTATGCTCTTTAAGCACTCTTTTTTTAAAATCTTCCAAAACATTTTTGATTTGCTGGAACTTTTTCTTTAACTCATCAGGAATTTCAG
>Ga0209541_10009498_pt1 | contig 15760 bp, 12 predicted proteins | sample RifCSPlowO2_01_FD_184027 | JGI IMG/M metagenome (GOLD analysis project Ga0209541, IMG submission 184027) | Groundwater microbial communities from Rifle, Colorado - Rifle CSP2_plank lowO2_0.1 (SPAdes) (version 2) | ecosystem: Environmental > Aquatic > Deep subsurface > Groundwater | place...
AGAATAAGACCCGGGGCTGCAGAGGCATGCGGTAACAGTATCGATGAAGACTGTAATGGAGCTGATCCCAGCTGTGACACTCTCGGTGAACAAAGAGTGGCAGTATTCCTGGTAGATTATATCAATGATGGTCAGGAACAGAGCAAGACTCAAATAGAAGAAGGAATGTTCAGCTCCACCTGGTCTATCAATAATTTTATCCAAGACTCTTCGTATGGAAAAACTTGGCTTACCGGAGATGTTTTTGGTTGGGTTTACGTCACTGAAGAAGATACTGTCTGTTGGCCAAATGAAGCAACCTTGTTAAATCTTTTCTCAGGTTTTGATATAAATTTCCAGAATTATGACCGGTTTATGATAATTATCAGAGGAGAAAAAACAGGATGTTCATATGGTGGGTCTTGGCTGGGAAAACAGATGCTTCAGACTCCCGATGGTTTAGTATACGCTAGCAAATCAATAATAAGGTTTGGCACTTTTTACTTTCCTAGCGATGCTTCCAGTACGACAAGTAATGTAGTTGCTCATGAATTAGTCCACGCTTTTTATATTGCCGGACACGCAAATCATTATGACTGCACAGAGTTGACTATAAGTCAAGATAAAAGCCAATGTGTCCAATTCGATAGAGATGATGTGTTTGACATAATGGGTGAAAGATACTGGTCCTCTCAACCAAACGCGTGTTATAAAGAAGAATTTCAGTGGATTGATGATGGGGAGATAACCACTGTTCAAACTAGTGGAGAGTATCTATTATACCCATTTGAGGATATTTCTTCAGAAATCAAATCACTTAAAATTCCATTACAACATCCGATACCTATTGCAACTGTAGGGATGCCTCTAATTTTTAGGAATACTTACGGAACAGATGAAATTTATATGACTTACTATTACCTGGAATATAGAATCCCCCAAGGAGTTGATAACAGATTAACAAACTTAGAAGCATATACAGCACCACCCGGGCCAAATATAAATATTCAAGGGATTATGGTCCGGGGAGCATATATCCATGATAATAAGTGTGCAACTACTTATTTGTTAGATATGCATCCTAATTCTATTCCTACTGATATTCCTCCCATCAGAGATTTCTATGACTCATTCTTGAACTTGGGAGAATCATTCTCCGATCCTAGTAACGGAATCACCATCACCCCTCTTGAAATTTTGCCGGATGGAGCAATGCTGATTAATATCAATATTGAACCTGTTGAACCATAGCGGTAATAGCAACACTGCACAATATGAGTTTGAAGAAATTAATCTATTTTGATCCATTCCATAAATTGTAGAGAAATCTTTATAAAATCCTTTCCGCTCATTTCGCTCATGAAGAGGAATTCCCCCCCAACCATCATCACTGCTGCTTTACCGTATGCCAACGGGCCCATCCATATCGGCCATCTCTTAGAATATATCCAAGCTGATATCTACAGCCGCTTCCTTAAATCCCTCGGCCAGGAAGTGCTCTATCTTTGCGCTTCGGACATGCATGGCACTCCCATCGAAGTCAACGCCCAGAAAGCGGGCCTGCCCCCGGAACAGTTTGCCCTGAAATTCTGGAAAGAACAGCAGCAAGACTTTAAGTCTTTTCTCATCAACTTTGATAATTTCTATAAGACCCATTCACCCGAAAATAAAGAGATAGTGGAATTCTTCTATACGGAATTAAATAAAAAAAAACTGATTTACCGCAAAACGATAAAAGTTATTTACTGCCAGCACTGCCAGCGTTTCCTACCGGACCGCTATGTCCACGGAACCTGTCCCTTATGCAGTGCTGCAGACCAATATGGTGATGTCTGTGAAAGCTGCGGCAGCGCCTTGAAAGGCATAGACCTGATCAATCCCAAATGTTCTTTATGCGGCAAGACTCCCTACCAGAAAGAAAGCGAGCATTATTTCTTTAAATTATCTGCTTTCGCTTCCAGACTAGAACACTGGATGAATGACCAGCGCTCGGCACTCCAGCCGGAGGTGCGCCACTGGCTGCAGGGCTGGCTGGATAAAGGCTTAGAAGACTGGTGCATCAGCCGTGATGCCCCCTATTTTGGTTTTGAGATTCCGGACAGCCGAACGGAAACTGGCGAGCCCAAATACTTCTACGTCTGGATGGACGCTCCCATCGGCTATATCTCTTCCACTGAACATTATTGCCGCAAGCATAAACGAGGGACTTGGAAAGAATATTGGCAAGATGGTAACGTACAGCATTTTATCGGCAAGGATATATCTTATTTCCATTTCCTGTTCTGGCCCGCGATGCTGATGGCCGTGGGCCTTCCTGTCCCCCATCTGACCGTGCATGGCTTCATCACCGTCGATGGACAGAAAATGAGCAAGAGCCGGGGAACTTTTTTTACCGCCAGCGATTTCTTGAAATTATTTCCTGCCGAATCCCTGCGATTCTATTATGCCAGCCATCTGGACCGCACCGTCACAGATGTCGACCTCCACTTTGAAGATTTTAAAGCCGTAAATAATAAGGTTTTGATGGGCAGCCTGGGTAATTTCTGTTATCGGGTATTGACCTTTGCCCAGAAGAATTATGGCACGATCAAAACCATCGCTGCTGAACCCCGGCTGGAAAAAGAGATCCTATCCCTCGTCGAGGAGGTGCAAACCCACTATCAGCATCAGAACTTTAAATTAGCAGTCAAAAATATCCTGATGATTGCCGATAAAGGCAATGCCTATTTCCAGCAGAGTGAAGTGTGGAAAGATCCTGCCAATAAAAAAAATAAGGAAAAAGTCGGCTTCGGTGTTAACCTGGCGCGGAATCTGGCGATATTGGCCCAACCGATTGTACCTGAATTCTCAGTCAAGATCGCCCAAGCTCTGGGTGAGAAAGAGCTTGCCTGGAACAAAATAAAGTTTAGCTGGAAAGGAAAAATAAAGACTATTCCTCATCTGGTGCAGAAGATTGAAACACTCCCTGAAACCTCCACTTTCCCTTTACAGCTCGTCGTCGGCAAAATTATCAAAGTGCAAGACCACGCCCATGCTGACAGCTTATATCTGCTTACTGCTGACCTCGGCCCGGAACGGGGACAAAAAAAGGTTGTCGCGGGGCTGAAAAAAATCTTTTCCAAAAAACAGCTGCTGGGCCGGAAAGCGGTCTTCTGTGCCAACATGAAACCGGCAGTCATCCGCGGTGAAAAGAGCGCCGCCATGATTCTGGTCGCTGATGACACCGAAAACGTCAGGCTGCTGGAAGCAGCTAAAACGCCTCTGGGTGAAGCCGTCCGTTTTGCCGGGCTGCCGAATGCTTCCCGGGAAGCCACCTTTGATGAATTCAAGAACCTGCTGCTGGAAGTCCGCCAAGAGAGAGTCTGGTTTGACGGCAGAAAACTATCCAGCACCCAGGAAGATGTCGTAGTGCCGGGAGTCAAGGAAGGAGCGAGGATTGTGTAACGAAAGATTTAAATATAACCCTATATAATTAAGTATAATAATGTATAACTTATTGTTTGACGCTGATGCTGTTATCAAACTTACCTACAGTGGTACTCTACCACGAATATGTAGAGATTATAACTGCGTCATGACCGAAGAAGTAAAGAGGGAAACAGTAGACGAAGGAAAGAGAAGGTTTTATCCCGATGCTGAAATCATAGAAGAGTTGATAAATACTGGTTTCATAAAGATAAAGAATCCTAAAAACAGTGGAGAAGAAGTTCCGGGACTGGAGAGTGGGGAACTATCCGTATTAGCTTTATGGAAAGAAAACCCAGATTTCCTTATTGTCAGTGATGATCAGGCTTTCCTTAAGGAATTACAACGTCAAGAAATTGATTTTGTAGTCCCTGCTGATTTGCTCCTCCTGTTAACCAGAGCCAAAAAAATTAATAAAATTGAGGCACGGAAAGATTTGGAAAAGCTCAGGACGTTCATCAGAGAAGAAGATTACCACAGAGTAAATCAAGAATTAGGAGGTTAAAATGGCCATCGTATACCCTTTAAAACTGGATGAAGAAATAGTTCCGATAATAGAATTGAAAAGCAAGGAAGAGCATACCAATAAAGCGGTGGTGTTAAAGCAGTTGATATACCATGGTTTGGAAGACTATGTCATCCAGCTCTGCGTCAAAGGAAGGATCTCCGTTGGAAAAGCTGCTCACGTACTGGGGCTGAGCATTTACGATATTCAGGACCGCGCTCAAGAAAAAGGAGTTAAGCTTACTGCCAGCAAAGAGCAACTAGAGTACAGCAAAAAAGTTATGGACAGGCGGTCTAAAGCAACTCTGAACTAATAGTGGTTGCAGCATTGGTAGAAGTATTGTCAGGCGTGTAATTCATTATTCCTTCCAGATGTCGTAATTGTTCCGGAGATACTTCCGGATCTTCTATCAACTCCTCAAACCGTTCTCGTATCTGTATTGCACGACTAAAATGACCGCCTGAAACTGCGGTGGCATAAGCTTCTCCCACCGGTTTTTTAATCTCTTCGGGTGTGAATCGGTACCGCTCTATCATCTCTTCCGTTTTCTTTCCGTTTCTGTAATCATAATTTAAAAAAGTGGTTTTAAACACTTTTGACAACATAAAGGAACGGTCCATTTCTTCAGGCAGGTTTACTTCAGCGATGCCCATTTTAACTTCTTAGTAGTATCCTCCCCACGCATTTATAAATCACCACCGCTTTTCACCTCCCTCATGGAACTTTCATTTCAAAGAGACGTAGCTCACCGGTACGCTAGTCTGGTCCGAGATAGAAATAGTCTCCTGCTCTATGGAAAACCAGCTGATACCATCGCCGTCTTGAGGGGAATGTATGAACTAGCTCAAAAAGATACTCAATTTCGCTGTTCCTGGCATGATGCTTCGCAGATCCAGCACCCCTTAGATTTTTTTGAACCAATATTAAATTGAAATATGGCCCTCAATACCGACGCTTAGACCAATTTAATCAGTTAAAAGACCTCTTTACCAGAAATGATAAAACTGTGCCTGATATCTCTATCCTGGCCGAGTTGTGCCAACAGGAAAAGCAGTCGCCCCATCTTAACGCCCAGAAATTACCGGTGATATTCGTTGACGGGATGGAAGAACTGCTTTTCCGTATGGATTATGGGCATCTTGATGCACCGGAACAAAAAGCCTTATCAAAAGGCGTTATGAAACAGCCTTCACCGAATGGATTTGGAAACTGTTTACGGGCAAATTTGCATCAGACCCACCGCGGTATTTTTTGTGGCACGGTCCGGAATCCAAACAGTTTTGAGTACCAGGCAACCTTAGGCAACTATGATTACTTATTTTATGCCAAAAACTTCCGGCCCGTTCACCTATAGAATCCGTGAGATTATCCTTCTGATTCTTCCGTCACAAACACCCACAATCGATTCCCACAACCTTTATATACCTTACTTCTTTCCCTTACGCTTATACTATGGATATGAAAAGGGGTAGAGATAGAGGGAGTTCTCAACAGGGACAGGTAACGGTCTTTATCATAGCTGGAATCATCATTGTCTTTGCCTTCGCTGCAGTTCTATATTTCACCCAAACGACTGTACGGGAAACCCTTACTACTGCCGGCGAACCAATTATTGCTGCCGTTCCCCAGGAATTTGCTCCCTTGCAAGCTTATACTGATGACTGTCTCACCCAATTGGGAGAACGAGGATTATATACTTTGGGACAGCAAGGAGGATATATCTATCCAGAAGTATTAGGTGAATATTCTGAGACGGATCCTACCGAATCAGATGGCTTGGTCCTGGCTCCACTCAAAGTCCCGTATTGGCATTATAATGCTGAACCCAATGAGGCTAATAAAGTCGTCTTCAGTTCCTACCAGCCTAAACTCTATGCTCAGGAAGATCCAGAATTAAGCATCGAATCCCAGTTATCCCGTTTTGTGGAAGAAAAATTAGATGCCTGCCTGAATAATTATGCTCCCTTTGCACAGGAAGGCTTCACCATTGAAATGAGTCCGATACGGGAAGTCCAGGCCCGCGTCGGTGAAGCTTCCGTCAATTTTCTGCTGAATATGGACGTTACCGTTCAGAAAGGAGACGCGAAAACGACCTTAAACCAGTTTTATGTGAAAATTCCCTTGCGCTTAAAACATTATTACGATGTCGCGGCTCAGATAACCCAAGCAGAGCAGCAGTATAATTATCTGGAACGGCAGGGGATGGAATTGATTTCAGTCTATTCGGCCATCGATCCACAATATTTTCCTCCGACGTCGGACGTAACCTATGAATTATTTTCACCCTATTCCTGGCAGGAAACGGCCTTACAACAGAAATTCACGGAATTATTAACCTCCTACGTGCCGATGCTGCGCTTTTTAGGCAGTGAAAACTTCTACTATACCACTTTTCCGGACAATCTCCTGGCGCAAAAAATAGCTGACAACATGGTCCTGCCCCTGACTGGAGCAGAAGATGTCAGCGTGAATTTTGATTATTTCGGCTGGGAACCATATTTCCAGACTAACAGTGAAGATGGTGTGATCAAGCCGGAACATATGTTCATTAAATTCAGTGTCCTGAGTTTTGGCCAGCAGCGCTATGAAACTCATTACGATGCCAGCTATCCAGTGTTGGTCACTATTGCTGATGACACTGCTTTAGGCGGAAAAGGATATACTCTTACCTTTGCGCTGGAATCAAATATCCGGAATAACCAGCCTGCTTCTCCGGCAGTTATCCGTGATCCTTATTCTCGCAGCATCTCGTCCTTAGCTTGCGATGAAGCGCAGCGGATCATCGGTCCTTTAAAGACCGTCGTCGTGGACAGTTTCACCAAAGAGCCGATAGAACTGGTCAAGATCGGCTTTACTATCCCGGAACAGGCGGAATGTGATATCGGCCTGACGGATGAGCACGGTGAAGTGGAAAGCACTTATCCTTCAGTATATGGGGGAGTCCTGAATTTTGTCCATACTGATTATCTGACTAATTTTTATCCCATCGATACCGTGAAGCATCAGGAAGATTCCCTGCTGGGGTATGCCGTCGCCGGGATTACAGAGCCGGAAAAAGTGATCGAGCTGGATCGGCTCAAGACCATCTCTGTTTCCGTCAAGAAAAAAGAAGTGAAGAAATGTGTTACGCCCTTGGAATGCAAGTATACTAAAGGGATACCATTCTTTAAAGATATCTCCTGTGCCAAGGGGGTGCCGCAGTGCTTCTTTAATGATGGGCAGTCCCTGCTAGGGTTTACGGATCCAGTCATTGAATTAGTAGCTAATGGTAGTCTCAGCAGGTATCATAATTATTATTTCATCAACAACGCTAAGGATTTAGCAGAGAATGAAGAAGTTACCATCCAGTTGGAACGGGTGCAGGGCTTCCATGATGAAATTATCGGAGAAGAGTTTTTTGCTCCCATTTCCGTACAGGGAACGCAGCCAGCAGAAGTGCAGTTAGTTCCCGGGGTGTATAAAGTCAGTGCCTTGTCATTACGTAAAGAACCCTTGCTCATCCCTTCGGAAGAGCGCTGCTTTAAGTTTGATATCCTTACCTGGGAAAGCCAGGAGTGCTTCACCGTTGATGAAAGCAGCCTGGAAAATGGTTATGTTACCGGAAATCTGGAATGGGATACGCCAGAAACCTATATCACTATTACACCTGAACAGCTTTATACCTCCCAGGAAATCACGTTGTATATCGCCACTCAGGATCTGGTTTCAGTTCCGGAGAAAATCCCCGCCACTAGTAAAGAATGTGTTGGATATGAGCTCATCCCGGGGTTGGGGAGCAGTTTTTCAGGCTGCGACACCAAAGACCTTTCCATTTCCGGACGGGTGATTGAAGACCTGCAGGTTCCGGGAGAATTAGTTAATCTCACTCGACAAGCATCCATCTATGAGGCTTTACAGCCCAGCTTTAGCTAAACTATGAATACAGTTAAAAACAAACCACCATAACTAAAAATCAGCAATAATGACAGAAACGAACCAGCAATAACAAAAACGAACCAAAAATAATCAAGAATAACATGAATCACCAACACCAAGCCCGCATCTGGAGTACCATCGCTTTATTCATCATCGTTTTAGTTATCACCATGCCGTTTTATTCTGCTAAGGTGCTGGCTGCCTCCGTGCAGATCACCAGGAATTCCGGACAGGCCAATATTCCTCAGTTTATCGATGCCCAAAACGATGTCTGGACGGTGCAAGCTACCATCACCGGTGGGGAAGAGACGATTGATCCCACCAAAGTAAAACTAAAAATCGGCAATAACCAGGCCAGCTTCAATTCCTGTACTGATAGCGCCTTAGGAGTGATGTGTGAATATATCAGCCCGCTCTCTGATGGGGTGCAGGAAGGAGAATTTGGATTCCAAGTCGTGTATAATTTCATGAGCCCGACCGGATTGCCGGATGCCGTTTCCAATGGCGATGTCATTAAGGCTGATGGTACCGGCCCAAAGATTACCTTTAACCACCTGCAGCAGAACAGCCAGGGGCAGATAGAACTGGATTTCACTGTTGACGAGCAGGTCCATTCCGGCGCTCCGACCGTCGGTATAAAATCCATCACTATCGTTGATGCCGATTCCGGAAGCACTCTCCAGAATATCAATATCGCTGAGCAAGGCATAAAAAAATATGATTACGTCGATGACGGAGACTTTTCTGGCGTGCTGCAATCTACGTTTACAGGTGAGGGCCAGCGCCGGATCAAGATCAAAGCCCAGGACTGGCTGGGGCATAATAGCGTGCAGGATCCCATCCGTTCCTTTGCCAGTGATTTTATCGCTCCCGTCATCAAAGATCAGCTTAACTTTACCAGTTTGGGGCAGTTTATCGGCCTGCAGGCCGCTCCGACTGATATTAGCGTCGATATCGTTGAAAAAAACCTGCAGACTGTAACCGCCTTTTCCACGCAGACGGATATTGGTGGTGCTGAAGCTGACTGTGCCTTGGATGAAGAGATTGATGATCTCTGGCATTGCACCTGGAATGACGTAGAAGTAGCGCCGGACAGCAGCATTGCGGTTACCATCGCTGCCCTCGATGAGTTTGGCAATCATGCTGAACGTACCTTGACGCAGAGCTTTACTCCCGATACGTCACCTCCGGCAATGATTTTTTTAGGCACGGAACGGGTCTTTGATGATAAAAGTTATGTCCAGAAATCAGGTACGCATCGGATCATATTAAAAGCACAGGAAAGCGGTGCGGGAATCTCTGCAGCCGGAATCAGGCTGAACTTATTGGCTTTTGGCCGGAGCAGTTCGGAAGCTCCTACGGCGTGTGAGCAGCAGGATTCTGGTTTCGAATGCTATTGGGATATTAGCCATACCTTTAGTTCTGCCGGTGTAGCCCGGATTGGGTTATCAACCTTTAAGGATAACGTTGGCAATGAAGGAGAGACTCCGGAAGTGGAATTATTCATTGATGATGCCGGGCCGGCGGTGCAGAAGATTGAAGTGTTTGGCGAGGGAAAAGATTATTTCCAGAGCAACGACCGCCTGAACATCAAATTCAAAGCCTTTGAAAGCAGCGGATTGACTATTCTAGTTAATGTCAATGACGCTGTGCTGGATGCCGAGAATAATTTCCCGGAAACACCCTTTACCCGGGGAATGGTCCCCAGCACCGGCTGGCAGGTGTTTACCGAAGACAGCTGTACCAAAGGAGAATCCGGAATCTGGGGCTGTACCCTGGAGACTGCGCCCATCAAAAGCGGTCCGGAAACTAATGTGGGTGTGGAATTGCGTCTTCAGGATACTGCCGGCAATGATGCGTCTTCCTGGCCCATCGAAGCCCGCAACGTGCAGTTCCGGGGAACCAACAATGGCCCCGGAAAAATAACCTTTAATCTATTAGGGTTAAGCATTGAAGATGCTCCTGATTATTGGGAAACTGGGCGGGTAGTTCCCTTGACTCATGTGGATTTAGACACTACCGAATTGACTTATACCCGGGTTCCGGTGCGGGTGAGTGTGCAGAGTGATAATGCACAGGCGAATGTATTATCGATGGACGTGATCGAATGTGTTCCTGCGGAAGGTTCTATTGCTCCCGAGATCAGCCGGGTGGCCTTTACCGGCAATAATTTCCCGGAGGGGCAGCAGAGTCCGGCTTCAGCCACGTTATTATTTGAATTTAATCCCTTTAATGGCCGGGAATTGTTTAATGTTGATGAAACGCTGGGGACCTTTACGGAAGCCACAGCATCGTATACCTGCCAATTACGGATATTTTCCCGGGTGGGCAGGGACGCCTTAAGTGTTGGCGAGATACAGGAAGTGCAGGTTAATGTGCCCTTTGCCTTCAGTACCTTGGGAGCAGTGGATGAGAATCTGGCGAAGAAAGTACGGGAGTTGAAAGGCGGTTCGTTCAAAACTCTGGAAGTCATTGGGAAAATTAATAAAGTTATTGATTACATACGCTGGTTTGCGACCTTTGCCAGTGTGATAGGGTCTACCATTGAGTTAGTGGCCTTTATTGCTGATGGGTTTAAAGTAGCTGCGGGTAATGCTGATAAAACTGGCATTCTTGGATCATTTGGCCCAGCTTTGAGGGGAGCTTGTTTAGCTTCGTCAAATACAGATAAACTAGTAGAGATAGCTGAGTGGTTAGAAGCTCCCTTGCAAGTATTAAGCTGTAATCCTACGCCGGGTGCTTTTAGCCTGGGTGGATACGGACGATATCAGAATGAAGTATTGGATATGTATAATGTTCTTTCCGGTAGGGATCTTCTCGGTATTCCCGCTAGCTCGTTGTATGAAAACATGTATGTTTCTGTTATGGGCATGTGTGTTCCAGGAATACTCTATAATCTTCAGAAATACCATGAGATTCAATGCCGCCGGATCATCTGCTATGCCCGGGAAGTTCCTGCTGGCATTGCCACTATTGAAGCGTGTGATGAACTGTATAGTTTGCAAGTATGTGAATATTTTACTGGCCCGGTCTTTGATTTCATCGGATTAGGAGCCATAGCCCAGATTGGCCGGATGCTCAATGCCTTCTTAACTTCCTATCTGGGATTGATTTCAGTCGCTGAAGCAGCAGCCTGTTCAGTCTTTTGTTTTGATCCAACTCCTGCACCGGGATTAGTGACTGCCTGTAAATCTGCTAAAGTGATAAATATGGTGCTTAATATTGTTGATTCCACCGTTTCCGCTATTGACCGCCGTCCCAGCCTTACTTCCTCACCGTATTGTGATATAGCTAATGACATCGACTTAGACGAAGTCGTCGGCCAGGTCCGTCCGCGGGGAACAGCGACACAGGCCGGAGCAGAAGAGCAGGTAGTTCCGGCTGAGCAGCCGGCTCAACCGAATGTACTAGAACAAACCTGATTCAAAAATGGGACAACTGGACCAAAAATGGGACAAGATTATGGGTTTTTTCTTTAATTACCCGCACCAATCGATTACGCTTCGTCAATTGGCGGCAAAGGTAAAAGTCCCCAAAAGCACGCTGCAACGCGAACTTCAGCATTTGGTAAAACGGAGATTAATCCGGAAGGTTCCTGAACATCCTTTCCAAAAATATGCTTCTAATGAAACTAATTTTTGGTATAAATCTTACAAAAAGAATTTTTTGATCCGCCAGATTTATGGCAGTAATTTAGTTGCCTTCTTGGAAGAAAAATTTCATCCTGCTGTTATTATGCTGTTTGGAAGCGGAGCGAAGGGAGAATATGACTATCAGAGTGACCTCGACCTTTTTCTGCTGGCTTCTGAGAAAGAAGTAAATGTACAAAAATATGAAAAGAAGCTCCGGCGAAAAATCAACTATCTCATCAAAGAAAGCTATACTCAGTTAAGTCCAGAGTTATTCAATAATATTGTCAACGGCTATAAATTAAGTGGGTACTTAAAATTACGATGAAACGAGAATTAATGAGTTGGACTGAATGTAGCGCCCACCACTTGAGAACAGTGGAGATTGATGAGGGTAAAGTACAGTCCATCCTCAAATTAGGTGCTGTTCGCTTACGTGTAGTGAACCTAATTCCTCTCGATATGGAAACCGCCTCAGTCATTGCCGAACACTTTTATGAAATTATAAAAGAATTACTCACGGCCTTATTGCTTCTTCATGGCCTAAAGTCAGATAATCACGAATGTCTCATCGCTTTTTTCCAAAAAACATATCCTGATCAGGAATATGAAGTGAAAGTACTCTATGATCTCAAGATCATCCGAAATAAAATTGATTATGAAGGACTATTTGTGGATAAAGAGTATATCGAGCGTAATAAGCTGGAGTTTATTCATATTATTTCATTTATACAAGCGAAGATCCAAGAAAAGCTCAAAAACAATTAAAATGACCCTACTGGATGGGGCTGTGGAGAAGACTGTGGAGAAGACTGTGGAGAAGATGCTTTCATCTTATTGTTCTTGATCCTAAAATCACTCAAGAAGAACTGAGCCAAAAGACTGGCCTTTCCCGAAGGGGGGTAGAATGGAATCTACGGCAAATGAAGAGAAAGGGCCTTTTGGAGAGAGTGGGCTCAGCCAAAGGGGGCTATTGGAAGCCAAAAATAGAAAAAGATTAATAAAGCTCAAAGAAGTCCTTATCATATAACCTAATGGATAATAAAAAAGTGGTTGGGGTGTTAATGTTAGTTTTACTATTCACTTCTCTCCTCGTTTATGCTCAGGAGGAAGACCCTGCTGACTCTTGCACCGGGTTTTGGCGCAGTATTTCCTGTTTTTTGTTTGGCAATCCCGAGAATCGGGCGGGGAGGGGCTGGTTTGACCGGGGAAAGGCGATGGACCCATGAACTTAGAACGAAAACCAAACTTAGAACTGGAATATACACTTTTACTCTCTTCAGTAGGTTCTCTTTTAGAGAGAGCGAGAAGAGAAGTATTTATCCAAGTAAATGGGGTTCTATTGGAAACCTACTGGGAAATCGGGAAAAAGATTGTTCAGTATGAACAACAAAGCAAAGAAAAAGGTGGATATGGGACCAAGTTATTTGAGACTTTGGTCAAAGACTTGCGAGAGAAGTATGGGCGGGGATTTAGCCGAAGCAATATTATTTACATGCGATTACTGTATTTAAAATATCCAAAAAGTCAGACACTGTCTGACCGATTGAGTTGGAGCCATTATGTAGAATTGTTGATGGTTGAAAATGACGTGGAACGTTCTTTCTATGAAAAAGAGTGCCTTAAAGAACATTGGTCAGTTAGAGAATTAAAAAGACAAAAGGGTTCTGCTTTATTTGAGAGATCAGCATTGAGTAAAAATAAGCAAGAGATATTAACCTTGTCAAAAAAAGGGCATTTAATTGAAAGAGTAGAAGACGCAATAAAAGATCCTTATATCTTGGAATTTTTTAGGAAAATTTTTCCTACCAATTAAGCCCAATTACTATCTAAAATGAACTACACTGAGTCAGAAAAAGTGGAATTGAAGCCTTCTTTATCCCAACTTGATGAAATTGTGGAAACAGTAGCCGGCTTTGCTAACAATAAAGGGGGAAAAATAATTATTGGTATCTCTAATACTGGAGAAGTAATCGGAATTGAAATAGGCCAGAGCACTCTCGAAAAATTGACCAATACTATCAAACAGAATACTGAACCATCCCAATATCCCGAAATAATTATTAAAACACTCAAAGGAAAAAGTATAATTGAAGTAAATATAATTGAAAGCAGAGAAAAACCAGTGTTGGCCTTTGGACGTGCGTTCAAAAGAGTAGGAAAATCCACACTCAAAGTAGATAAAGATGAACACGAGCGAATGGTAATAGCCCATAAAAGACTATACTTTGATTCACAGACTTGTGAAGGGGCAACGATAGAAAATATCAATGAAGAAAGTGTAAAAAATTTTCTAAAAAAATCGATGATGGAGAGAAGAGTGAGTCTTAGTCCGAAAATATCCCTCAAAGAAGCACTGGAAAGATTAGGCTTATCAGTGAAGAAAAGACTTTCCAATGCGGCGATTTTGCTATTCGGAAAAAATCCACAACAATTTTTTTTATCAGCAGAAGTTCGTTGTGCCAGATTTAAAGGGATAGAGCCTTTAGAATTCATTGATATGAAGGTTTTTAGAGGGAATATTCTCAATCAACGGGAAGAGGTACTAGAATTCGTAAAGAAACATATCCCTCTGCATGCAAAAATTGTTGGCACTGAAAGGGTTGAAACTTGGGAGTATCCTTTAGAAGCGGTTAGAGAAGCAATTACCAATGCACTTTGTCACCGTGACTATGAACTTTCCAGCAATGTTCAGGTAAGGATTTTTGACGATCGGATGGAGATTTGGGGTTCTGGAAATTTACCTGCACCCTTAAAGATAGAAGATTTAAAGAAAAAACATGGTTCTGTTTTACGAAATCCTTTGCTGGCGAAAAGTTTCTTTTTGATTAAATATATTGAACAATGGGGTACGGGAACGAATAGAATGATCCAAGAATGTTTACAACAGGGCTTGCCGGAACCAATATTTGAGGAATTAGGTGGGAATTTGGTTGTTACCCTCAGAACAAGTGTGACTGAAGGATTTTTAAAAGAAAAAGGTTTAAACGAAAGACAGATTAAAGGAGTCTTATATGTGAAAAATGAAGGCAGCATCACCAATAGAAAATATCAGGAGATATGTGTTATATCAAAAAGAACCGCGTCTTCTGAACTAAGAGACCTAGTAAATAAGAAAGTATTGAAAAAAGTTGGTACTGGAAAAAGGGATTTGAAATACGTCCTATGATAAGCTGCCCATAGATTGCCTATAAATTGCCCAAAAACAAGTACTCTAAAACTAAGTTATTGTACTCTGCAAAGTAAACCTTTAAAAGCACCAGAAAAATAACACTCCTACCTCATGTACAAAAGGACGATAGCGATGTTTATAGTACTGTTTCTGCTACTCACTTCTCTCCTCGTTTATGCTCAGGAGGAAGACCCTTCTGACTCTTGCACCGGCTTTTGGCGCAGTATTTCCTGTTTTTTGTTTGGCAATCCCGAGAATCGGGCGGGGAGGGGCTGGTTTGACCGGGGAGCATTGGTGGGGGAGGCGAGCAGCGTTGTTGACATCGGCGATGGTAGTTATGCTGGAAGGGTAACTATTTCTCCTGGTGAAGATCTTGCTGATGTTGTCTCTAAATTGCCTAATGTTAACACGGAATTATCACTATTCAGGACTATGCCAGTAAATGAGTGGGATTACCCTCCCCGTATGCCGAGAGAACTGCAGTGGACGTATGCAGATGGTCGTCCGGTAAGTACTCTCACTTTAACATTTAATTCTGAGTTGAGTAGGTGGCAGTATGTTAGAATTACTAATAATCTGGCTCCCCAAACTACTAATCGAATCAGTGCTAGAACAGCGAGTAATGAATATATTGCATATGAACCAGTTCAGGAAAAGGTATATACTAGAAATGAGCAAGGATTCTGGGTAGTAAGAGCAGATACCACTGCTGCTCAAGCCAGAACAGATCCATCAGTAGGGGGTGATATACTAGGAGTTGATGATGGGGGGCAATTAAACTCAGACAATTACCAAATAGCTCCTGACGGAAGTGTTCTTCCCCATCCCGGGCCGAGTTCAAACTTGGTAGCGTTTGTGAGTGGTACTGAAACTTATAAAGTTGATTCTAATGGCGTGATTTATGATAATGATGATAAACCAATAACTACAACAGAGAGAGCTAGTTTATTTGACAACCAAGATTTTAATGGATTGTATGAACAGAACTATGCCTCCGCCAAAGCAATAAAATTAGTTAGTGCAGATGCTGAAGAAATTGTCGAAGAAGCTGTAGCTGGTCTGACCACTGAAAAAATAGAAGCCACTTCTGAAGAA
>Ga0209541_10009499_pt1 | contig 15760 bp, 21 predicted proteins | sample RifCSPlowO2_01_FD_184027 | JGI IMG/M metagenome (GOLD analysis project Ga0209541, IMG submission 184027) | Groundwater microbial communities from Rifle, Colorado - Rifle CSP2_plank lowO2_0.1 (SPAdes) (version 2) | ecosystem: Environmental > Aquatic > Deep subsurface > Groundwater | place...
AGATTTTTAAGGAAAAGAGTGAGGGATGGAAAATGAAACAAATATTAATATTAGGCGGAGGAATAGGGGGTTTGGTGGCGGCTAATAAACTCTGCAAAAAACTAGGTAAAGAGCATAAGATTACTTTAATTGATGAAAATGACAAACATGTTTATGCCCCGTCTTTTTTATGGGTAATGGAAGGAAAAAGAAAAGCTGAAGAAATACAAAAACCGCTTGAGCGTCTTAAAAGAAAAGGAATTGGTTTTGTTAATGAAAAAGTTGTAAAAATAGAACCTGAAAAAAATATTGTTAAAACAAATAAAAATGACTTTAGTTACAACTATTTAATCATCTCTCTTGGAGCTGAACTTGTTCCTGAAAAAATTAAAGGTTTGTCTGGTGCTGGATACAACCTATATCAACTATATGGAGTTGAAAAATTAAAAGATGACTTAAAAGATTTTCTGGGTGGTAGAGTAGCAATTGTTATCTCTTCTCTTCCTTTCAAATGTCCAGCTGCTCCTTATGAAGCTGCTTTTCTTCTTGATGAATATTTCTCAAAAAAAGGAATAAGAGGAAAAACAGAAATTAATATTTTTACCCCAGAGACATTACCAATGCCTGCGGCTGGCTTGGAAAACGGTAAGATAATTAAATCAATGTTAGAGTCAAGAAATATTAATTTTATTCCAGAAGTTCAATTAATTTCTGTTAATTCAGATAAAAAGGAAATTAGATTTAAAGGAGATAATATTGTTAACTATGATATGCTGATTTTTGTTCCTCCTCATCAAGGTCCAAAAGTTATAAAAGATTCTAAATTAGGAAATGAATCGGGGTGGATTCCTGTTGATAAAAATACACTTAAAACAAAATATGATAATGTTTTTGCGATTGGTGATGTTGCTTCTATAACATTGGATTCAGGAAAACCTTTGTCTAAAGCAGGGGTTTTTGCTCATCTTGAAGCAGAGATTGTAGCAGAGAATCTTGCTGCAGAGATTAATGGTTTAAATACTAATAAAAAATATGACGGACAAGCTTATTGTTTTTTAGAGTTGGGTTATGGCAAATCTGGTTTTGCTGGGGGTAATTTTTATTCAAAACCTGCTCCTACGATAAAAATGAGAAGACCTGGGAGATTATGGCACTGGGGAAAAATTTTACTTGAAAAATATTGGTTTTGGAGGTATTTTTGAAAGGAGAAATAAAAACAAATGGAAAATTTGAAAAAAGTTGAATGGATATTAAGGTTTGGTATATTTGGAACTTTTCTAGGACATGGGGTTTTTGCTTTGTTAGTTAAACAAAGTTGGATTCCTTATTTTACATCTGTGGGTATATCTGAAGCTAACGCTATAGTGCTGCTTCCTTTGATTGGAGTTTTAGATATTTTAGTAGCAGTTTCTGTTTTAATAAAACCAATTAGAGCGGTTCTTATTTGGGCAACTTCTTGGGCATTTGCTACTGCACTTATTCGTCCAATCTCAGGAGAGCCAATCTGGGATTTTGTTGAGAGAACTGCGAACTGGGCTGCTCCATTGGCTTTATTGTATTTACGCGGGTTGCCTAAGAAATTAAAAGAATTTTTTACTTAAAAAACAAAATGAAACTAGGAATTATTATTAACACAAATGAACCGGAAACAGTCTGGAATGCTTATAGACTTGCTAACTTTGCTTTAAATGAAGGTGATAATGTAAAAGTTTTCTTATTAGCAAGAGGAGTTGAATCTGAGTCTGGAAGTGAAAGATATAATGTTAAAAAACAAATTGCTCAATTCATTTCTAAAGGTGGCGAGATATACGCTTGTGGAACTTGTATGAAATCAAGGCAGATGAATAGTAAAAATACTTGTCCACTTTCATCTATGAAAGATCTATATCAGATAGTAAAAGAATCAGATGAGGTTTTAACTTTTGGGTAAGATCAGTGTATTTCAGAAAGTATAATAAAGATATCAAAAAATGAAATGTTTATAAAGATTATAATTCTTTTTATAAACAGAGAGGTGAAAATGGCAGATAAATTAAACCCCAAGAGAGTTGCATTTAGCTTAGCAAGTATGTCCGGAGTTATCTACATTATTTGTGCAATTTTAGTCATTATATCTCAAGAGTGGACAGTGAAGGTATTTGGCTATTTGTTTCATGGAATTGATATAACTAAAATTGCTACAGCTCCAACATTATCCGGAACATTGATTGGATTTGTAGAAATTATTATTCTTGGATTGATTGTTGGGTGGCTGTATGCAAAGATCTATAATAAATTTAGATAATTATTGATTAATTGCAAAGAATAAAAATGGCACTTGTAAATGAATGGCTGATATTTTCACTAATCTTATTGGGAATTTGGCTGACTATCTTTATCCTGAATAAAAAGTCCAGAAGAGAAATGTTTTATGTTAGTTTATTTACAATGCCTTTTGGATTAACAGAGCCATTTTTTGTCCCAGAATATTGGGCTCCGCCTTCATTATTTAATCTTGCATTAATAACTGGTTTTGATATTGAGAGTTTAATCTTCTCTTTTGCTATCGGAGGCATTGTTGTTTCTCTTTATGAATTTAGAAAAATTAAGCATATAAGAATGAGCAAGATAGAGATTCATGCTAAGAGACACAGATTTCATTCGCTGATATTAATCTCTTTCCCTATTATTTTTATTGGATTGTATTTATTCAGCAATATGAACCCTATTTATTCTGCAATAATTTCTATGATAATCTTTTCTATTTTAACATTTTCATGCAGGCCAGATTTAAAGAGAAAAATCTTGTGGAGCGGGGGTTTATTCTTAGCAGTTTATTTTTTATTTTTCTTCTTTTTCAATCTCATTTACCCATATGCTGTTGAGAGGTTCTGGAATTTATCGGCTTTATCAGGGATATTGATTTTAGGAATACCATTAGAAGAATTAATTTTTGCCTTTAGTTTCGGCTTGTCTTGGGGAAATATTTACGAGTATATAATGTGGTATAAGGTAAGGTAAATCTAAACATTTAAATAGTTATATGTATTGTATAATCATATGATAAATAAGAACATACTTAAAGATAATAAAAAAGAAATCTATGGAGCATATAAAATATTTTTTGGAACACTCGTAAGTGAATCGAGATTAAAAATTATCAATCTTCTAAGAAAGAGCAAAAAAAATGTTTCAGAGATTATCAAAGAACTTGATATGGAACAGACATTGGTTTCTCATGATTTAGCCAGGCTAAAAAAATGTGGGTTTATAATATGTGAAGTTAAAGGAAAATTTAGGTATTATAAATTAAATAAGAAAACAATTAAACCACTAATGGATTTAATAGATAACCATATGTCAGAGTATTGCATTCATATATTAGAAGAGAAGAGAAAAGGAGGTGGAAAGTGAAAAAAACAAATTTGATTTTAGTGAGTTTGATAGTATTGATAGGATTAACCGGTTTTATATCTGCTGATGCTGGATGTGGCATGGGTGGAATGATGTATGGGACTTACGGAGGGACAGGAATGTTTTTTGGATGGATATTTTATTTGCTTATAATCGCTTTAGTTATTGCTGCAATTTACTGGCTTATAAAATCTGCAAACAGAAGGAAATAAAAATAAATGAAAAACAAAAACCCTGTTGAAATTAATAAATCAATTTTAACTTTACTTGGAAGTTTAATGTTTATTCTTATCTTTGTATTGATTTATTTTTCTATTCCAAAAACTGATGAAGGGATTAAAAATGTTGGAATTGGTAATCTGCCTCCAAAGGGAGATTCAAATGCAAAAATAAAAATTGTTGAGTTTTCTGATTTTCAGTGCCCTGCATGCAAGGCCTCACATCCAATTATTGAAGGAATTTTTCAAGATTACCAAGGAGAAGTTGTTTTATATTATAGATATTTTCCTCTTTCGATGCACGAAAACTCCTTTATCGCTGCTGAAGCAGCAGAATGTGCAAATAAGCAGGGAAAATTCTGGGAATATCATGATGTTTTATTTGAAAATCAGGATAATTTATACAAAGAGAATTTAGAAGAATATGCAATTAATATTGGGTTGGATAAAGAGCAGTTTAGTTCTTGTTTGGATAATGAAGAAACAAAAAATATTGTTTTAGTTGATTTAAATGATGCAGAAAGACTAAATTTAAAAGGAACACCAACATTTTTTATTAATGGAAAAGAGGTTTTCGGAGCTAATCAACAGGAAATTGAGAAAATTATTAAAGAAGAATTAAGCTAAATGGTAAAAAAGATGATGTTTAAAGACAAAAAAATTTATGAATGTGAAGAATGTAAATTAAGATATAAAAATAGAAAATATGCCAAAAAATGTGAAGAGTGGTGTAAGAAAAATAAGTCATGTAATATAGACATAACTAAATATGCAATTATAAATAAAAGAGAAAATGAATCTTAAAAATATATTTAAAAAAATAAAGCAGAATCATTGGCTAATGATGGTTATCTGCTGTTTAGTCCCCTTAATTACACTAATTGCCGTAGTTTATATTTTTGGTTTAGATAATAAATATTTATTCTGGTTTATACTTTTATTATGCCCAATCCTGCATTATTTTATGATGAAGGATATGCATAAGAAGCATAAAAAAGATCAAGTATGATATTAATCAAATAAAATGGTAAAAGAAATAATATATCAAAATCAGAAACATTTTTATTGCGAAGTTTGTAAGCTGGTATATAAAGAAAAGAGATGGGCTGAGAAATGCGAGGAATGGTGTAAACACAATAGTACATGTAATATTAATATATCCAATCATTCAATTAAAAAAACTTTAAGTGATTTAAAGAATGAATAACATTGTCTTCGATAAAGATGACTCTGTATTGAAAATTATAATGAATGTTTTAAGCAGGCGGAAATACCTTATTATTACACTAATCAGCACAGTTATTTTGTTCTCAATTTTGTATTATTTTTTTGTTTATTCTATTACAGGCAGGCAGTTAAGGATTTCAATAGATATGGATGGAGAATTTTACGTAGGTTTAAGTTTGATTAATGCAGCAATCACAGCATTTTTATCCGGCGTTATTTTGTCTGTATTAACGTTTAAATTTAATTCATACAAAAAATTCAGCAAGAAAGGAATTTTTGGCTTTGTTGGAACAGGAATTTCGGCTTTCGGATTTGGATGTCCAACATGCGGTGCATTTTTATTCGGGATTTTTGGGACACCCTTGGCTTTGATGTATTTCCCGTTTCGCGGAATTGAACTGCAAATTTTGGGGATAGGAATACTTTTAACCTTTACATACTTAACAGCTAAATCAATAAATAGATGCCAAACAATTAAATGAAAAAACGAGAAGTTTTTTACTTCATTAAAAGCAGGAAGTTTTCAAGATGAAAAAACGAGAAGTTTTTTACTTCATTAAAAACAGGAAGTTTTCAAGATGAAAAAAATATACAAAATTGAGGGTATGCATTGTGCATCTTGCGCAATGAATATAGAAAAAAGCGTGAGAAAGTTGAAGAATGTAAAATCCACTTCAGTCAATTTTGCAGTCAAAAAACTTTATGTTGATTCTGACAAGGAAATAAATGATGAGGAAATAAAAAAAGCTGTTTCAAGTATTGGCGATTACAAGGCTATTTCAGATAATCAGGAAGAAATAGGAAAAAGAGAGTTGTCTAAAAACGAAAGTTCGGATGCAAAAACAACCACCTTCATTATTCCAGGGCTGGATAATCCGCATTGCGCGATGACTATTGAAAATTCTTTAAATAAAGTTGAAGGAGTAAAGAAAATTGAATTGAATATAAATCTGCATAAGGCTAAAGTAACTTATTCTGCTAAAAAAGAAAAATTAATTAAGGCGATAGAAGATGCCGGATATGAAGTCGCAGGCGAGGATAAGGTTGAAGAAGATATTGAGTTAATAGAAATGCAGAAGGCTAAAAAAAGGATGTGGATTGCATGGCTTTTTGCAATTCCTATTGCTATTATCAGCTTAGTAATTGAACGATTTTTTGGAATTCAAAATTTGTTTGTGACAGTTCTCCCTTTAATTTTAGCGTTCCCTATTTTATTTGTCGTCGGATACCCTACACTAAGAAGCGCTGTAAAATCAATAAAATATCTTTCTTTTAATATGGATGTTTTGATTAGTTTAGGAACATTTATTGCTTTTCTCACAGGAATTTTGAGATTTTTTCTGCCAATAGAAGACTATTCTGGTGTTGGCGGAATGATTATGGCATTTTTTTTAACAGGAAGATATGTTGAAGCTAAAGCAAGAGGCAGAGCATCTCAGGCAATAAAAAAACTTTTAAGTCTTGAAGCAAAAATTGCGTTGGTATTAATAAATGGAAAAGAAAAGCAGGTTAGAATTGATGAAGTTAAAATTGGAGATATTATGATAGTAAAGCCAGGAGAAAAAATACCAACAGACGGAATTGTTGTAATGGGAGAGTCTGCTGTTGATGAATCAATGGTTTCTGGAGAGAGTATGCCAGTAGAAAAGAAAAAGAATGATAAAGTTATTGGAGCAACAATAAATCAAGATGGAATCTTATATGTCAGGGCAACAAAGATTGGAAAAGATACATTTTTATCACAAATAATAAAACTCGTTGAAGAAGCCCAGGGAAGTAAAGTTCCAATCCAGGCATTTGCAGATAAAATTACTGGCATATTTGTGCCGATTGTCCTTGTTATCTCGGTATTAACCTTTTTAATATGGTTTTTTCTTCCTGAACTTATGAAATCTGCAGCTGGATTTTTCTCATTTATTCCATGGATAAATTTAGATGCAGGAGTTTTAACTCTTGCATTATTTGCGGCTATTGCTGTTCTTGTTATTGCCTGTCCCTGCGCTTTAGGGCTTGCAACTCCAACTGCATTAATGGTTGGAAGCGGAATGGGTGCAGAGAGAGGTATATTGATTAAGAGAGGAGAGGCAATCCAGACAATGAAAGACATTAAATTTGTTGTATTTGATAAAACAGGAACACTTACAAAAGGAAAGCCAGAAGTTACTGACATTCTTTCTATGAATGTTAATGAAAAAGAATTTTTGAGATTGGCTGCTTCACTTGAAAAATCATCAGAACATCCTTTAGCAAGAGCGATTGTAAATGAAGCTGAAAAAAGAAAATTAAAGCTATCTTCTATAAAAGAATTTAAAATTCTAAGAGGAAGAGGAGCAGAAGGAAAATTGAATGGAAAAAGAATAATTATAGGAAACAGAAAACTTATGGAAGAAAATAAAATTAAGTTGGACAGTTTAGAAGAAAAAATGCAGGAGCTGGAAAATCATGGGAAAACTGTGATGGCTCTTGTTTATTCTAAAAAAATCCTTGGCTTGATTGCAGTTGCAGATACTTTAAAAGAAGATTCTGTCGAGGCAGTCTCTGAATTAAAAAAAATGAATTTCAAAACAATAATGATTACAGGCGATAATGAGAGAACAGCTAAAGCAATTGCTAAACTTGCAGGAATTGAGGAGGTTATTGCAAATGTTCTTCCTGAAGAAAAAGAAAATAAAGTCAAGGAGCTTCAAAAACACGGGATGGTTGCTTTTATTGGAGATGGCATTAACGATGCTCCTGCTTTGAAGCAGAGTAATGTTGGGATTGCAATGGGAACAGGAACTGATATAGCTATAGAATCAGGAGATATTGTTTTAGTAAGGGGAAATTTAAATGGAGTTGTTTCATCTATAAAGTTAAGCAAAGCTACTTTTTCAAAAATAAAACAAAATCTGTTTTGGGCATTTGCATATAATGTTGTTGCTATTCCTGTTGCTGTTGCTGGTTTGCTGCATCCGGTAATTGCTGAAATAGCTATGGCACTTTCTTCTATAACTGTTATTACAAATGCGAATTTGTTGAGACGACACAAAATTTAGAATTTTGGCGCCACGAAATCTCTGGCTACGCCTACGCGTAGAACTGATAAAGATTTCGTTGGAGAGAGAAGATTTGAAGTGATGAATGTTATCTTTAAATAGATTATTCAATTAATTATTTTTATGGAACTTGAACAAGTTGTCAAGCAAACTTTGAAAAAGATAAAACTATCAAAAAAGGAGAGGATTTTATTAGCATTATCTGGAGGAAAAGATTCCTCTGTAACTGCTTATTTGTTGAAGAAGTTTGGTTATAAAATAGAAGGGTTTCATATTGACTTGAAAATTGGAAAATACAGCGAGAAATGTCTGGAAAAGGTTAAGGAATTATGCAATAACTTAAGAATAAAATTACATGTTTATGATATAAAAAAAGAGATGGGAAGCGGGATGTGTTATCTAAGGACAGCGATACAATCAAATTACAAACAGAATAAAAAAGGGCAGTTAAAGAATTGTGCTATTTGCGGGGTTATTAAAAAATGGGTATTAAACAGAGAGGCGAGAAAAATAAAAAGTATAGATAAGATTGCAACAGGCCATAATTTGGATGATGAGTGCCAGACTTTTTTATTGAATATTTTTAAAGGCAGTCCAAATTTAAGTGCAAATTCTGGCCCAATAACAAGGAATCTGACTGACAAAAAGTTCATCCCAAGAATAAAGCCGTTATTTTACGTGGCAGAAGAGGATGTTTTAGCTTATGCAAAAGAAAAAAAACTTCCTTTTAATCCGGAAAAATGCCCGTGTGCCTTGGATTCTTACAGGATTCAACTCAGAGCTTTTTTGAATACTCTTTCAAAAAAAGACAAGGAAAATATAATAGGAAACTTTGATAAGCTTTATAAGAGGATTGAGAGATTAAAAGATAAAAGATTGAATTATTGTGAAATCTGTGGTGAGCCAGCTAGAAAAAATATCTGCAAAAAGTGTGAATTGTTAAAAAATTAGTATATATATTGAATTATAATAATGATTAATAAAGTGTTTTTTTAGCTAATCTTATGGGAAAGCTGGATGAACTTCTTAGTCAAGAGCAAATTAAAATTTATGAAGCTGGTTTTGATAGTTTAGCCGACATGAGTGGAAAATACAGGGTTGACATACAAAGAGATTTTGAAAAGAATCCACTAAATTTTGCAAGGATTGTAACCAAATATATGATGCTTCGCTTTAATGCTGATAATTTAAATGTTAAAACAGAGTTAAGTAAACTTATTGGGAAATCAAGAGATTTGAGCCATGGACAAAAGAGGAAGTTGCAAAGATATGTTTTAGGAGAAAGAGAAGAGGGAGGAATGTATGAATCTCTGACAAAACTATTAATTGATATTAAATTCACTGAGTTATATGATAAAACAATTAATAAAAGAAACGAGTAGCTCATAAATTGGCATATAAATAATTATAAATCAATAAGATTATTATAGATTATGGGAGAAGAGACAGATAAAATGATAAGGGAATTATCAACTTCCTTAGAAATTATAGCTGGAATGAATTATCTTGTTGGAAGAGCAATATTTGAAGAAGATGTTTATAGAGGGGTTAGAAGTATTGCAACTGCACTACAGATTTATGAATTTATGGAAAATAGTCATATGATTAAAAGAAGCAATGAAACAATTTCCTCTAATCCCATTTACGATAATTATGAAAAACAAAAAGCAATTGAAGATGGAAGAAGAAATGGATTGAGGTTTATTGAAAAATTTAGTGAAGAAATTGAACTCGCTGAGGAAAAGTAATTAACGCCCTTTCTTTTTTATCTTTCTTTTTACTGGTTTTTTAATTTTTTGTTTTGTATTACCCGGCTTCATTTTTGAGAATATAAAAATATATAGGATTTCAAGAATTCCGGCAGTGTTGACAAGGATTAAAACAATAAACCAAACCAGTTGTTTTTTTCTTGCAGAAATCCACAATGCAGGAATTTTCCATGCAAGACTCCAGACAGCTAATACGATAAGCGTCCATAAAGGAATTCCTAACTGCAATGCAATTGAATTAAGATAGCCACCCATTTTATCCTTCTAAAATATATAATGCGATATAGCTTTTAAATCTTGCTGTGATGATTCTCTGTGAACTTATTGGTTGGTGAGTTAATATGGGTAAAAAATAGAAAAAACAACTATAGAAAAATGGAAAGGTTTTAAAGTATGAAAATCATACTTATAATAATAAGAAAGAGGACAAGGAAATGACAAGAAAAAAGAAAGAGAATAAAACTCTTATTGGGGTGATTGGTGTTTTATTGACTATTTTTGGAATTATGGGAACAATCCCTGTTTTGCAGAATAGACAATATTTAATCTTAATATTAACTGCGATTGCAGTTATTGCTGGAGTAATTTTAGTTGCTTGGTCAGTTAGTGATTAAAAATGGACGAAGAAATAAAAAAGAAGAATGTTTTAGACTTACAATTCCAAAAATATTTAACAACTGCTTCAACTTCTATCATAATTGCATTTACTTATTTAGCTGGAGTAGGTATAGCTCTGTTAACTAAACAAATAAATTTAAATGATTTTCTTATTGTTGGAGTTTTAATTGTTATATCTATTGGAATACTTGGTATTTGTTCAGCATTGTTTTTTAATGCAATTTTTCATATAAGAAACATACCAGAAGTAGTTAAGGAGATTTAATTCTTTCCCATTTTAAAGTAATGATAATTTTTTATAAAAAATATAAAATTATATCTTTGATTATCTAAATGTTTATAAATGAATTTTGGCAAAAACTTTTAGAGGGTTTAAAAGAGGGGAAATGGTTACAGAATTACAAAAAACAAGAGCTTTTATCGGAAGAAGTGAGGAACAAAGACGGGCTCTTGAAAACGATCTTAAATCTAGATATGAACTTAAAGATTGGGATAGTGGTAGAGGAACAGGATATGTTTTTATTGATAAAAAGCAAGGAAGAGAAATTTATTTCAGCCCTAATTCAAGATTAACTTTAGAGACGAGATATTTAGAAAAAGATGAACATAAAAAGACATGTGAAACTCCTTTAGATTTATTTGCGAGAGTTGCTGGGAATATTGCAGAAGCAGATTTAAAGTATAATTCTAATGCAGATATTTTTTCTATTGCTGATAGTTTTTTGGAATCTTTAATATATAAAGAATTTATGCCAAATACTCCGACACTTTGTAATGCAGGAAGAGCATTACAGCAATTATCTGCCTGTTTTGTTCTGCCGATTGAAGATTATCTTGCTACAGATGATATTGGAGAAGATCCAGAAAAACAGGGGATGGGTATCTTTGATAGCGGTAGATATATGGCTATGATTCATAAAAGCGGTGGAGGAACTGGATTTAATTTTTCACATTTAAGGCCAAGATCAGATAGGATTTCTACAACATTTGGTTCTTCTAGCGGTCCAGTGAGTTTTATAAAAACATTAGATGCGAGCACAGATGCAGTTAATCAGGGTGGATTTAGAAGAGGTGCAAATATGGGAATATTAAATTATATTCATCCAGACATTTTTGAGTTTGTTGCTGAAAAGGCGAGAAATGGGACACTTAAAAATTTTAATTTATCTGTTGGAGTAACTGATGAATTTATGAAGTTAGTCAAGGACGATGGTTATTTCCGATTGATAAATCCTAAAGGTGAAAAAGAAATTCCTGAAGAAAAAAGATACTGGAAGAATAACAACTTATTACAAATGGGAACTTCTGATTATAAAGCATTTTTTAATGAATTAGATCCATCACTTGTTGTATCTGAAGATGGAAAAAAAGTTACCTGTGTTTATAATCAAAAAGAGGTTGGGAAAATTAATGGAGATGGTTCTTTATTAATAAGTGCGAGAACATTATTTGATTATATTGCTGAAAATGCTTGGATAGTAGGATGCCCAGGTGTTGTTTTTTTAGATAAGATGGAGAGAAATAATAAAACTCCTCGTTTAGGAAGGATTGAAGCAACAAATCCATGCGGCGAACAGCCACTTCTGCCTTTTGAAGCATGTAATCTTGGTGGAATAAACTTAGCGACTTGTGTTAAAGATGGAGAGATTAATTATGGGGAAATTGAGAGAAGAACTAGAAAAGGGGTTCATTTTTTAGATAATGTAATTGATATGAGCAAGTTTCCATTTCAAAGAGTTTATGGAATGGTTCATGGAACAAGAAAAATAGGGTTGGGTTTAATGGGATGGGCTGAAATGCTGGTTCAATTAAAAATTTCTTATGATAGTGAGGAAGCAATTTCTTTGGCAAGAGGAATATCAAAATATATTACTGATGTGGCTGTTAAGAAATCAGAAGAACTTGCAAGAGAAAGAGGAGTATTTCCTTATTGGGAAGGAAGTGAATGGGAGAAAGAAGGCAAGAGAGTAAGAAATGCTGCAATGACCACTATTGCTCCAAATGGAACAACAGGGATGATATGTGACGCAAATGGAGGCATAGAGACTTTTTTTAAATTAGCTTTTAAAAAAACATGCATGGATGGAAAGAAATTGATTTATAGAAATAGTTTTCTTGAAGAAGAATTAAAGAAAAGATTTAGTGAAGAAAAATTAGAAAATATTCTGAAAAAAATTGATAAAGAGGGAAGTGTAAGAATGATTGATGAAGTCCCAGAAGACTTAAGGGGATTATATCCAGCTGCGCATGATGTTTCTCCTGAATATCATGTTAGAATGCAGGCTGCTTTTCAATCAGGAATTCATAATGCTGTGTCCAAGACAGCAAATCTTCCTTCTGATGCAACAGTAGATGATGTTATGAGGATTTATCAAATGGCTTTTGATGAAGGATGTGTTGGAACTACAATCTTTAGGGACAAATGCAAAGAAGGTGTTTATAGCGGATTAGAAACAAAAACAAAGCTTGTGCAGAATAATGTAAAACTTCATCCAGTAGTAGATAAAAAACCACAATCAATAAAATATCGTGTAAAAAGAGAGCAGAATGGAGATAGTTTGCATATAATATTAACTAGCGACTTATATGTTGATGATAAAACTAATCTAGCTTATTTTATTCCTTCTGAAGACTTTCAGGTTAGAGCGCCTCTTGGACATGCAACGAGTGTTAGCTTTGCCCAGTCAGGAATAGACAGAACTGAAATTCTTCGTGGACCTGACCCAAATTATGCTGAGATTATTGGGAGGTTACAATCTGCTTCTTCAAATGAAGAAGAAGGTATTGGACCAAGAAAAATAAAATCCATTGAGCATGCTGTTGGTTTAGTTCTTGAGGATTATCTTTTAAGAAATGGTGTTGTTGGAATTGATGAGACTATTGGAAGATTAAAAAATCTTGTTAGAAAGCCAGAATTAAGAAAAGTTGAAAGAGGTACTTTAGAATATGAATCAATTATGTCACAAGCGAGAATCAATAATTTTGATAAAGAATTGATAGTAACTGGGAATCAAGGAAAATTAGGGCATAAATTTGCTTGTGAAATCTGCCATTCCACAGAATATATATTTGAAGCGGGATGCAATCATCCTAAATGCAAAAATTGCGGAGAGATTGAAGGTGGCGGTTGTGGTTGAAAATGTTTTCTGTTAAAGTCAAGAGACTATCATCTATAGCCTTAAATTTTCAAAAAAGAGAATATGAAAATTAAAGTCAAGAAAATTCATTCTGATGCTGTAATTCCAGATTATGCTAAGGATGGTGATGCTGGTTTTGATTTGCATTCTCTTGAAGAAAAAATTCTTGCTGCTGGAGAAAAAGCTGTAATAAAAACAGGAATAAAAATTGAAATTCCTAATGGTTATTTTGGCTCTATAAGAGACAGGTCTGGTTTAGCTGCAAAAAATGCACTTCATTGCCTGGCAGGAGTTGTTGATTCTGGCTACAGAGGAGAAATTGGAATTGTAATGATTAATCTTGGGAAAGATGAATTTAAAATTAATAGAGGAGACAGAATTGCGCAAATGCTGATTCAAAAAGTTGAAAGAGTTGAAATTGAGGAAGTTGAAGAATTAAGTGAAAGTTTTAGAGGTGAGAGTGGTTTTGGAAGCACTGGGTTGAAGAAGAATTAGTTTATTTTAATGTGGATTTACTTTTCCATTGATAGTTATGCTTTAAACTATATTTTAAATGATATTCATATTTTTAAGGAAGGTTGTGTTCAAAAAATAAAAGATGGTATTAGAATATAACGGACAAAAATTTATGACTGACAATGACCTAAAAGTTAATGTCTTAGGTTTCTGGCCAAGGATAAATATACAAGATACAAGTCTATGTGAAGATTTTTTAAAAATCTGTGAACGTGATTTTCTCGGAGGAGATGAAATTGTTTCATATGCCCAGCCATTAGTATCAAGCGGGATGGATTTTAATTTTTTGGAGAGAGAAATTCTTAAAGATATCCATAATTCAGAAAAAAAGGAATTAAAAAATATACTCTTTGAGAAAACTGCAACAGGTATTGGAAGAGGACATTCTCTTGGAGGTCTTTCTGGAATCGTTTTAGGCATTAATGGCACTAAAATGATAGATTCTGGTTTAACTGGCTTTGTTATGTCAAGATCATTAGTCACGAGTAGCAGAAGAAGAGAAACAACTACAGAAGAAATAGTTATCCCTGAAAGCCTAAATGCAAAACCAGAGTTATTGGATGAGTATCTTAAAATATCAAAAGATGTATTTAATATCGGACAAGAGTTCAAGGAAAAATTTGGTAAATTTGGGGGTGTCGAGACATTTAACAAGGCAATTCCCTATAACAATCCAGCAGATTTATTTATAGTTTTGCCATTAGATACCTTAGCTACATTAGCTTTTGAAGTTAGAGAAGACAGAGCAAATCCTAATGGTAATTTTCTTCCACGCGAATTAATAAAATTAGCAGAAATGTTTCCTAATCTTACAGAGAGAATTGGAGCAGGTATAATGTATAATCAAAGAACAAAAGTTCCCAGAGATACTTATTTACATTATAGTGTTTTTAAAGACCCTTCATTGTCTAATTACCCCTTAGAGCAAGCAGAAATGCGTGGAATGCCAATAGAGCCATTAGTTATAGATCATAGCAAAGATTTAACAGATGGTTTTAAAAAAGAGCTTATTAAGGTAAGGCAAATTTTTGAAGAAGCCAGAAAAATAGAGGATCCAAAAAGATTAACAGATAAATCTATGGAATGTATGTTAGTTTTAAGAGGTTTTGTTAATGAATATAACGAAGCAGTAAGAGTAAAGGTTCTAGATACATTATCCTGGAGAGTTTGGTCAGAACAAAAGAGACATTCGACTTTAAGGCAAAATGTTGAATCAGTTTATTCTGCTGCCAGCAGAGCTTATGAAATTATAAAGGATGTTTGGCCACAAATAAAGGAGATCCATGAAAATGGAAGGGGTGATTTGCCTTATGATGCATTAGATAGGGCAATTGTAATCGACGAGAGATTAAAAAAAAGTTCAGAGTTAGCAATTCCATACGTATATCATACAGCAAGACAATTAATTTTTTACAATAAACTTCTGAATGAAGGCATTGAATCAAGAGACGCGTTATACATTGTTCCAAAAAATATAAGAGTAAGAACATTAGAAAATTATGATTTAGCAAATTTAATCGATTTAGAATTGCCTTTAAGATTGTGCAATGCTTGTGAACCTGAAAGAAAGGTTACATCCTGGAAAAAAAGAGAGGTTATTGTAAAGATTGTTCCAGAATTAGATTATTTCTTACAACCGAAGTGCAATATTGGATTTTGTACAGAAGGGAATTATTGCGGACATATAACAAATTTAAGAGAATACAATAGAGAATTACATAAACAAACAAAACAAGCTATGTTAACAAACAAATAAAGAAAACTTTTATAAATATACTAAATTCTAAGATTCTATGAAAGGTGATTCAAAAATACAGAAATCAAAGATTTCCATCCCTTAAACATAGGAAATGTTCAAGGCAAGGAAG
>Ga0209541_10009500_pt1 | contig 15760 bp, 17 predicted proteins | sample RifCSPlowO2_01_FD_184027 | JGI IMG/M metagenome (GOLD analysis project Ga0209541, IMG submission 184027) | Groundwater microbial communities from Rifle, Colorado - Rifle CSP2_plank lowO2_0.1 (SPAdes) (version 2) | ecosystem: Environmental > Aquatic > Deep subsurface > Groundwater | place...
AATGCACTTGCAAATAAGCCCTTGCCAGCAGAAGAATCATCAGAACAGCCAAAAATACTTAAAAAATTTGATTTTTTCGGGTATATTGAACGAATTCCTCTAAAAGGCATTAGAAAAACAATATCTGACAACATGATCAAAAGCCATGACGCTATACCATCTGTAACGCACTTTGATGAAATAGACATTACTGAAATTTCCAGAATAAGGGAAAAAGAAAAAACAAATGCAGAAAAGAAAAATATAAGGCTTACTTACCTGCCATTTATTGTTAAAGCATTAGTTTCAGCATTAAAAGAGCATCCATTCTTGAATTCCAGTTTAGAGGGTGAAAATATAATACTGAAAAAATATTACAATATTGGAATAGCAGTTGATACAGTAGATGGCTTGCTGGTTCCAGTAATAAAGGGCTGTGATGGAAAAAGCGTTTTGCAGATTGCATCTGAAATTGAAAAGCTCGCAGATGACGCAAGGTCAAGAAAAATCAATCTGCAGGATTTAAAAGGCAGCACATTTACACTAACAAATGTGGGCAGCATTGGGGGCATTTTCGCAACGCCAATAATAAACTATCCAGAAGCAGCCATAATTGCATTAGGAAAAATTTATGATAAGGCTGTTGTTAAGGATAATAGTATAACAATAAGAAAGATCTTGCCTGTTTCATTGACATTTGATCATAGAATTCTTGATGGAGCAGAAGCAGCTAGGTTTGCTAATGGCCTAAAACTAAGGCTTGAAGACCCTAATTTATTGTTCTTGGAATTAGATTAATCATTAATAATGTCAATAATGCAGGCTTTTCCCTTTGTCTTTCTGCTTGCATCAAATAAAAATTTGTTGTTATTATACTTTGTCTCCCTTAATATTTTTGCTTCATTTATTTCTTCTGGTGTTAGGTTGCTGTAATGGCAATCATTGTTTATTACTGCATTGGCTGTAAAATTCCTTTCCATAATCCCAAGAAGGTCTCTTTCAATATTCTTTCTTTTTGTTATTTTAGACAGGCAAGAAACTCCATTCAGCTTTTCTTTTTCAACATTCAGGCAGTTTGCCCAGCTGTTTTTGTTTCCATAAATGAATAAAGAACCATGCTGCAAAAAAACATCCTTATTTGACAATATTGCATTGCCGCATATTTTCTTGCCATTAATTAATATGTCATTTTTTCCATAGAACTCGGCATTCAATCCAAATTCATTTATTGAATTAACTATCCAGCTGCATATTGTTTTGTAGACTTCTCTAATGTTTCTGGAAAATAAATCAGTATTTGCTATTACGCTGTAAGTTATGTCTCTCTCATTATGAAAAACAGCATTTCCCCCACTTGGCCTTCTCACATAATTAATGCCATAACTGTTACAAAAATCCAGGTTTATTATTTTAACATCTTGGTTTGCCCCAATAGAGACAGAATCAGGCTTAAAAGAATAAAATCTTATTGTGCTTTGGCTTAAACCCCTTGAAACTGAATTATATATGGCTTCATCAATGGCCATGTTCATTGCTGCATCATAAGAACTATCTTTAATAATCCTAAATGTCATGGAATTAATCTTTTCTCTTTTATTTATAATCTTTTCTAAGAATTAATCTAACAATTGAATTTCAATAGAAACGCTTTCTGGCAGCGAAACCCTCATTATTAACCTTAAAGCCCTTTCATCAACACCCAAATCTATTAATTTTTTATGAATCCTCATCTCAAAATTGTCAAAACTCGCTTTTCCATCTCCGCATGGGCTTTTTCTTGTTGTTATCTTTAGCCTTTTAGTTGGCATTGGTATAGGCCCATTTATCTTAACCTTTGTTTTTTTGGCTATATCCACTATAGAACCGCATACCTCATTTATCCTTTCTATATTAGGCGATGCCAATGTTATTCTTGCTTTTTGCATACTCAGACAATTAAAAAAGCCATTTATAAACGTTTCTTTTGCAAACATCAACAATAAAAATTCCCGAAAGCTTTATATTACATTTAATCGTATATTTTTAGTAAGGTGTTTAAAAAATGAGGGACTTAGTTTTAATAGCTCACATTCTAATAGGCTTGGCTTTAATTGTTTTACCAGTCTTAATATTGCGCTTGTCCAGTAAAAAATCATTATTGCTCAAGCCTCTTGCTGGCTTGGCTGCTATCTTAAGCTGGTTGCTGCTGCTGCCTGCAGGCATTCTTTACATAATGTTTTACCCTGCAACAAAAACCTTGATAAAATCAGGCCCTTATCCATGGCTTCATTCAATATTAATGGAAACAAAAGAGCATTATGGTTTGCTTCTTCCTCTTATCGCAACACTTGCCGCATATCTTGTTTTTACAAATAAAACAAAAGAAAGCAGAAAATGGTGGATTCTTCTAATAGTAATTTCATTGTTAATAGGCATTCTCGGAAGGCTGCTTAAAATAGGAGCGATAGCATGAAAAAATTCAACGCTTATTTAGGCATGGCAGTAAGCTCATGGCTTTTGACAGTTTTAATTATAGCATCAGAAATCTTTGAGCCGTTCAAAAACTTCCTAAAAGATACATTCTATCACCATTGGATTGGCAAGGGCATTATCATAACATTAGCTTTCATAATATTTGGCTGCTTATTAAAAGAAACAAAATCAGATGAAAAAATCTCATGGTTTAGTGTTATTGGCAGCTTAATAATAATATTTTTGTTTTTTGTGCTGGAATATTTCATATAAAATGGAAAAAGGAAAAATAATAGGCCTAGTAGCAATAATAATTGTCATAGGCAGTATAGCATACCTCTTTTTCTCATCAGAGACCGCAAAAGACCAGGTGCCTTCTTATATCAGCAGCGATATGAAGGCCATGTACGAATGGGCAAAAACACCAGAAGGCTCTTCTCTCCTAGAAAAAATACCATGTTACTGCGGCTGCAAGTATGAGAAACATAAAAACGCAAAAAACTGCTTCTGGACAGATGATGGAAAATTTGACAAGCATGGATTAACATGTTCTGTGTGTTTTGACATAGCAAAAAAAACAAGGGAAATGTACGAACAAGGCAAGGACATTTGTGAAATAAGAAAAGCCATCGACAAGTTTTACGAGCCGAACAAAGAGCTTGGCACAGATACGCCAATGCCAGAGGGCTGTGCAGAATAAAAACGAAAAATGGTAGAACAGCTTACATTAGGCATTATAATTGCAGCAGCATTGGCAGATAGCATTAATCCGTGTGTTTTTGGCGTTTTAATCTTTTTGTTGGCATATATGACTAAAGTTTTCAAGAATAAAATAAGAATGTTAGCTGCCGGCTTGATTTACATTGCGGCTGTTTATATAACCTACTTCTTAATCGGTATTGGTATTTTTACACTGGCTTATACAGCCGGCCTTTCAAAGAACTTTTATTGGTTTGCAGCGATATTGGCGATATTAGCTGGATTACTTGAAATAAAGGATTTTTTTTGGTATGGTCAAGGATTTTCACTGCAGATAATTCCAGGTGGTGCTGAAAGAATAAAAAAATATTCTGATGCAATGGCAAAAATGGAAACAAATCATCCTGTATTAAGCCTGCTTATAGCTGCATTACTTGGAATAATTGTTGTCTTTTTTGAACTTCCCTGTACTGGAGCACCTTATCTAGCCATATTGGGAATGTTGTCTATTGGAAATTATGCTGGTGGTGTTCCTTTGTTATTGCTTTACAATCTGATATTTATACTGCCTTTATTTGTTATAATTGGCCTAGTTTATGCAGGCAGTACATCAAAAAATTTAGAAAAATGGAGAAAAGAAAACAGAGGTTTAATGCGATTAGCCATAGGCCTATTTTTAATATCATTAGGTTCTTACATGATATGGTCGGTGATATGAATGAAATCTGTAATAATAAAAAGAAAAGGGTATAAAGAAAGGTTTGATGAAAGAAAAGTATACGCTTCAATATACTCAGCTTGTGCAAGCGCTCATTACCATGAAGATCGCTGCGAAAAAATAGCAGAAGAAATAACAAAAAAAGTTAAAAATTTCATAAAAAACAAAAAAGAAATTCAATCAATAAAAATCAGCAATAAAATTGAAGCTGAACTAAAAAAGAAAAATAAGGAATTAGCATTCTTTTACGAAGAGCATCTGCCAAACCTTAAGAAGCTCTGATTAACTTCAATAGAAAGTTTTATCATGCTCATAATTAAAAAAATAAACAAAAAAAGAAGAAATTACTTCTTCACATAATCTATGCACATTCCAGCTGCAACAGTTGATCCAGCATCCCTTATAGCAAACCTTGCCATGTGTGGAATGTCTTTCTGCCTTTCTAGAACTAAAGGCTTTGTCGGCCTTACTTTTACAATTGCAGCATCCCCATTTTTAATGAAATCAGGGTTTTCTTGCAATACTTGTCCTGTTGCAGGATCAAGCTTCTTTTCAATAGCAATGAACTGGCATGCTACTTGTGCTGTATGTATGTGGAATACAGGAGTATATCCTGCTGTTATAACAGTTGGATGGTTTAATACAACAATCTGTGCTGTAAATTCCTTTACAACAGTTGGCACATTATCTACATGTCCAAGCACATCTCCGCGAGCAATGTCTTTTTTATTAATGCCTCTTACATTAAATCCAACATTGTCTCCTGGCTCTGCTTTTTGTATCTGCTCATGGTGCATCTCTATTGTTTTGACTTCTCCTGTAACACCATTGCCCTCTCTTGCAGGAACTATTATTATTTTATCCCCTACCTTCATAACGCCAGTTTCAACTCTTCCAACAGGAACTACGCCAATTCCAGTAATGTTGAATACATCCTGCAGAGGCAGTCTTAATGGAAGATTAGTTGGTTTTTCAGGCTCCTTGAACAAGTCTAACTGTTCATATACAGTAGGTCCTTTGTACCATGGTACCTTGTCAGATTTCTTGAAAACATTATCTCCATGCAAAGCTGCCACTGGTATAAATTGCACTTGGTCCAGCTTGTAACCAGCTGTCTTTAGCAATACTGATATTTCTTCTTTAACCTTGTTGAATTTGGCTTCATCATAGTTAATAACATCCATTTTATTTACTAGAACTGATATCTGGCCAACTCCAAGTGTCTTGCAAAGCCAAGCATGCTCTTTTGTCTGTGCCATTACGCCTTCTGCAGCAGCAACAACCAGGAAACCAACGTCAGCCTGGCTTGCCCCAGTAATCATATTTTTAATAAAATCCTTGTGTCCAGGAGCATCTATTATTGTGTATTCATACTTGCTTGTAATTAACTTTTTGTGGCTTATGTCAATAGTAACGCCTCTTTCTCTTTCTTCCTTTAATTCATCCATTACAAATGCAAACTCAAAGCCAGACTTGCCTAATTCCTGGGCTTTTTCCTTTAATTTTCTCATTGTCTGCTCGTCTATAATGCCGGAATCAAACAGCAATCTGCCTACAGTGGTTGATTTACCATGATCTACATGACCTACAAATACAACATTCAAATGTGGTTTTTCCTTTGCCATATTTATCTTGACCTCCAATAAAAATTAATAGGCATTATGTCAAATAAAGATTTATAAAGCTTTCTATGCACAGCTAGTTTATGCCAAAATTTTGGCATATTTAAGTTAAAAAGGTGTATATTATGGATAAAGAAAGCCTCTTAAAATTAACATTAGATACATTTGATTTAAACGATAAAAATAAATAAAATTGTTGCTGCTTAAAATATAATAAAAATCTTAAAGATGAAAGAAATTTGATTTTATTTAATATAAAAAGGGTAAAACTCTATTCTTCTTCTTTCAATCCTTTTCTTTCTCTTATCTGCTTTATTGTTTTTTCCTGCAAGTTTTCAGGCAGTTTTTCATATACTTGGTCGCTAATGAAGAAGTTCCCCCTGCCTTCAGTAGAAGATCTTAAATCATTTGACAATCCGAACATTTCAGCAACAGGCAGCTTGCATTTTATGCTTACATGCTCACCCTCTTGGTTCATCTCCAAAAGCTGGCCCCTTTTATTTTGTATTAATTTTGAAACCTCTCCTATGAAAGAAGCAGGTGCGTCAATCTGCACTATCTGGACTGGCTCGTAAATAAATGGCTTTGCTGTTAATATCGCTGCTCTAACTCCTTCTCTAATAGCTGGATATACTTGTGCCGGGCCTCTATGTATAGCATCTTCATGCAAGGACATGTCAACAATCCTTATTTTCATCTTATTGCATGGCTCTTTTGCCAATACACCGGCATCAATAACCTGCTCAAAACCATCCAGTATTAATTCTATTACCTCCCCAATCTGGACAATGCCTTTTGTATCATCAATCAACATATTGCCTTTGTAAATATCCCTTATTTTCTTTGCATATTTCATAGTCATGCCCAATGTTTCCAGCTTCTTGAACATCTCCAGTTCTTTTTTCTTAACCCTTCCTTCTGAAATATCGCCAGATTTAATCAAGTTATATAATTCATCTTCTAGCGGCTCTACAATGAAATAAAATTTGTTATGCTTGTTTGGGGATTTTCCTTCTGTTTCCAGCGATGTTTTTTGAATTCCTTCCCTGTAAACAACAATAGGCTTGCTTGTAATGACATCAAGACCTTTCTCAGTTTTAATCCTGTTCTCAATGATTTCCAAATGCAGCTCACCCATTCCAGACATTAAGTTCTCGCCTGTTTCTTCATTGATTTGAATAACAATGGACGGGTCTTCCTTGCCAACTTGTTTTAAGACCTCTACTAATTTTGGAAGGTCAGCAGGTGATTTAGCTTCTATGGATTTTGTTACAACAGGTTCAAATATATGCTTTATTGCTTCAAACGGCTCCATTTTGAATGATGAAACAGTCTCGCCTGTAAAGGTATTCTTCAATCCGACAAGGCCGATTATATTTCCAGCTAATGCAGCATCAACTGCTATTCTCTGAGCCCCCTTGTAAACATTAACTTGCTGTATCCTGACATCTCTTTTGGCCATGTTCATGTAAACATCCTGGCCTTGTGTTACAGTTCCAGAAAATAATCTCCCAGCAGCAACCTCTCCAGCATGCTTGTCAATGACTATCTTTGTAACAATAAAAGCAACAGGGCCGTTTGGATCACAATTCAATAATGATTTTCCTTCTGTGCTTTCAAGCTCGCCATGCCAGATTTTTGGTATCCTGTATTTTTGTGCTTCAATAGGGCTTGGGTGATGCTTAGCAACAACATTTAAAACAACATTATGCAATGGTGCTTTTTTTGCCAGCTCTTGATAATTATTATTTTGATATGCTTCTATTATTTCTTTAAATGTAATGTTATTTTTTTTCATGTAAGGGAAGCTAACAGCCCATTTATGAAAAGCAGAGCCAAAACATACGCTTCCTTCTGCAACATTAACCTGCCATTTTTGCTTGTATTCTTCTGGTGCTATTGATTCAATAAATCTGTTTACATTGGTTATTATTTTTATGAATCTCTCCTGCATTGCTTCAGGAGTTAACTTAACTTCCCTTATTAATCTGTCAACCTTGTTTATGAATAGAATTGGTTTTACTAATTCCCTTAAGGCCTGTCTCAATACTGTTTCTGTCTGTGGCATAATTCCTTCAACAGCATCGCATAAAACTATAGCGCCATCAACAGCCCTCATAGCTCTTGTAACATCACCACCAAAATCAACATGGCCAGGTGTATCGATTAAATTTATTAAGTATTCTTCACTTTCAATAGTGTGAACCATTGAAACGTTTGCTGCATCTATTGTTATTCCTCTTGCTTGTTCATCTGCCCTGAAATCTAATGCTAATTGTTTTCCTGCTGTTTCCTCTGAAAGCATGCCTGCGCCTAATAGAAGATTGTCAGAAAATGTTGTCTTGCCATGTAATCGCCACTTGAGAGTGATTACTCAAATGATATCGATATGGGCACAGATCGCAATATTTCTGATTTTGTCTTGCTTCCTCATCAATCTCATGACCTTATCAGTCATCTTTTCTTCTGCCATGTTGGGAGAAAACTTAAAATGCTGCTTTTAAACCTTTTCTTTTAGCAAGGTGTATTTATTATAACTAAACAGTAGTAAACAATAGAAAGATTTATAAACAAAAAATAGACTAAAGCTTTATGAAAAAATTAAGGACATACAATGAAATAATGGAAGATTGCGCTAGAAATTATGCTCATCAAGAAGAACTGAGCAAGAGGCTGCATGAAGCCTTTTTAAAAATAAAAGATCAAATTAACGAACAAGATTTTAATGCGATAATCTCTGCTTTCAGGCCTTATATAAGCTCAACAAATAGATCTACGGATCTTAACGCTGAATTATTTGAAAAAGGAACATATGATGTGACTGGTTTAAGGGCAAAGGGATTTTTTCATGAAGAATTAAACAAATTCTTGCCAAGAAGCAAAGAAAACCTGGCCATGCTTATATTTGACATAGATCACTTTAAAAAATTAAATGATAATGTTGACCATAACTATGGCGATATTGCTTTGTACAAAATAGCCCAAAAATCACAAGATATATTGCTGGATACAATAGTTGACGATGAAGAACCATTTATTGCAAGATATGGTGGTGAGGAAATTTTCGCAGCAATATTAAACTACAAGAAAGATGAAACTGATCTCTATAACAGGGCAGAGTTGTTAAGAAAAGGCATAGAAACATTATACTTGCCTGAATCCGATATGGACATACCTAAAAAATTTTCACATAGGTCAATTACAATAGCAGGCAAGATATATGATCCATCTGACATCAGCATAGTGGCTTTTAGAGACAAAATAGATAAGGAATTGGTACAGGCAAAAAGGCATAAAAGAAGGAATACAGTTAGCATAATACCTAGAAAAGAGTATCAAAAGGGTTAAAAAGATTAAGGTCTTATAAAATGGCATATCACCCCTCAAAAATGAAACATCATGGAATTATAGAACATAATGAAGGTAATACATCTTTTAATTATCTGGAACCCATGCTAAAAATGGCTGGTGATTCAGCATATGTCTTATCTATTTCAAAATCAAACTTAAGCGCTGAAGGTATAATCTCAAAATTAAAAGGTAAATTTGGAAAGGACTCTTCTGTTATAGGTGTTCTTCCATTGGCAGATATTATAGCAGTTATATTGAAGAAAGATGAGTCAAAAGCACAAGAGATATCTGATTCCATATATAATCTTACAGGCAAATATGTCGGCCGTTTCGAATGTGATTCTAAAAAAAATACTATGAAATTATATTCTGCTCTTAGTCAGGCTGCACAAGCTGCGGAAAAAGAACAAAAAAACAACAGGCTTTATGATCCAGCAAAAGATTCTTTAGAGGGCCAATTAGGAGTATTTTAATCTCGTATCAATAAAACTTATAAACAGTTTCTAGCTTTTAACTTGCATGTTTAAATCATTAAAGGACATAACACTTAACTCTCTGCTTTCTATAATCTTAAAAATAGCTTTGATAATACTTTTTCCATACCTTATTTACAAACAACAATATCTGTTTGCATTGTCTGCGTTGATTGCAATAATACTTTCATTGATACCAGCAATGCTAAAAAGAAATTATAATATCAACCTGCCATGGGGTATTGATTTTTTGATTACATTTGCTTTATACTTGCATACATTGGGCTTAACATTCAAGTGGTATAAAACAATCCCTTATTATGACATTTTAACCCATGTCCTTGGCACTGTTGTTATTGCATTGCTTGGTTTTATAATAGTTTATACATTGCATTTCACCAGAAAAGTAAGGCTATCCATACCATTAATTGGATTATTTACAGTCGTCTTTGCAATAGCTGTTGGCTCTTTATGGGAGATTGGAGAATTTGCAACAGATAAATTGCTTGGAACAGAAGCCCAAAGAGGAAATTTTGATACCATGAAAGATTTGATATTCGATACATTAGCTGGAATTGTAACAGCCATAGCAGCTATGTTTTATGTAAGATATGCTCCAAAATATAAGCTTTCTGAAATAATACACCCATTTGATATGCTGCTGAGCATTAAAAATAAAAAGAGATTCAGCAAGCTTGTTCTGTTTGGTAATGGTGTTTATTCTAAAAAAGAGGAGTATAAGAAATAATAAATTTTAATAAAAAAATAATCAAAAGATAAAATATGTTAAAGCAACAAAAGCCATGCTGATTAAAACCATCAGTGCATAAACCAATTTATTCCATCTTAATATCTTAACACCGTCAAACTCCCAGAAAGGCAGCATGTTAAACAAGGCAATGAAAGAATTGATGTAAAAGCCATAGAAGGTTATGCTCTTAAATATGCCTAAGCCAAAAAATGATAATACTAAAAAGAAAACTGCCAGCATTATGTTAACCAATGGCCCCATCGCAGATATCCTGCCATATTTCTGTTTTGTTAGATTGCCATGAATCATTACAGCCCCAGGCGCTGCAAATATAAATCCAAAAAAGCTCATAACAAGAGCCAATATCAGCATCGCATCGAAAGACCTGAATTCAGCCCAGCAATTGTATCTTTGGGCTAGATACTTATGCCCCATTTCGTGAAGCAGAAAGGCAATTCCAACTGTAAAAGCAGATATAACGAGATTCATCAAAAAAATAGTTACGTCCAACTCATGAGTTAGCAATATGCTGAATGCTGTTGAAATTGCGATCCAGCCCTTCAATAAATCCCTTTTCTCTGTAGGTGAAAATTGCATTTTATTGATATCCAAGCTTCTTTTATTAAACAAGTTTTACTAGGTCGCTTGTTTTCCAAACTTTAATTTTATTCTGTTTTTCAAAATGCTTATCATCAGACCAGATATCCGAATTAGTTGCCAACGCAGCAGCTATAAATGGAGTATCATCAGGGTCTATTGCATCCATAATTTTACTAGCTTCCTCCAACCTTTCTAAGATTATAAAGTCATCTATTAAAATAATCTTTTCTTTTAATTTCTCCATGAGCGATTCAAATTCTATTTTGTTAATCTTTGCTTTTTTTAAGATAGTTTCTTTATACGCCCTAATTTCTTCTTCTGAAAAATTGATTGTAATTAACTCTGCTTTAATATGGGTTATAATATGCCTAGATATTGAATTCTTTATCAGAGCTGAAATAATTACATTTGTGTCGACAACAAGCCTCATTTAACGAACCTTTTGCGTATTTCGTGTTTAATCTTGTGACCTATTTCTTCAGCATCACTTTCAGTAAGGGTACTTTTGCTTAATAATTTCTCCATCCAATGCAGTTCCCTTATCTTTTTTTCAAATGCCTGCCTTGCTACATCACTCCATTTAAGCTCTGAATGAGCCATCATTTCTTTGTGTAACTTTTCTGGTATTGCTAAAGTCATATTTGCCATTTTTCAAACCTCCTTATTTGTAATATGTGCAACCACATATTTAAACCTTTCTATATAATTTATAAATATGGTTATTTTGCCATAATTATGCTGAGCTTGGGTATTGATGAGGCAGGCAGAGGGCCGTGTGTGGGTAGCTTGTTTATAGTTGGAGCAATGTTCAAAGAGAAAGACTTAGGTAAATTAAAAAGCATAGGCGTTAAGGATTCTAAGTTATTAACGCATAAAAAAAGAGTTGAACTTGAAAAAGAAATAAAAAGAATAGCAAACAAGATTAAGATCATTAAAGTAGCACCCCAAGAAATAGACAGTGCTGTTGATGGTGATAAAAGCATGAATTTAAATTGGCTGGAGGCAATAAAACAAGCAGAAATAATAAATGAATTAAAGCCAGATAAAGCCATAATAGACTGCCCAAGTCCGAATTGCAATGCTTACGAAAGGTATCTAAGAAAATTGTTAAATAACCAAGAAATAGAATTAATTATTGAACATAAAGCTGACAAAAATTTTGTTGAATGCAGCAGTGCGTCAGTCATCGCAAAAGTGGAAAGAGAAAAAGAGGTCGAAGCCATAGAAAAAATGGTTGGCGAATCCATTGGTTCTGGTTATAGCTCAAATACAATATGCCAGAAATTTATAAAAGACAATTTTGAGAAATATCCTGGGTTATTTAGAAAATCCTGGTCTACTTGGAAGAATCATAATCATATGAAAAAACAAAAGAGGCTTGAAGAGTTTTAATTAGGTTAATTTTGTAAAAAAAGGCATGCCAAAAACCACTTGAAGAGCTCGCTTTCTTTTTCTGCCTACAGGTTTATCTTTTAGTGCAGCTAAACCATATTTCAAATAAGAACGCCACATTCCTAATCGATATATATACTAAGATCTGATTATAAAAATATATACAAAAATTCAATCAAAAAAGCTTATAAATAAAAAGATGGGTTAAAACAGCTGACAATGACCATAATAAAAGAGCTGAGGCTAAGGGGTTTTAAATCATTTCCAAAGCTAGTTGAGATACCATTTGATTCTGGCTATAATACTGTAATAGGTGCAAACGGATCGGGAAAATCTAATTTGGCAGATTCAATATGTTTTGTTCTTGGCAAGACATCAGCTAAATCATTAAGGGCAGAAAAATCAGCTAATTTAATATTCCATGGCGGCAAGAAGGGTCAGCCTGCAAAAGAAGCTCAAGTAGACATAGTGTTTAACAACGAAAAAAAAGATTTTCCAATGCAAACAAATGAAGTTAAAGTCACAAGAATTGTAAGGCAGAATGGCAATTCTATATACAAGCTAAATGAAGATGTTGTAACAAGGCAGCAGGTTGTGGATTTATTGAGTGCTGCAAAAATTGATCCAGACGGCCACAACATAGTTTTGCAGGGCGATATAGTCAGCTTCATGGAGATGAAACCAGAAGAACGACGTGAGTTAATAGAAGAAATTTCAGGCATTTCAATATATGAAGACAAAAAGCAAAAGGCAATGAATGAATTAGAAAAAGTTGATTCAAAATTAAATGAAGCCACAATAATATTAACTGAACGTGAAACTTACATGAGAGAGCTTAAGAAAGAGCGAGACCAGGCTGAAAAGTACAAAGGGCTTGAAGGCAACATCAACAGCAACAAGGCAACTTATATTCATCTGCAAATAAAAGAAAAAGAAGAAAAAATGGATGAGATAGAAAAACGCCTAAAAGAGCAGCAGAATGAAGTCGGGAGGTATGAAAATGAATTAACAGAATTAACAGAATTAATAGCAAAGAGAAAAGAAGAAATAACATCTATAAACAACGATATTGAAGAAAAAGGGGAGGTAGAGCAAAAGAAGATAGCTGTTGACATTGAAACATTAAAAACAGAACTTGTTAAAAATACCTTAAGGCTTGACGCCTGCAAAAATGAGCTAATCAAGATAGAAAGCAGGAAAAAACAGCTTGAATCAGATTTATCAGAAACCAGCAAGAAATTAGATGAATTAAAAGACAAAAGATCATCAATAGAAAGGGAAATCAAGACATTAAGCATAGAAGATGCAAGAACAAGTGAAGAAATCAGCAAATTCAAGGAAAAGCATAACTTAAAATATGATATAGTCAAAAATATAGATGAGATTGATTCTTCTCTGGATTCATACCAAAATCAGTTGAACGAAATCATGCTCAAAAAGCAGGAAAAGCAAAGAGAGCTTGATAAAATTCTTTTTGAAATTAGCAGCTTGAAGATAACAGAAAACAAGGAAAAGCTCGATGAATTAAAAAATTTAAGAGGCAATTTCAAGGACATAACATCTGAATTAAGCAAATCTCTAAATGAACTGGATGCAACAGCCTCGCAGCTTGGAAGAACAAGAAAATCAATAATAGAGCTTAATGAAAAACTAGCCGTCCTTAATGCAAAAAACATTGGCTTAAAAGAGTTCAGCTCCTTTGACATAGCAATCAGAAAAGTGCTTGACCTGAAGGAAAAAGGCGTTTATGGAATGGTCTCAGATCTCGCAAGGATACAAAGCAAATATTCAACAGCATTGGAGGTTGCAGCAGGCCCAAGGATAAAAAGCATTGTCGTAGATTCAGACCTTACAGCATCAAAATGCATTAGCTATTTGAAAGACAACAAGCTTGGCGTTGTTACATTTCTCCCATTAAACAAAATTAAGTCAAAGCCTATTCCAAATGAGATTTCTCCAATATTGTCAATGCCAAATGTAAATGGGCTCGCAGTAAAACTGATAGAATATGACAATAAATTCAAGGATATCTTTAATTATGTTTTCGGTTCAACAGTAGTTGTTAATGATATAGCTACTGCAAGAAAAATCGGAATTGGCCGTGCAAGAATGGTTACTTTAGATGGTGATTTGCTGGAAACATCAGGTGCTATGATTGGCGGTTTCAGAAGAAAAACCCTAAGCTTCAAAGAAAAGGATTTTGATGCTAATATAGAATCTTTAAACGCAGAGCTTGAAAAGAACAAAAAGCTTCTCGATATTCTTGAAAACAATGAAGATGGATTAAATGAAAAAATAAAAGGCCTAAGGAATAAAAAAGCAACATTGGAGGCAGACATCTTAAAGTTTGAAAAAGCCTATGGAATTTCTGACCTTGAGGAATTAAAAGAAAAGCAATCTTCTCTATTAGAAAAAGAAAAAGACCTGAATAAATGGCTCAAATCATATGAAAATGATGGTTCTTCAATAGCATCAGAAGTCAACAAGTTAAGATTACTAAAATCAAAAATAAAAGAAAAGGCAGCAGACCAAAAGATAACAGATGTTTTAAGCAAATTAGAGCAGGATAAGCAGAATATAAAAGAAAAAATAATCTCGCTGAAATCGGATTTTTCTTCTTTAGAGCACCAGCAGCTTCCGATGTTTAGTTCAGAAAAAGATAAGATATTATTAATCATGAAAGAGCATAACAAAGAGAAAATGAGCTTTACAGATGAAATAACTGATTTAAATGACTTAATAAAAGAGCAAAGGTCACAGTTCAAAGAAAAAGAATCAATGCAAAAGAAGTTTTTCTCAGATTACCATAGCTTATTTTTAAAGAGGGACAAATTAAATGAAGATATCAAGAGAAAGGAGATGACAACAGTAAAGAATGAAGAGCGCATTAAATCAATACAGCAAAGGATTAACACAATAAGCATTGACAAAGCTAAGGTGATATCAGAGTTTGCTGGGTTAAATAAGGAATTCGAGCAATTTAAGGATGAAAAAATAAGACGTGGCTTGAATTTAAACGAATTAAAAGATGAAATCAATAAGTTTGAATCAATGCTTAAAAACATGGGCAATGTTAATTTAAGGGCATTAGACATCTACAATGAGGCTGAAAGGGAATACAACGAAATACTTGAAAAAACATCCAAATTAAAATTTGAAAAAGAAGACGTTCTCAAGATGATGCAGGAAATTGAATCTAAAAAAGGTGATATGTTCATGAAAACCTTCAGAGTAATATCAAGCAACTTTAAGACAATATTCAGCAACCTCTCAACAAAGGGTGAAGCTAGCATGTACATAGAAAATGAAGAGGACATCTTTAATTCAGGCGTTGACATAAAGGTAAAAATCATAGGCAATAAATCTTTGGATATAAGAAGCTTGTCTGGCGGTGAAAAATCAATGGCTGCTTTGGCTTTCATATTTGCAATACAGGAATACCAGCCAGCATCTTTCTACTTGCTTGATGAAGTAGATGCGGCATTAGACAAGACAAATTCAGATTTATTAAGCAAGCTAATAAAGAAATACTCTGATAAGGCCCAGTATATTGTAATATCGCATAACGACACAATTATTACAGAAGCAAATACAATATATGGCGTTTCAATGCAGAATGACATTTCAAAGGTTGTTTCCCTGAGGATTTAGATATATATTCATATAATTAATAAAAAAATTTATTTATTGAAGAATAAAGAAAGAGAAAAAAAAGAAAAGAGGA
>Ga0209541_10009501_pt1 | contig 15757 bp, 10 predicted proteins | sample RifCSPlowO2_01_FD_184027 | JGI IMG/M metagenome (GOLD analysis project Ga0209541, IMG submission 184027) | Groundwater microbial communities from Rifle, Colorado - Rifle CSP2_plank lowO2_0.1 (SPAdes) (version 2) | ecosystem: Environmental > Aquatic > Deep subsurface > Groundwater | place...
GGAAATATGATGCATGGGGCCTTTGTTGATTCTGGAAGAGATTTAGATTTATTTACAAGAAGAATTGCCGAAGCAAATAATCTTAAAATATTAGGAAATTAATTATTATTCTCAAAAAACTCTTTTGTTCTCGAACTTGGTAACTTAGTTGTTTCGAAATTCGCGTCTTGTGGAAAACATTTTTTATAATTGTGCCAGGAATATCTTTCATCCAAGAAAATAATGCACCCCTTGTCTGTTTCAGACCTTATGCAACGGCCAGCATTCTGCAATGAAGTTATAATTGCTGGATAAATATAGGCATAATCCCATCCTTTTGAATATAGTGAATCATAATAATTAATTAATTCCTGTGTTTCTATATTTGGTTTTGCCAAAGGCAAGCCAACTATGATAACACATTTCAAAAAGTCTCCTGGAAGGTCTATTCCTTCGCCAAATGAGCCAGAAGCTGCGCCTAATAAAACTGCTCCCTTATTGCTATATGATTTGAATTTATCAATTATTTCTTGACGCTCTAGCTTAGTTAATCCTGGCTGCTCTATGAAAATTGTTTTTTCTGATTCATTAGCAAAAAATAAATTAATTTTATTTAATAAATCATAAGAAGGGAAAAAAACTGCTGTGTTTCCTGGAACAATGTTTGTTATCTCTGAGCATATTTTTGAGATTTTTTTGTACATTGCTTCGTCTCTTTTTGTGAATTTTGTTGTAACTGTTGGAACTATCAAGTTTAACCTGTTTTGTTTTGGGAAGGGGTTTGAGAATTCTGTTGTTACTGTTTTATTTTTATCTAAACCTAGTAAATCCAAGTACATTTCTGTAGGTGATAATGTTCCTGACATGAAGATTAAAGAATGCGCTGTTAATTGTGAAATCAACAAAGAAGGATCTAGGCATCTGTAGGATAAATTGATAAAAGGCCTGCCTATTCTTGTAAACCCATTTGTGATTATTCTTATAAATGATTTGTCTGGGCCAAGCCAAGATTCTAAGAAATTGGCTACTGAGCCTAGGGAAGAACGTTTTTGCTTATCACGAACTTCATCTGCTGCTAATTTTAAATCTTCTATAATGTCCTGGTTAACTATGAATTCTGGTTTTTTTACTAGTAATTCTTGTTTTTCTATTGGAATATTTTTGGCTAAAGCTGAGAGATTATTTTGAATGTTCAATAATTCATTTTCAAAATCAAATTTAAATGATTTATTCTCCCTTAAAGCATAATCTATTGTTATTGATGATAAACTTGTGGTTAATAGATCACGGCAGCGATCTGGCAGATTATGAGATTCATCAAAGTAGATAATGCAATTTGATAGGTCTAATTGTAATCTGTTAAATAATGATTGCCTTATTGTTGGTGATAGAATATGGTAATAATCTGCTATTATTACCTTGGCTTTTTTTCCTAACAAAGCAGCTATTTCATATGGGCATAAGTTATGTTTTTGACAATGTTGAACTAATTCTTCTACGTGCAATGGTTCTTTTATTTCTGATAAGCATAGATTTCTTACTGCTTTTGACTTCATGTTTAAGTAAAACTCACAATTATCTTTTTTTCTTAATTCCCTGCAGTATTCATGAAATTCTGAATTTAATAATGTATCAACTCCAGATTGGAGGCACATGTGTTTTTTTCCGATGAAATCCACGACTTTGAAAGTTGTATTGAACTTTTTTTGAATTTTTTTTGCTGTTTCTATCACTATATTGTGCTGAGAATGCCTCGGTGTTAGGAAAAATAAAGTTTTATCATTTTTTAGAGCGTAAGTTAATGCTGGAGCAAGATAACTGGCTGTATTATGTAAGATTACTCCATTACCTATGAAATTATGTGTTGAAGGGATTGTTGCATCATAAACAAAACTTTTTTTTAATTTCTTTATTTTTGTAACTTTATCCCAGAATATGTCTGATTTTGCTAAAGATTCTAGTGATTCTAACTGTGGTGGTCTTTTTTTGCTGAGCTTTTTAAAATATTTAAGCAATTTTGTTAATCCCTTTCTTGATGGTTTTCTGAATTTATAGATGTAACTTTCATAAATCCTGCTTGGTCTCTTTCTAGAATAAGGTATGCTCATTGCCTTTCTGCAATCTCTGATTAAACTACTGATATTCGGAATGATGTCTATATTGGGGTTGCTTTTTAAGGAAGCTAGCTTCGTTAATCTCTCTCTCTTACTTTTTATATTAAAATTTATATTATCTTTAAAATTGCTAATATTGTTTCTATTTTGGAAATAGATTCTAAAATACTTCTGTTTGTTTATTATTTTTTCTTTAACTATAGGAATGATCTCGAAGCATAATAAACTTAAAACAAGTGAATCTTTTAGTGGTTTGCTTTTTGTTGTAATTTCTACAATACTTTGATAAACTGAACCATCAGTATCATATAATCCTTTTATTAAGGTGGCTAATAGCTTTCTATTATTAAAGAAATAATCAGGGACATGTAACGTTTTATATTTGTTCTCCTGCGGATATCCTAATAGATACAATAATACAACTAGTGATTTATTTTCAAATTCATAATCATATTTACTTCCATGCTTTCTATGGATATTAGAACCAAAGGAAGTTGCTATTTTTTTAAATCGATTTATGATATTTTTATCCATATTTGAGATCATCACTGATTTCCTCTTTCCGGATATACAACCATCGCCCATCAATGCTCCAAAAAAATAGGAAAAGTCTTCATCTATTTTTGGTATTGTTATGATTTTACTACTGCTGTATCCTATTCTTTTTAGATCAAGATTCTTGATGTCTACACCAAAATATTTAGCTATTTTTTCTAAATAGGTAAGAAAAATAGAATTGTTTTTAATCGCATTTTTTATTATATTTCTATCTCTTCCGATTATTTCAGCAAGTTTTCTATTTCCTACGTTTTCCCTCTTTTTTATAGTTGAAAAAAGTTTAGCTAAACTTGGTTCAGTTCCCACTTTTATCTTCTCCCTGAATTTACCCTTGATTTTGTATATTTCTTTTAGCTTAGTCCTTTGTGGAATTTTATTTCCATTTATAATTTTTCTTGCACAAGCGATGTATTCTCCTTGATCTATATCCTCTAATTTTTTCCATTTTAATCCGTTGGATATAACTAAGAATTTGTGGTCTTTTGTGGCTTCGATTTCTCTACCAGTTCTTGTTTTTAATCTATATAGAAAGTCTCTTTTTTTCTTGATTATGATTCCTTTTTTTTGAACTATTTTCTTTGTTTTTTGGTCTAGAGTATTAGTTTTAACTGTTTTTTTGTAAATATCTTCTATTTTCTCTATACCTTTCTCTGTAATGATCAATGTACTCCCACTTACACATTTTCCGATGCCAGTGGGAGCGTGAGCTATTAAATTCTGCTTGTTTTCTATGCATGAATATATTTGCTGCATTAAAGTCTTTTGTATTTTTCTAGGCTCTTGATGAGGAAAAAGAAATTCCATGCTTCGTTTAGTTTAATTTTATAGATTTATAAGGTTTATTAGGCTAACTTTGTGTATTTTTAGAAAAAGAAAGGTTTAATTATAAAGAGATATTTTAGAAAAATATGAAAGCTGAAAAAGTAGGCGCTTTGGCTACATCTGTGATAGCATTTGTAACCATAATAGGTTTGATGGTTGGATTTTATTATAACTTGAAGTCTTCTAATGTAAAATTTTTATATATCCTTATTTTTGAATTTTTATTTATCTTGGCAATCTGGTTGTTTATATCGTGGATGAGAGGTGAAACTAATGAAGAATAAATTAATGGGTTGGTTATCGAAAAACTGGAAAATTATATTAGTAATAATAATTATATTGTATCTTTTATCCAGAATTCAGACTTAGATTTAAATAAAAGAGGTAAAAATGAATAAGTTAATTGTCCTAATTAGGCGCCATTGGTTGCTTCTCGTAGTTATTCTAATAATCTTATATCTATTAACTAGATTGTCGGATCCTGGTTAAAATGGAAGAAGAAGTAAAAAAAGACATTCTTGATGTATTAAGAAAAAGTCTAGAGGCTATTAAAAAAGAGGAGTTTAATAATTTAAGAGAATTAAGCAACCATACAATACATGATGCTAGCATTTATCAAGATGACTATAGCACTACTGTTGCAATAATAATATACAGCTTAAGCAAGATTTTTGAAAGAGCTGATTATAAGAAGTATAAAAGTTGGGATATATTTTATAAGAATATTCTTGATTTTTTAAGCAAGTCATTAGTTGCTTTAGAAGATAATGACTTAGAAAATTATGAAGCAATAGTGCATGATATGTTTAACAGCATATATGAATTAGAACCAAAGTTGAGGGATTATATTATAGATGTTTTTCAAGGAGCTAAAATTCATAAAGCTTCAAGGCTGCATGAGCATGGCATTTCTGTTGGGAGAGTAGCTGAGGTATTAGGGTTAAGCGAATTTGAGATAATGGAGTATTTAGGCAAAACAGGGATAGCTGATGTTAGTTTTAGTGTTACTAGGGATGTTAAAGAAAGGATTAAGTTTATTAGAGGTATATTCAAATGAAGCCCTTTTCTTTAAAAAGAAAAGCCCTAATCGACGAAGTCGATGGGGCCCAGTCGTGAAACGACTTGGGCGTTCGCGGAAAAGAAACTATATCCTTGGAAAGGGTTGGCGGAAAATTGGAAACTGGTGATGGAGAAAAAGAGAAATGAAAGCTTTGGTTTTTGATAGTGGTTCAATTATAAGTCTGGTGTTGGATAACTTAGGATGGATATTAAAGCCTTTAAGATTAAAGTTTAATGGTGATTTTTATATTACAAATGAAGTTAAAAAAGAGATTATTGACAAGCCGTTAACTTCTAAAAGGTTTAAGTTTGAGGCTATGTATAACAAAGAATTTTTAGATAATGGTTCTTTAATATTAGCTGAGGAAGAGCTAACTGTTGAGACTAATAGATTGTTAAGATTAAGCAATTCTATTTTTAAAATTGGAAATGAGGAATTAAAGCTGTTTCAAAGAGCTGAGGTAGAGAGTTTGGCATTAGTTAAGACTATAAGGGCTGATGCTCTTGTTGTGGATGAGAGAACATTAAGGATGCTGATTGAAGAGCCTTATAATTTAAGGGATTTGTTAAGGAAAAAACTCCATAGAAAAGTTGTTATTGACAGTAGTAATTTAAAAGAGTTTCAAAAGATAATTGGAGATGTTAGTGTCATTAGGAGTAGTGAATTATTAGTTATGGCGTTTGAGCTTGGTTTACTGGATAAATATGCTGATGGTGATAAGAAAGAGCTATTAGACGGAGTGTTATGGGGTGTTAAACTAAGAGGCTGCAGCATATCTAGCGAAGAGATAGAGAGGATAATCAAGCTTGAAGGGTTCTAGCAATTTGTTATGGTCAATAGTAAAAATTGAATGAAAATGTTTATAAAAACAGATTTCTATTTGAATTTATATTTGGGGATGTAGCATAAATCTTTAAAGAGTGCTGTCCGGTTCAGTGTCGCCGGCTCCAGTTTTTTAGGGGCCACCGGTGGATCCAGGAAGCTTTTCTTGAAAAGAAAACCTTGGAAAAGAAAGCTTGGAAATTCAAATCCTGGCATCCCCATTTTTACTATGTTTAGTAATCACTTCTGTTGATTTTCTAAGTGTTGTCTCTGATATTAAGTATAATCTAGGTAAATTAAGAATTATTTGATTAAAAATTCATTATGTTTTATTACTATTAGTAGTGAAAGTTACTACCATAAAGTTTATATAGGGTTGATTACCACGGGAGAATAGCAAATTATAAATTATAATAATATGGGGGGTTAAACTATGAAACACAAGTTGTTAACAACTTTACTAATACTTTTAGTTGGAGTATTAGGAATAGCAAGTTCTGTATCTGCTTCTGTTGCTTGGCATATTGAGCCTAGTGATTTTATTTGGAATGAAGATACAGTAAATATAGTTAATTTAAATGACTATATAACTACAAATAATGGGCCGGTAGTTTTTGATCCTGTGAGTAATACTAATCACATTGTTATTAGTAAAGCAGGTTCAATATTAACATTAAGACCGAATGTAAACTGGCATGGAACAGAAACAATAACTGTTACTGCAAGAGACAATGACAACACACCAGTGAGTGTTAATGTTCCTTTAGTTGTTATTCCAGCAGATACTACAGGTACGCAAAATATAGATATCACTAGAGTTACAGTGGATGGTGTAGAATTATATGTAACATCAATTCCTAATGTGATCTCTGCTGAAAGAGGGAACACAATAGAGGTCAAAGTTGAATTTATGTCAACAAAACAGCTTTTTGATGTTAGAGTAAGGACATGGATTGGTGGTTATGAGTTCGATGATGTAAGTGATAAGACAGAACCATTTGATATGGAACCTGGAGTTAGATATGTAAAGACATTGCATATTAACATACCTGAGGACATTGATGTTGGTGACAGTCTTGATACAAGCAAGTTTTCTTTGAATGTAGAGATTTTCGATAAAGAAGATACTGTAGCAGGCAAAACCTTTACTCTAAAAATTGATAAGATTAGACATAAGTTAAACATAATGGATGTCATCTTCTACCCAAGTAACACTGTTGAGCCTGGAAGGGCTTTAAGAGCTGTTGTAAGGATTGAGAACTTAGGTCAAAAGAAAGAAGAGGATGTCTTAGTTAGGGTAAGCATACCTGATCTAGGTATAAGCACAAGAACTTACGTTGATGAATTGACTGCTAACGAGGAAGATAATGAAGATGAAGAAAGTTCTGAGTCAAGCAGAGACCTAGTATTGTACATACCACAAGATGCAAAACCTGGACAATACGATGTTGAAGTTGATGTTGAATTTAGCAGGGGACATGAAACTGCAAGCAAAAGAAGCACTATCTTAGTTGAAGGTGTTTCAGCTCCAGTTATCCCAACTACAGGTACTACTGTTAGTGGTGAAAATGCACAAGCTATAATCAGCATAGATACAACTACCCAAGATGTTGCTCAAGGTGGCGAAGCTTTATACAAAGTTATGGTAGCTAATCTTGGAAGAGAAAGAGCACTTTATACTTTGACTGTTGAAGGAGAAGGAGCATGGGCTACTAGTAAAATAAGTCCAAGTTTCATATCTGTTGACTCAAATCAAGCTGGCGAAGCATTTGTTTATATAAAAGCAAATGAAAATGCACCTGTTGGACAGCAATCATTCAAAGTGAATATCTTAGCTAATGGTAAGATGACTAAGACTTTTGATTTAAGATCTAATGTTGTTGCTAAAGCTAGCGGGTTAACAAATGTTGGCTTATTGAAGAACGGACTAGAGATTTCATTTGTAATCTTAGTAGTGATTTTAATCATACTTGGATTAGTAATTGCTTTTAGAAGAGTTGGCTCAAATGAATCAAGAAGAGTTCAAGAATCTTCAGACACAATAGGAGAAAGTCAAACTTATTACTAGAGCTTTTCTTGAAAAGAAAACCTTGGAAAAGAAAGATTGACTTTTTTTCTTTTTTTTCTTTTATTATTGTTATGTATAAGTGGAGGGTTGAAAAATGAAAATTAAAAGACATATTTATGGTTTGGGAGCTGTAGGTTTATTAGGTTTAGCTACATTTGTAAGAAGCTGTTCAATGGTGCCTGCTGGACACGTGAAAGTAGTAGATTTTTTTGGTTCTGTTAAGGCTCAAGAATTACAACCCGGAGTGAACTTTCCAGTTAATCCTTTAGCTGGAAGAGTTGCAATGGATGTAAGAACTAAAGAAACGAAGGAGCAAATACATGTCCCGACTAAAGAAGGGCTAATGGCTAATTTAGATGTTTCAATTTTATATCATCTTTCTCCTGATAAGGCAGATGATGTCTATAAATCTGTAGGAGTTAACTTTAATGAGGTTATAATTGCTCCTATGTTAAGAAATACTGTTAGGGATGTTGTTGCAAATTATTTAAGTGAAGATTTATATAGCGAAAATAGGCAAAAAATCTCTTCTGATGTGGAAGCTAGATTAAGAGCACTTTATTCTAAGAGAGGAATAGAATTAGAAGGCGTGTTGTTAAGAGATGTTCAACTTCCGCAGGAAGTGACTAATGCAATAGAGCAAAAAATGAAATCAAAGCAGCAAGCTGAACAGATGAAGTACATTCTTGATAAGGAGAAATCAGAAGCTGAGAGAAAAAGATTAGAAGCAACTGGTATTGCAGATGCTCAAAAAGTTATTGCTGAAAGTTTAACTCCAGAGTATTTACAGTGGAAGTATATAACAACTTTAGAAGGATTAGTGAAATCCGATAACACCACTTTTGTAATAACACCATTTGATCAGAAATTAATCCCAATGTTGCCTTTAGAGAAAAGTAAAAAATTACCTTTAGAAGACAGCGGAAAATACAAATAAAATCTTTCTTTTTTTTTCTTTTATTTTTGCATTAATAGTCAGATTTATATAGTATTAAGCTAAATTAAATTATTGTAAATAAGAGGGATTAGTATGACTAATGTGGATCCTTGGGGTTCAAAGGAACTGAAAATAGATGATAAACTAATCCAGAGTTTTGGATTAACCAAGATATCTGAGGTAGATAAAACAAGATTTAATCATTATTTATTCAAAAGGGGAATAATATTAGCGCATAGGGATTTTAATGTCATTAAAGAAAGAATTGAGAATAAAAAACCATTTATACAATTAACTGGAATTGCCTCGTCTGGACTTTTACATTTAGGGCATAAAGTTGATATTGATTTATTCTTGTATTTTAAAAAATTAGGAGCTAGGAGCTATTTTGCAGTGACAGATATAGATGCTTATGTTTCAAGACCTGACTCAAAAATACCTAGTTTGGAAAAAGCAAAAGAATTTGCTGTTAATAACATATCTCATTTACTAGCTTTAGGTGTTGAGAAAAATGATATTTATCTACAAAGCAGAAAAGAGCCTAGGTATTATGAGTTTGCTTTTGAAATATCCAAAAAAATAACTGAAAATACATTTAGGGCAATTTATGGGCATTTAGATTTAGGAAAATTATCTGCTAATTTGTTGCAATATGCAGACATATTGCACTTGCAATTAAAGGAATATAATGGGCCAATGCCTTCTATAACTGGCATAGGAGTTGAGCAGGATCCGCATGCAAGAGCTTGCAGGGATATTGCAAGAAGATTACAGTATAATTTATTTTTACCGAGTTTTATTTATTTTTCACATCAATCTGGGTTGCAATTGGGCAAAAAAATGAGCGCATCTGAGCCAGATACTGCTATATTTTTGGATGATAGTTTGAATGAAGTGAAAAGAAAGATTAGCAAAGCTTATTCTGGTGGAAGAGATAGTTTGGAAGAGCATAGAAAATTAGGAGGGGTACCAGAGAAAGACAGGGCTTTTGAAATACTATTGTATCATCATCTAGATTCTGATTTTGTTTATGAAATATATGAAAAATATAAAAAAGGCAGGTTGCTTAGCGGAGAACTAAAAGAGATATGCAAGGAGTTTTTAGTAAAATTATTAGAGAAGCACCAGAAAAAATTAATAAAAACAAGAAAGATAGCTGAGAAAATGGTTTTTGGATAATATTTATATATTTGTTAATCATAGGATAAAAGAGGTGAAGATGAAACTAGTTCCCAAATTAATAATAGTGTTATTAGTATTTGGGGTAACTTTTTCCTTGATTACTTTAAGTGCCCAGATTGGTGATTTAATTTCTGGAAGCACTGTTAAGGTAGGTGAAAGTTTGCCGTTTACATTTATTTCTATCCTGATATTAGTGATTGTTTTTTTGATAATTTCTTTGTTGATAATTGGGTTGTTAAGGTTGAGAAGGGAATAATTACTACTTCTTCGTTGTACAATATATATATATTCTTTAATTAATTTAAATTTAGTACAATATTTAAAAAATTATAAAAGAAGGTGAGCTAATGGTTAAAGAAATTAATTGGAATACGGGTTTAGTTGTTCTTGTTATTGGTGTTGTTGGAATTTTATTGTTGAGTAATAGCGGAATTTTAACTGGGGCTTTTAGTAAAGATATTACTGGTGCTTGGGGGAGTGGAAGTGGTGTTCCAAATTATATAGCTAAATGGAGTGGTAGTGGTCCTACTACAACAGCATTAACAAGATCTATTTTGATTTATGATAATGATTTTAGTGTCGGGGTTGGAGTGAATACACCTCATAGTGATAATAAACTAGAAGTTGCGCGGGTAATTGGTGTTAGTGTTCCTCAGAGTTTAACTAAAGCCCAAATTGAGCAAGATTTATCAAGCTTGTATATAGATGAAAACATTTTTTATGCCAATAGTAAGTGGAATAGATTTAATCAAGATAGAGGAGGAGCACAGATAAGATTAACCGCTCCTGATAGGGGTGCTGATGCATATGGAAATGCATCTGGAGAACTTAGGTTTTCCCAGTGGAATGCTAATGGGGGTCTCAATGGAGATGTTTTTGTCATTGATAAATATGGAGATGTTAAAATTAGTAGAAATTTGGATGTTGATGGTCTAACTTTAAATACTCATTCTTTGTATGTTTCGGGAAGTAGCTCTCTTATGGGCGATATTTTGTATTTAGGCGTTGTAGAACAGAGATCCTCTAATGCAAAGTACTTATGTATAACTGATTATGATAGTAGTGTATTTAAAAGTCCAGTACCTTGTGGAACTACATAGCTAATTTTTTCTTTTTTTATTTTTCTCTTTTTTATAATTTCATACTCACAACTTTAGAAATTCCATTTTGTTGCATGGTAATTCCATAAATTTGATCTGCTTCTGTTATAATTGAGTCATTATGGGAAATCATGATGCATTGAGATTGTTTTGCATAGTTTGCCACTAATCTTGCCAACAATTGGGAGTTTGTTTTATCTAAAGCAGCATCTACTTCGTCTAAGAAATAGAAAGAGGCTGGCTTGTATTCTTGAATAGCAAATATGAAGGCTATGGCTGTCAATGTTTTTTCTCCGCCTGATAATGAGGTAATATCTAAAAATTTAGTTCCTGCTAATTTTACTTTAATGTCTACTCCTGCCTGTAATGGATTTTCCTTGTCTTCTAAATCTAAGTAGGCTTCTCCTTTTGCTGATAATGATAAGAAAATTCTCTTGAAATTTTCAGCTATCTGCTTGTAAGTCTTAAGGAAAAGGTGCTTTTTCTTTCCTTCAATTTCAGCCATCATGACTAAAACGTCATTTTTTTCAGTTTGCAAGCTATTTGTTTTTTCCACTATTTCCTGGTATTCTTTTTCTATCAGGTCATAAACTTCCAAAGCTCTTAGATTTACATTTCCCATGGATTTCAGCATTTTTTCAAATTCATTTATCTCAAGCTTTAAATCTGCTAACGAGATATTTCTCCTTATTTTTGTCCCTTTGAACTCTTCAAATTCTGAGTCTAAAGCTTCTATTTCTGCAGAGACTTTTGCATTGTCCAGAGAAACCTCATTTAAGCGTTTTTCAATTTCCTTGGTTTTAAAATCGTGCTGGGATATTTTTGATTCTATGTTTCTTATGTCTTCTGTTAGCTTATTTCTCTTGATGAAGAGATTTTTATAATCTTCCCTGAATTGTATTTCTTTTTTCTCCTGGTCTTTTAAATTAGGACGAGAAGATTTAAGTTTTTGCTCTATCTGGCTGATTTCACTTTGAAAATCCTGAACTTCTTTTTGATGCTGCTTGATAATTTCTTGAATCTTTAGTTTTTCTGGGTTATGTATTGATGATATTTGGTTTTCTATATTCTTAATTTCTGTCTGTATCTGGGCTATTAACGAAATCTTATCTTGAAGCTCTTTTTCAATGTTTTCCAATGAAGATAATGAATCTTTAGAAGTGGGTTTAACCTGTAGTTTTTGCCTTTCTGCTCTTAATTTATCCAATGACTTTTCATTCTTTTCAATATCTTGTGCTAGTTGTTTTATTCTTAAATTAGATTCTTTTATTTTATTGTTTAAGTCGGAAAATGAGCTTTTTAATTCATTTAAATTACTAATGTCTGAAGTTTTTTGCAATCTTATTAATTCTGCCTCTAAGCTGTATTTCTTATTTCTTAGTTCATTTGAAGTTTTTTCTTGAGATAATTTTTTGTTATTAAGCTCTTGTATTTTTTTTAGTATTAGCTCTATCTCAGATTCTTTTTTTGTGATGTCTGAATTAATATCTTTTTGTTCAAAAACCCCTGATATTTTTCTTCTGTAGCCTCCGATCATTGCTCCTGAAGGCTCTATTAAATCTCCTTCTAAAGTTACCATGCGGACTCGGCCTATGCCTACTTTTCTTGCTGTAGTTATATCATCTATCACTAGAGTTGAGCCAAAAACAAATGAAAAAGCATTATGGAATTTTTTATCATATTCAATAAGATTTAAAGCTATATCTTTTACACCTGAAAGATTTTTTAGCTGGATTAATTCATTTAACTGAATTCTCTCTTTTATTTTGTTTAAGGGCAAGAAGGTTGCTATACCTGCCTTTCTGTCTTTTAATATTTGGATGCATTTTTGAGCTGTCATATCATTGTCTACTATGATGCTATTTGTCCTTGAGCCTGCGGTTACCTCCAAGGCGGTTGAATATTTTTCATTTACTTTTCCTAAAGAGGCTATTGTTCCAAAAACACCATTAATTTTTGAGCTTAAGATTAACTTAACTGCCTGATTTCCAGAAAGCGAGTCTGTGATTGATATTTTTTTACCTCTTAAAGAGGAAAGCTCTTGCTTAAACTGCTCTAATCTTTCTTTATTTGAATCTATTTGGGCTATAGTAACATTTAGATTATTGATTAAATTATCTAATTCTTTTTCTACTTTTTCTGATTCTTCTCTTTTTCTTTTTACTTGAGGGGAAGAGAATTTATCCAATAATTCCTTAACTTTATTTATTTCTTGATTGTTCCTATCTTGCTCAATAATCAAAGAAGATTTTTGTTCTTTTAATGAAATTATGCTATTTTGCAACTGTTCTATTTCTGACTCTATTTTTTCTATTAATGAGAAATCCTGGACATTGTGCTTTTTTTTGAAGCTTTGGATATTATTCCTTATTGCTTCTTCTTCTTTTTTTAATGTTTTTTGCTTTTCTTCAAGATTTATTCTTTCTTTATTCAATTCTTTAATCTTGCTCTCTATTTCCTGCTCGTCTTTTTTTAATTGTGATGATCTTTGATTAATTTTTTGAATTTCTATCTTCAAGTTTTCCAATCTGGTTTCGTCTCTTAAGATTTCTTCTCTTATTTTTTCAATATTCTGCTGTAAGCTAACTTGCTCTATCTCTGATTTCTCTTCAATGTTCTTGTTTATTGAATCTACTTCTAATTTTTTTTGGTCTATCTTATTCCTTAATTCCTGAACTTCTTTATTTAGAGAATCAATATTCTGCTGGTGTTTTTTCATCCTTGAAACAATCTCTTCTTTTTTCTCATTTTTTTCCTTTATTTGCAAATAAAGATAAGTTGCCTTGTTTTCTTTGATATTCTGCTCTAATTCCTTGAATTTTAATGCCTGATCACGTTCTTTTTTTAAGTTTCTTAAGTGGGCGTCTCTTTCTTTTAATATCAAATTAGCCTCATTCAACTTTTGGTCTACTTTTTCTAATTCCAACAACGCTTTCTGCTTCTTATCTTCATAAACTGAGATTCCTGCCACATCTTCTATTATTTGCCTACGTTCTTCTGTTTTCATCTCTGTGAAAGAAACTACATCTCCCTGCAATATTATGTTAAATCCATCTGGATCTATTCCTGCTCTTGATAATAAATCTATAATTTGTTCACGGGTTCTTTTCTCATCATTTATCTTGTAATCTGATTGACCAGATTGTTTGACTATCCTGGTTATCTTTACTACTTCTGAAGCTATTGGAAATTCCTTATTGTTATTTGTAAAGTAGATTGAGACTGCTGCTTCTTTCATCGGTGAACCTTTTTTTCCACCGTTGAAAATTAGGTTGGAAGCTTTTTCCACCCTCATGGCTTTGGCAGATCTTTTTCCTAAAACGAAGGTTAGGCCATCTACTACATTGGAATTATGGACTATGACATTATTGGCTATGAAATTATGATTTTCATCGACGCATAAATCATAAACCCACTTTTCCCTTTCTAGTTCTTCGATCTCTGTTATCTTATCCCAAAAAATATCAGAATCAGCAACTAGTTGTAATCCTTTTATTAATTGAATCTTTCCTTGTTTGTTTGCTTCGGGTATTAAGACTTCCTTTAGTATGTAGTTTAGCCCTTCTCTTGATGGTGTTGCCTGATTATAACAATAAGATTCAAGTCTAGGATATTTTTTTCTAATCTTTTTTAATTTTATGTTTAATTCTCTTGTTACGTTCCTAATCAATAAATTTGTTTCTATTAAATCATCATTGGAGTTGGCTTTTTTTAAAGCTAGCTTGTTAAGTCTTTCTTGTTTTCTTTTATGGATTAATCTTACATTTTTATAAAAGTTTTTTATACTTTCGTTGTTGGTAATAACTAGAGTACGATATAAACCAGAAAAGTTTGAGTTTGTTGCTATTTTTATTTGAAGTTTTAAGTATGAAATAATACCAAGCCTCAATAAGATAGTACTAATTTTAAAAGCCAATTTGGCGCTTTTTGTTGTTACTTCTATTGAATTTTTTGAGACATAACCATCGCCACAATAATATCCGTTTAATAGTTCTGATAATTCTTCTTCTGTACTATGAGCCAAGAACAGATTAGTTAGGTCTTTATCTTTTGCTGTTCCCAAAGGCATGCCGAATTTTGTTAGTATCTTTATTAATGATGATGAATAAATTAAAACATCCCAACAATTTGGTTTATATTCGTTGGCCTTTACGTCTATATTAAACAATTTTTTTACTAGGTTTATATAGTCTTGCACTACCTCTTCTGTCCCATTTGTAAACCAGATTTGATTAGACGAAGTTAGTCGACCTTCTGCCAATAAGTATCCTAGGAATCTAGAAAACTCTTTCGAGTTTTTCCAAATTATAGTGTAATCCTTATTTTGGCTTTTTGCCTTTATTTTTTGAATTATGGAAGCAATTCTTTCATTATCTAATTTTGCGAATCTTAATATTTTTACTAAATGTGAAAAATTTATTGCTTGTTTATCCACTAAACCACTTATTGAATTTAAAGGTACACTAATTTCTTTGGCTAATTCTTTCCACGTTTTATTTCCTTTTATTTGGTAGGCAAGATCTAAAAACTCTTTTTTAAATGGAACATAAATCTGATCATTCTCCCCTATCAAATCAAGCAATTCGTAGAAATATCTATTTTTCACCTTTATATTCAATCTTCTTGGAGTTGCGATTCTTGTTCCTTCCTTTAATTCATCTGCCTTTGCTGAGATTATGTTGTTATCTTTCAGAATAAATAGCGGGTGGTATTTTGTGGAAATTATTTCTTTGCCAGATTTTGTTTTTATCCTAATTAATTTTTTTGGTGCTTTTCTTTTTACATACATTAATATTGGTTTTTCTTCTATTTTGTTGTTCTTTAAATTTAAGGACAATATCTTTTTGTCATTACCGAGTATCAAGAAGCCATCATTAACCTTTTTGGTTTTATTTGTCTTTAATTTTTGATTCACCAGGTCCCCTATTTTTTCTGTAGAACCATCTGAGAGTATTACTTTGCTATTATGTAAAAGACATTTACCACTGCCATTTGGACCTATTATGCAATTAAAGTTATTGCCGAATTCTAATTCTAGTGGTTTTGCAAAAGATTTAAAACCATGAAATTTGATTTTTTGTATTGTTGTCATGTTTATTTTAGCTTAAAAACTTA
>Ga0209541_10009502_pt1 | contig 15757 bp, 8 predicted proteins | sample RifCSPlowO2_01_FD_184027 | JGI IMG/M metagenome (GOLD analysis project Ga0209541, IMG submission 184027) | Groundwater microbial communities from Rifle, Colorado - Rifle CSP2_plank lowO2_0.1 (SPAdes) (version 2) | ecosystem: Environmental > Aquatic > Deep subsurface > Groundwater | place: Rifle...
TCAACAAGACTCCGCGCGCCAGAACCGTTCATGCATGCACTCAGCGCCGCCGGATTCACGCCCGCATCCTGAATCACTTTTTGCAGCACGGGCGTGCGCAGCCGAATTTCGCCAATGCGCGCAAACGCAGCTGCTTGAAATTCCCAAAATTTTCCATCCGCAGCAGCGCACCGCGCGGCGCGGTGCAAATCAGAAACTTCGGGAAATGCGTTTTCATGCGTTGGAAAATCTTTCCAGACAAAACGGACGCGTTTTTTAAATTGTGCATCTTGTTCAAGCGCAACGATCGTTGGCCACACATTCGCACAACTGTCGCAGCCAAAATCAGCAAAATATACGACCGTGAGCGGTGCAGTCGCTGGTCCACGTTGTGGATCAGTGATCCCGACGGTCGGTCGTTCGAGTAACGGCTCACGAGGCAGCGGCGGCGGTTCATTCGGTGTAATTCTGATTTTAAACAAAACACCACCCGCAACCAGCAATGCAACTATGCCAACCAGTGCGATGATCCAGCGATTTCCATGCATAGTTATTTGAGCCGCATTTTTAAAATCTCTCCGCTATTTTGGTCTTTCATGAACAAAAACTCACCGTCCTTTGACACGCTCACCGTTTCAATCGTGTGTTCGCCATCAGGTTTTCCGACTAATGTTTGCAGTCCGGTGCGGATGTTGATTTTATACATTGTGTCATTCGTATGCGTTGCAAGTTGGGGCGCAAATCCAATTCCCGGAATCATCCGATCCGGATCGGGAACGGCACAGATTGCCTCGTCGTCGTCCAGAAAGGTGCATTTGCTTGCCCAGGTGTTCACATCGAGATAATTTTTTGCAACACCAACGGTGTCGCTTGTCCCGCCATCGATCCACAGCGTTGGCATCAAGTCACTCGCGCCGTTATGCGCGTTGTACATAATTCGATCGCCGGTCGGCGACCACGTTGGTTGAAACCCAAGACCCTCGACCGTCATTTGTCGAAAATTTTCACCATTTTTTCCAATGAGCAGCACGCCTTGTCGATCAGCGCTGCCGCCAACAGCAGGTGCGGTGCGTGAAAATGCAATCACTTGATTGTTCGGCGACCAGCTCACAATCACTTTGTTTGCATTGTCGCCAAGCGGTTCAACTGCTTTCGCACCCGTGCCATCAATGTTTGACGTGAATAAATAGCGCAATTTTGGATCCGGACTCAAACTTTTTCCCGCAATTTGTTTTGAGTCTGGTGAAAAATCAAGATTGTCCCAGTGCCCCGGAATCGAATACTGTTTTTTTGCATCAAAATCATAGATTGCCTTATTACCATCGGGAAATTTGAGTGCCGCAATATCTTTGTTCGGTGCCCACTTGATGTCTTGCACCGCAGGAAATGAATCTTCAGACAATGCAACTTTGTTGCCATCTGCATCAGCGCGATAAAATTTTCCGTCGAGTTTGTTGTAGTATTGAAATGTTTCGCCGTCGCCGGCGATCGTGAGTGCGTCTGTTGGATCGGTGACGAGCGTGGTCACGGCAACGATTTTTGATCCTGATTCGCCTGGCGTAATTTGTGCCGCTGATTCAAATACAAATTGACTGCCTGCCGCGTCGCCTGCTGTTTCACCAACCGAAAGATCGCGTTCAGTTGAAGTGATAAGCTGGTTTGCCTGCGATTCCGTTATTGTCACTTGCTCCTCGGTCGTCGGTGCTGCTGCAGGAGCAGCAAAGAAAGCGCGGTATGCCAAGTAGCCAATTAAAAATATGACGAGAATCAGCCCGCCAAGTGCAATAAATTTCTTTTTATCAAATTCCATAAAGAGCAAAATTACGACGCGTCATCGCTCGAGTCAGATTTTTTCGTTTGATCGCCACGCAACTGCCATTGCAACAGCGCCGCACCACCGCCAAACAGCGGGCCAGTGCCGGGCGGCGAAAAAATGCCGAGCGCCCACGCGATTGCGCGTTCCTTAAAAAACTTCGCCACTTTTGTTGCGCTGTCATACCCCTCGCCAAAATCACCACCGGTTTCTTCTGTTTCATCGGACAGCACAGCTGTGTCGTCGAATTCCTCGACGTCTTCTTCGGCGGCATCATCAGCGCCTTGATTGTTAATCAGCGCACTATCAAATTCAGCGGCGTGTCGCGTCGCTTGCCAATTTGCGTACCGCTGTTTGTGTGCGGAGTTGACCGATTGTTCGGGCAGCTGCGTTGGGAATGATGGCGTCGCCATAGAGAGGTTCGACGGAAAGTATACCATTTTTTGCTTCCACGCGGTATGACGTATGGCCGGCGTGCAATGACAAATGTGTGATGAGTGGATGCTCAATCATTTTTTCAATGGTGTGACGCACTTTTCGCGCCCCTTCTTTTGGATCTGATGAACTCACCGCGATAATTTCCGGAATTTTTTCATGATCCCACGACAAATCAATTGAACGCTTTGCGAGACGTGCGGTAAAGTCGATTAATTGTTTCCGAGCGACTGCAGCAAGCGCCTCGGTATTGAGCGGTGCAAAAATGCACACCTGATCAATCCGGTTGAGCAGTTCTGGTTTCATCAAATGAAACAATGAGGCACGCACTGAATCGCTAGCGCGTGGCGTCGCGTCGCCAGCAAATCCAAATGCGGAGCCGGTAATTTCTTCTGGCGCAATTTGATACGTTAAAATAATGATCGCTTGTTTCACGGACGCTTCTTTTCCGCTCGCATCAGTGAGGCGACCCTCCTCAAGCATTTGCAGTAAGATGTTGAGCACATCAGGATGTGCTTTGTCGACTTCATCAAACAAAATAACGCTCATTGGCTGTCGGCGTAAGCGGTCAACCAACGTGGTGCTTTCGCGGTAACCCACATAGCCTGCAGGCGCACCCATGATTTTTGAAACACTAAACCCTTCGGAAAATTCCGTCATGTCAAGGCGAATCAACGCACGCGCGTCGTTATACATTCCCTCAGCAATTAATTTTGATAACTCTGTTTTTCCCACACCGGTTGGGCCGGCAAACAGAAATGACGCAAGCGGCCGCGTTTCTTCGTGCAGCCCCAATTGCGCGCGCGTGATCGCGTGGGCAATTTGATCGATTGGTTCAATTTGTCCAAAAATTCGAGCTGACAAAAAGTTGTGGAGCGATTGCGGCTCTTCGGCATTCGAATGGTCAGCGAGTGGACGGCGCAGAATTCGTTCCACCACGGCGCGCACGTCAGACGCAGTAACGCATCCACGCGGTGCAGCGGTGCGTTGCGCCACGATCAGCTGTTCAAGTTGCGCTTCTGTTTCATGCTCATTCACTTTAATGCGCTGCGCTTCCTCATAGTCTTCTTTGAGCACCGCCTTTTGTTTGCGCGATTCAAAATTTTTCAGCGATTGTTTGAGAGAATTTTGCAGCGTTGCTGTTTCTGCATTTGCCGTTTGAATTTTTACGGCGCTCATTGCCTCGTCAAGCAAATCAATCGCTTTGTCCGGGAAACGTTTTTCCGGAAAAAATTTGTGTGCAAGCGATACGGCTGCGGTCACCGCATCAGGTTCAACGGCAATACCATGAAATTGTTCGTAATGTCCTTTGATGTGTTGCAACATTTCTATTGTTTCTTCCGGCGACGGCTCACGCACGTGCACTGGCTGAAACCGACGTTCAAGCGCCGCATCATGCTCGATGTGTTTTTTAAATTCTTCAAATGTGGTTGCACCAATCACATGCAATTCGCCACGTGCGAGTGCTGGTTTTAACAAATTCGCCGCGTCAAGTGTGCCGGTTGACGAGCCAGCGCCAACGATCGAATGGATTTCATCAATGAACAAAATAATGTCGGTGTTGACCCGTACCTCATCAACAAGCTGTTTGATGCGCGATTCAAATTCGCCACGATACATGGTACCGGCGACCATGAGTCCCAAATCAATTGCAAAAATTCGTTTGCCGATCAGAGACGGTGGCACGTCGCCCGCAACAATCCGCTTCGCAAGACCCTCAACGATTGCTGTTTTTCCCACGCCCGGATCACCCAGCAAGAGCGGATTATTTTTGGTGCGCCGCGCGAGGACATGGATCACCCGCTCGATCTCACTGTCGCGTCCGACCACTGGATCAATGGTGTTTGCGTGCGTTGGATTGGTGAGCTCAATGCCAAAAAATTCAAGCGCAGGCGTTTTTTTGTTTTGTTGTTTTTCTGCGGAAGGCTTCCACGCCTGTTTGACCACAGCATCGCCCCACATCTGCGATAAAATTTCATGCAATTTTCCGGCACTCTTCAACGCAACTTCCAATTGTTGATCAATGTCTTTGCGTTTGATGTTGCTGCTGTTTAACACAAATTCAATTTCAGCTGCTTCAATTTCAATGAGGCCAAACAGCAAATGTTCTGTGCCAATGTATGAATGGTTCTCGCGCGCTGCACGCATCACCGCGCGTTCGACCGCACGCTTTGCGTGCGGCGAAAGAATCGCGGCGCGATTAAGCGTGATGATTTCGTTTTCGCCGAGCAATTGCAAAATGAATTCATGTTTGACACCCGCGCGGCGCAAAATTTCTTCGCCGATGCTGCCTGTTTCAGCCAGTGTTGCGTACAACAAATGAAGCGGCGTCACCACTTTTGTGCCTTGCAACGAGGCATGATGAAACGCCTGTGAGATGACGTTTCGAAAATGACGGGTTGCTTTGTCGGTAAAAATTTCAGAGTTCATACGCGCAGTGATTTTGACCCGATAAGAAGTGAATGAAGTGCATGCAGGTGCGCGTCAGCGTCCCGCAGTTCGTGTTCCAGATCCATGTATGCATTTTTGGCGAGCAGTGCGTGGTGATGGTGACAGAGCACCAGTGTGGTGCGAATATGTTTTGACAGAATTTTTTCAGCCTCAAATTGTTCACCCAAAAGCGCGAGTCCCAGCTCTTTCAATTTTTCAGCGCGTTCCGTTGCTTCAATTAAGCTGTAGATCGCTGGCTGTTCTTCTTTCAAATAGCCGCGGGACAGTGCGATCAATTTTGGAATATCACGATAACGACGATGTCGTTGTGTGTTATAATCTCGCCAGACGTTGGAAAAGGACATAGGGGTGATATCTAAATCATAGCGTTTTTAACGAAATTCGTCAATGAATTATGCTCAAACCAGAAGTTTTTAAGGCGTATGACATTCGGGGGGTGTATGGCGTGGATTGGGATGCGGCGGGCGCTGCGTTGGTTACCCGAGCATTTATTGAAAAATTTTCAATTAAACAGCTCGTGCTTGGATGGGACATGCGTGTTTCGAGCCCGGAAATGGTGGGTGCGATTGAGGTCGCTGCCGTTGCTGCGGGTGCGCATGTTGTCAAAGTGGGACAGGTCACAACGCCAATGCTATATTTTGCAACTGCTGGCTATTCGGGGAATGGTGGCGGCATCATGGTGACTGCATCGCACAACACCGGCGAATGGAATGGCATGAAATTGTTGCTTGGCGACGGCATGCCGGTTGGGGAAACAAGCGGATTGCCGGACGTCAAATCGCGCGCACTGGCAGGTGAGTTTGTTGATGCTGCTGCGGATGGGTCAGCCGAATCGCGCGATGTGCTCGCGGATTATTTACGCAAAGTTTTGTCAATGGTTTCATTGAGTGCTGGCACGCCACTTTCGGTGGTGATCGATTGTGGTAATGGCATGGCTGGCGCATCAATTCGACAACTGCTTGAACGACTTCCGTTGATCACGGCACACCTCATGTATGAAACGCCAGACGGCACGTTTCCACATCACGAAGCAAATCCGTTAAAAGAATCAACGCTCACTGATCTCAAACAAGAAGTCGTCGCACGCGGCGCGGCATGTGGCATTGCATTTGACGGCGATGGTGATCGCATCGGGTTTGTTGATGAACGCGGGGCACTGGTGAGTGGTGATGCGCTCACCGGATTGGTTGGTTCTGAACTGTTGCAACAGCGCGGCGGTGGAAAGATTTTGTACGACCTGCGCTCGCGTCGTTCCGTTGCGCGCGCTGCCACCGCTGCGGGTGGCACAGCAGAATTGTCGCGCGTCGGACATGCGTTCATCAAAAAACAGATGCGCGAAAGTGGCGCACTGTTTGCGGGCGAACTGTCTGGACATTTTTATTTCCAAGATTTTTACAGCGTTGAATGTGCTGATGCGATGATGGTGCATGTGTTAAAATTATTACAGTCACGTCAAAAACCACTCTCAGCATTGGTTGCAGAATTTTTAACCGACGCACATTCGGGCGAGCTGAATTTTACCGTGATTGATCGCGACGCGGCGCTTGCGCGAATCGAAGCATCATTTGCACCGCGCGCGCACAGCGTCTCGAAGCTCGACGGGTTGCTCTTTGACATGGGGGACTGGTGGTTTAATGTGAGGCCGTCAAACACCGAGCCGTTGCTGCGATTGAATGCAGAGGCAGCCACACCGGTTGTTTTGGCGGCGCAGGTGCAAGAAATAAAAAATGTTTTAGGCGTATAATAGAAAAAGATATGCCTCGCACACCACAGCGGTCTGAAGCACCATCGGCAGAAAAAACAGAGATGCGTGATATTTTTGCAGACCGCGAAGCGTTGTTTGCGTTTTTTGAAAACGATGTTGCAAAAGCGCAGGGAGCGGGTGATCGGCGGTTTCGCCAGTTGTCTGCTGTTGGTTTCTTGATGCAGCACAGCATCCAAGACGGAATTGATCTTTTGGAGCGAACCGCATCGAATGGCGTGATCGCTACTCAAGACATACTGGATATTTTTTCAGGAAGATTTAACGAATACATCTCTAACAACATCAAGTTTAAGCAACCGGATTTTTTGAGAGCGGTGTTATTTGCGTCTGTTCGTGAATTTACAAATGGCACACTTAACGCTTCTAATGCAGAGACTGTTTCGGCCGCATTTCAAACACTCTGGCCAGAGAAGGCCAAAAAATTTATTCACGAGAATAGAAGCGATGCCGTGACACAGTGGGATGCTCGGATCGCCGCCTACTATGCCGCGCAATTGGCGGATAAAAAACTGCGTGTTGATTTTCCGCCGGACGATACGGATCCGGCTGGTGAGCGCAACGCAAAGCAGGTGATATTTGAATACGCGCAGGCGTATCGGAAGGAGACGCATATCAATCAGGCGATAAAAATATGGGCAGATGTTTGGGCTGATTTAATGGGGCCGTTTGGACCGAACGAAAAACATGAGCGCGCCGATTTTGAGCGTGCAGTATATGAAAAATTATTTGGGTTTGGTTCAGAAGAAATCAAAAAAATTTTGCTGCAAGAAACAGTAACGCCGGATGAGTTCAAAAAAGTGCTTGATTTGATTCAAAACGTTACGCCCGTACGTGAGGCAGCGCTCAAAGCAGAATATGGCGCCACGCGTATCCGTCCAATGCAGCCGCTCATCAAGGCGTCACAAGACATTGCGCGTACGGAGATTACCAAGGAGGTGCGGGCGTCACTCAAAGCGCGCGGTGTTCCGGACAGCGCATATGAAATCGTGTACGACGCGTTGGCTCGTGAGGTGCGTGTTGTGTGGAACGCGGAAGGGAAGGAGCAGGAGCAAACCGCCACACCAAAATATGAGGTGAAAGAGTTTGTGAAACCGGAGTTTGGGCGGATGCGCTACGGTGCACAGTATGAAGTGATGGAGTACGGGACTTTGTATTACAATACAATAGGAAGAAGTGATTTGGTAAGTGTACAATTACTCGATGATAAAAACACGGAGAGTGGTCGCGTTGTTGAACATAAACCAAGATATTTTTTAACCGATGAACCAGCGTATCTTACTCAAGAATCCGCCACCACGAACGGCACTCGTCAACTATCTTTATGTAAGCATCAGTTGCGAAAATCAGCGGACCCGGCCAAGCGCGTGACAGAGGTGCTCGTAGAAAATCTTGAGAGTGAAGTTGAAGGAATCGAGGGAATTCCCTCATACGACGGCCGTGTACGATTTGTGAGAATTAAGTTTGCAGTTGATTGCATATTGTTAGACCTTCATACAAAACGGTCACAAAAAACAAGCAAAAACTTGGTACCGTTTGTAAGCCGTGGTAATACTATTTTTGTTAGGCACGGTAGAGATGGCTGGACAAGAAAGTTTTCGTTCGATGATATTGATTTTAAGGCAAAGGCAACTCTGGTTATGCCACCAGACGATTTGCATCACGCAATCGATGTTGTTCCTTGTTCAGTAGGCCTCGCGGATCGTTTGGTCATCTATGGTGACATAAGTGGTGCTCTGAGTGTGTTTGCGTCAGATCAGGAATTGTTTAAATATTCTGATAACGAAACGTATATCGGCACCAAATTTGCGAACGGTGTGCCGGTCATAATCACTCATAAAAGGAGACAGGGTGCAGACGGCATTGTGTTTACCGCAATATTTCCTGATAAAACAACTGAAACCACTACAATTGATTTGATGGGTGTAGAAAACATTTTGAACAGAGTAAACATTACTGATTGTTTTGTTTCAGTGTTTAATAAAAAACTGCAAGTTACGTTCAATTATCGTAGCGAGCAAGGCCTTGTTTATCTACGTAAAAAGTATCAGGGTGATCTTGTTACTGAGGGCCCTTTTTCTGGCCAGTTGTATCGGAAAGACGGTTTTCTTATTAGTGCACATAATTCAGTGGATGGACTACAATTGGGGTGCAGTTTTACTGACGATCGTGGTGTAATAAAAGATCGGAGCAACTTTACTATCCCGGGCGTATTTGGTTCTTTTTATTTCAAAGAAGTAGGTAATTCGGTTGCAGTTATCGTGTGTGAACCAGAATATGACCGCGTCGTAAAAATTATTACGTTTCCTGATGACGCCGCAAATGAGTCCGTTCATCCAGAACTCACGGAGCAGGAAAAAGACAAGCTAGATCTGCTCAACATCGCGCTCAACCCAACAAAAGAAAATGTGGTGCGCGGCGTACAGAAATTTTTTCCACCTGAACCAAAAAGTTTAGATGAAGCAAAAGAACGCCGCGCGGAAAAATTACAAAAATCACCAACTTTTTTGCGCACTGTACAGGGTATGATTCGGTCTGCTGCCAAGGATTTGCCGCTCGCCAGACACCTGTTTAAAACAATGGCTGCACAGCCGGCTGGAAATGATGCGGCGCTTGCGGACCGAATACTCCTTCTTATGTTTCCGGAGTTGGCGATGGCGCGGGTGCGTAAGGCCGCCAAGGGCGGGCGCATGCCATTGAAAGAAATGCAGGGCAGTTTGGCGCCTCTCCTTGAAACAGGAATATTCGGAGCCGATCCAAATCCAAATGTACCGGGTAGCGAAATGGAAATGATTCAATTGCGCGAACCAGTGCACGGATTTTTAGCCACGAATGTGTACAGTGAATATCAGACAGACTCAAAAACATGGCGGGTGCCACACCAAGAATTTCGTGTCACGCCACAAGTGGGTGAGCCCGCACATGAAACAACGGCTACTATTAAAGTGCATGGTGCACACCTATATGTATTACCACTCCAGCCGGGCGCAGAATTAATTGAACAGCGCGTCAAATCGTTTGATCGCGCGGGCAAAGAGTTGGGCGCGCTTGTCGTGAAGTATGTAGCAGGTTTGCCACAAGTTACACCGCCGGCAGGGGCAGAAAAAATTGTTTATTCATTTCGGTATTCCGTAGTACCACCTGTTCCGGCAGAAGCTTCATCGGTTGAATATGAGCAGCTGGCGCGGCAATGGCATAGAGCGCGGATAGATGCGTCAAAAAAATTATTGCCCGAGGACAAAATTGCTGAACTGCCGCCAGAGTGTCGCATGTTTGTACATGGCATTGCGACGCTTCCGCCGCGGGAACGTTTGCAACGCATAGAAAATTTTGTCCGTGAACATTCATACTATGATTTTGATAATGGTTCTGTGATGCATCTCAAAGCCGGTAAGTCGCCAACAGAAACATTTCAACTGATGCGCGGCCGTATGGCAGAAATTCGTCGCACTAAGCCAGAATTAAAAGCAAAAATTTTTGCCGGTGTGTGCAGTGATTTTAATCTGTTGGTTGCGGCGATGAACCAGGCGAGTGGATTTGTGGGTGGGATGATGCTCGGATTTAATGCGCATGGCTCGAGCGTCACCAAAGCGCAAGCGCACGCCGTGGCATGGGTTGCGTGGCCGCCATCAGCAGACGGCCAATATACCGTAATCACCACAGACGGCACACCGGCCGGTACTACACCTGATGAAGAAAAAATGCTCGCAGACATTCGCATGCAATCCATTGTCGAACGCGCAGCGGCGCAGGAGGAGGCGGAGCGTGTGTATGACGAAAAACATGCGGCAGAGTTTGAACGAACACTTGCGTTGCTCGAACATGGCACGGTGGATGAAATAAGATTACTGACCAATGGAACAATTGAGCAGGCGGTTAATGTTGTGTTGCGAAAGGATGCGCAGCATCGTGATGCACACGTATTGCAACATATACTGAACGTGTTGCTGTATTCACCAGTGTCGTTTGAAAAATTTGATTGGCGCAACATAAATCAGCGTATCGACGTGGTTCGATTTGTTGATGAAGAAGTGACGCGCGAGCGCCTGCGCCACACACGTTCGGTGGCACAAGAAAAACCGGGTGCGCAAATTATGGATGCGTTTTTGACGTTTCTTAAAAAATATCAACGTCGCTATCCGGATCACACGTCGCAGCAGCCCCTCGATTTATTAGAACACGTTTTTGATAGCATTCGCGGTCATATCACGCCAACTGAGCAGCGCATCGCGACAGTGCTCATAACGTATCTGCGCGCAAAGCAGATGATCAAAATTTCATAATGTGCTACTCTACAATTGATATACTCCTATGATTGGTTCATTTCTTGTCAGTGTTCTCTCGTTTGTTGCGGTTCTGTTTGTGTTGGTGCTCGTGCATGAATGGGGACATTTTTTTGCCGCACGTCGATTTGGAGTGCGTGTGTATGAATTTGGATTTGGATTTCCACCACGCATCAAAGCGTGGATGCGCCACGGCACTGAATATACGGCGAATTGGATTCCGCTCGGCGGATTTGTTCGTTTGAAGGGTGAAGATGGTAGTGATGCACACGACGCGGACAGTTTCGCGCACAAAAAAGCATGGCAGCGGCTGGTGATTTTGCTTGCTGGTGTGGTGATGAATTTTGTGCTTGGCTTTGCGGTCTATGTGGGGTTGTTCATCCACGGCGTTGACATGCCGATTGCCGTTGCACGCGATGGCGCGATCATTGAAAATTCGCGCGTCATTGTCGGCGGATTGATTCCAGACAGTCCGGCAGCGCGCGCCGGATTGCAACCCGGTGATCAAATTTTAAACATTGCCGGCATGCCGATCACGCGCGATGCTGACGTGCCAACTATTGTGCAGAGCAATGCAGGACGCGCGATTCCGGTGGTGGTTAGCCGAAAAGGTGCAACGCTTGAAACGATGGTGCAACCAGCACTGCTTGAAACGGGTTCCGTTGGGATTGGAGTGCGTGTTTTGAGCGTTGCGCGCGTGTCGTATCCAATAGGTCGCGCGTTTGTTGCTGCAGCAGCTGAAACAGGTGACGTGTCACTCATCATTTTTAAAACACTCGGCACGATTGTCGGGAAATTATTCACGAGTGGTGAATTGCAAGAGGGTGTGTCCGGTCCAGTCGGCATTGCGGTGGTGACCGGAAAAGTTGCGCAAGCCGGATGGGCGCCATTGTTGCAGTTGGTCGCCATGTTATCGATCAATCTTGGTATTTTAAATGTGCTGCCAATTCCGGCGCTTGATGGGGGTCGTGCCGTGTTTGTGTTGTTGGAAAAAGTGATTGGCCGCGGCATGCGTGCGCGCGTTGAGCGCGTGGCACAGCTCGTCGGCTTTGTGTTGCTCATCACGCTGGTGCTTGCCGTGACGTATCGTGATATACTAGGACTCATCAACTAGTCGCTCCTATGTTCAAACGCATCGTTCATTTTATCGTTCATTTGATTGTAGTGCTCGCGGTTTCGTGGTTGCTTGCCATGTACACAACGGGACATCAGCTCGAGTGGGGTTTTGCCACCACCATCATTCTCGGAATTTTGTTTGGTTTGCTCGCCACATTTTTTGTGACCAACGCAATTGCACGTTACAACAAATTGTCTGACGCTGTTTCAATTGAATTAAATAAATTGCGTCGTATTCACCACCTCGCGCGTGCGTTTTCCCGTTCTGAAAATCAGATTCCGTGGTTTGATTTGGTGCGCGAAGCAATTGAATCGTATCTGCATGCATTCGAAGTTATTCCATTTCAACGGTACGACGACACGAACGAAATGTTTCGTCGCATCACGCAGCAACTGTATGGGTTTGATAAATTGGTGAGCGAAAAAGGGAAATTATTATTCGCAGAACTCATGACCATTTCCGGACAAGCGACTGAGGCGCGACAAAAAATTCACGAGTTGCGCAATGAGCGGATTGGCGTGTGGTCGTGGGGCGTGCTCGGATTTGTGGGCGTGGCACTCGGCAGCATCACGCTGTTTTCATATGGCGACGGACTCGTTGATCGCTACATTGCAGGCGCGATGATTGCGGTGGTCTTGTTGTTGCTTGATTTTGTGTACATGACTGACACGATGAAAGTATTGGACAATAAGCGGTTCACGAAACGATACGTTGACAACATTGAACGCATGGGTTTTTGGCCTGAAGAAAAGATGAAATAATGCTCTGCCGGCATACTGTTGATAACTTTTGTGGTATACTAGCAACTAGTTAATCGTTCTATCGTTCATTATATGTTCATTGGCGACAGCAAAGATGTTCTCAATTTAGTCATCGCATTCAGCGTGCTCTGGGTTGCGTTGTTTCTTTCATGGCTTTTGTACTACGCTGGTCAGATTTTGCGTCACGCAAATCAGATCGTTGAAGAAGTGCAAGGACGCATTCACGAACTCAACGAATCAGTCGGCTACATTCGCGACAAATTGGAGTTAGTGGGAGCAGGAGTCGGATTTGTCATGGATGGACTCAAGCTGTTAACCGGCAAAGTTGCGGGTCCGTTGGGCGAGGAATTGCAGCACGAAGCGCGCAAGGGTTTGAAGCTCGCAAAAAAGAAGGCATCAAAGGCAGTGAAGCGCCTGTCAAAGTAGCGTTCATTTCATTTGAAAATCACCGCACATGGGTGTAACATCCCATGTGCTTTTGAATATGTCATTTGTTCACCTCCATTGCCACTCTCATTTTTCTTTGTTAAAAGCGTTGCCGCAAATCGACGCGCTTGTTGCTGAAGCTGTGCGACAAGGAATGCCGGCGATTGCGCTCACGGACAATGGAGCATTGTATGGTGCGATTGAATTTTATGAAACGTGCAAAAAGGCTGGTATCAAACCAATCATTGGGTGTGAGTTGTATATGGTTGCAGATCGGTTTGATCAATCATCGGATCAGGCGCACCCGTATCATTTGACCGTTTTGGCAGAGCAGTATGAAGGATATAAAAACCTCATACGCCTCGTATCGCGCGCCGCGCTCGAAGGTGGGCGCGATGGGGTGCCGCGTGCTGATAAAAAATTATTGCGCGAGTTGCACGATGGTTTGATCGTGTTGTCTGGCTGCAAGCAAGGTGAGGTGGCACAATTATTACTGAGCGGTAACAAAGAAAAAGCGCAGCAGGTTGCGCTCGAATATCGTGAGTTGTGCGGCGACGGAAATTTTTTTCTTGAATTGCAAGATCATCCTGATTTGGACGGCCAGTTTTTGGTGAACGATGGTCTACAAGAAATCGCGCGCGCGACCGGATTGCCGATGGTCGTAACGCGTGACGTCCACTATTTGTCACCTGATGATGCAGAGGCGTGCGAAATTTCCCAATGTATTGGCGCAGGAAAAACAGTACATGACCATCGCAACGAATCGCTGACCGATGTTGATCGCTCGTTGAGCACTGTCGAACAGATTACCTCGCGCTGGCGGCATCTTCCTGAGGCGCTTGAGAATACCGTTAAAATTGCTGAGCGTGTGAACATTGAAATCAAACTGAACGTCTGGCATTTTCCGCCAATTGAAAAACCGGCGGATCTGACTTACGATGCAGTGCTGCGCGAGCGCGCGTATACAGGCGCAGCGGAGCAGTTGCCTGAGTTGACGGCTGAAATTCGCGAGCGCCTTGAATATGAATTAGGAATTATTGAAACAAAAGGATATGCACCGTATTTTTTGGCAGTTGCTGACTACATTAAATGGGCGCGTGAACACGGAATCGTGACCACGACGCGTGGCAGCGCCGCCGGATCGCTCGTGTCGTATGCAATTGGAATCGTCGCGGTGAACCCTCTATTTTTTAAGTTGCCATTCGAACGTTTTTTAAATCCATTTCGTCCGAGTCCGCCTGATGTTGATGGCGATTTTGCGGATGATCGGCGCGAAGAAGTGATTGAATACGTGACGAAAAAATATGGTGCGGATCGGGTGGCGCAAATCATCACGTTCGGAACGATGGCCGCGCGCGCGAGTGTACGCGATGCCGGCCGCGCACTCGGATTTTCGTATGGATTTTGTGATCGCGTTTCAAAATTAATTCCCTTTGGCGCGCAGGGGACGCCGATGACGATTGATAAGGCGCTGGTCGAATCACCGGACTTGAAAAAAATTTATGATGAACAACCAGACGTGCATCGGTTGCTCGACATTGCGCGCAAAATTGAAGGCAATGCGCGCCACACGTCGATTCATGCGGCCGGCGTGGTTATTTCGCCGGAGCCATTGACAGAATTCACTCCAGTGCAGCGCGAAGTTGGTGGCACGAAATTGACGACGCAATATGAAATGAATGCTGTTGAAAAAGCCGGTGTGTTAAAAATGGATTTTCTGGGCATTCGGAATTTATCGATTTTGGGAAATGCCGTCAAATTAATTCGCGAGTTGTACGGTGTTGACATTGATCTGCAAAAAATTCCATGGGATGACAAAAAAACATATGCCATGCTCGCGCGTGGCGAAACGGTCGGCGTGTTTCAGCTGTCAGGCGTGGGGATGACACGCTATTTGAAGGAGCTACGACCATCAAGCATTTTTGACATCATGGCAATGGTTGCGTTGTTTCGTCCAGGGCCAATGGATTCGATTCCGGAATATATTCGACGCAAGCATAATCCATCGCTCATTACCTATCTCGATGATCGGTTGCGCGATATTTTGGATCTGTCACTCGGCATTTTAGTGTACCAAGATGATGTGCTTTTGAGCGCGATCACGCTCGCGGGCTATAACTGGGAAGAGGCGGATAAATTTCGCAAGGCAATGGGCAAAAAAATTCCGGCAGAAATGGCAAAACAAAAGTTAAAATTTTTTGCCGGCTGTTTGGAGCGCGGATTGTCACAAGAAAAAGTTGAAGCATTGTGGCAGTTGATTGAACCGTTTGCGGCGTATGGTTTTAACAAAGCACACGCAGCCTCGTACGCGGTCGTCGCATACAACACGGCATATTTGAAAGCGCAGTATCCAGCCGCATACATGACGTCGGTCTTGTCTGCGGAAAGCGATGACATTGAAAAACTTGCGGAAGTCACGCATGAATGCGAGCGCATGCATATCAATGTGTTGCCGCCAAATGTAAATGAGAGTTTTGAAAAATTTGCGGTGGTGAAAGGTGCTGATGGTCATGAGCACATTCAATTTGGGCTTGCGGCAATCAAAAATGTCGGTGGTCACATCACCCATGTCATCATCGAAGAGCGAGGGCGTGGAGGAACCTTTGCTTCAATACCAGATTTTTTGCAGCGCGTGCGCGATAAGGATCTTAATAAAAAATCAATCGAGAGCTTGATTAAATGCGGGGCGATGGATTTGTGGGGCGAGCGCGGGATGTTGCTTGCGAACGT
>Ga0209541_10009503_pt1 | contig 15757 bp, 16 predicted proteins | sample RifCSPlowO2_01_FD_184027 | JGI IMG/M metagenome (GOLD analysis project Ga0209541, IMG submission 184027) | Groundwater microbial communities from Rifle, Colorado - Rifle CSP2_plank lowO2_0.1 (SPAdes) (version 2) | ecosystem: Environmental > Aquatic > Deep subsurface > Groundwater | place...
GGGGTAATGCAACAAATGAAATTTAAGGAATTATTTAATGAATTTTACAAGAAGTTTAGCAGCAATAAGATACTTGGAATTCCTTATATCTGGCTGGTTTTATTCATATTCATATTTTCTTTTTTAATCCAATTGATTTATGTTTTAAGTCCGTATGTTCCATGGTGGGATGAAGCCATTTACATAGGCATGGCCAAATTTATCAGCAGTTTTGGAGAGTTAGGGCATTGGGAATATTTCAGACCACCATTATGGCCTATATTCTTAGGTGTATTTCTTAAGTTAGGACTTACAATAAAAGGGCTTAATGTAATTCAGGTTTTTGTTAGTATGAGCATATTATTTCTAACTTTCTTATTTTCAGAAAAAATTAAAAAGAATACTGGATTATTGGCAGTTCTCATATTATCCACAACTTTCTTATATTTTTATTTTGTTCACATATTATTAAGCGAGTATTTATCGCTGATGTTCAGCTTGGCCGCACTGTATCTGTTTGCGAATGGAAAATATTTTTTTTCAGGGATATCAGCGTCGCTGTCATTCCTGACAAGATTCCCAGAAGGTCTTTTAATAGTTGTTTTAGGATTAGCAATATTCGCAGAATTTATTAAACCTGTTAATATTAAATCTGTTAATCTCGCTGAAGCATTAAAGATAAGGCTGTTAAAAGTAATAAAAAATGGATTTATGGTTTTAATAGGATTTTTAGTCCCATTAATCCCTTATTTTATTATAAACCACATTTATTATGGCGGATATTTGAATCCAATAATATTCGGTGCAGAAGTTGCAGAGATGTCAGCTCCGTTCTATAGCGAATCGTTGTTATTTTATTTTAAAACGATTTTATCAAATAATTTCCTATACATATTTTCAATAATATTCTTCATAATGTTCTTCAAGAAAAAATTATGGGACAATAGTAAAAATACATTATTATTCCTCGCTATTCTTTTGTTCTTTGCTTACTTTACACATAATCCCCATAAAGAAGCCCGCTACATCATGGTGGCATTGCCTTATTTGGCAATAGCAGCAAGCTATGGAATACACACTTCTATTGATAGCATCTCTTCAATGAAATCTCTTAAAAAATATTTTAACATGTCAGAAATTTTTTGTCAGTTTGTTAATGTTGGCAGGAAAGCCAATCAAGTCTTGACAAATAAAAAATTTCTGAGCACTAAGAACAGCCAATCAGATAGTAATAGATTCATCAGATTCTGCAGGTCTATTACTGGTAGTTCTTTATTAAAAGTAGCAGACGTGATATATGCAGTTATAGTAATCATACTGGTACTAGTTGGAATATCATTTATGTTGACAATCCCAAAATACCAACAAGGGTTTACAAAAACGCAGGAAGAATTTTACACCTTTTTTGCAGACGACACGAACAACATCCTTTTGGCTGCAAACCCTATCTACTTATTATTTACTAACAAGCCTATAACATTTTTGGCAAACTGGGAGAATGCAATATCACTTCTTAATAATGCAAAAAACAATAACGCCGATTATGTTGCATTTAACACTTGTCAATACCAATGTCTCGACGAAGAATGTGAAAAATTTAAGATTAAGTTTATGGATATTTTAGATATTTATCCTCTTATATTCAATAAGACTGAGGCAGGATGTGATTATTTGATCTATTCCTTGCCATTTGCAGAGGGATAATCTCGAGGTAAATCGAAAGATTTATATACCTTCTTCTGTAATAATAAACTTATCCTTATTAAAAGGAAAAAGGAGGTTGATTTAATGGCACAAGCAAAAAAAGTTGCAAAATTAGGGTTGAAGAGAAAAGAAGGCTACCTTTACTTCGTAGACAGAGCTGGAGATGTATCCATGGTTGCTATGAATAGAGGCGGCAAGAGAAAAGCAAAATCTTCTAAAAAGAAAAAAGGTAAAAGAAGAAGATAAATAATTAAAGACAAGTTTCAATTATTTTTTTATCTTTCCCTTATTTTACTTTTTCTTTGCTAACTTTACTAAAGTTCCAAGTTGCGTATCTTTTACAATATATCCCCTATTATTCAACTTATTTCTTAAAGAATCTGAAGTTGTCCAGTCTTTCTCAATCCTTGCCTTATCGCGCTCTTTAACAATTCTTATCACTTCTTTAGGCAGCTCTATTTTGCTTATATCAAGCACGTCAATTATAATATTAACCTTCTCCATAAATTTTATAATTAATTTTGCATCCGTCTCGCTTATATTATTATTTGAGATGTCCATATTCAGCTCTTTTACCATCACAAATACATTCCCCAATGCTTCGGATATGTTTAAGTCATCATCCATAGCTTTCTCAAAATTATCTTTAGTTCTTGAAAGCAGCTCAAGCGCGCTTTTGTCTTTTTTATCATTGTGTATTAAATAAAGCATGTCAATGAATTCCTGAAGTCTGTCAACGCTGTTCTGTGCGGAATCAATCCCATTTAATGTAAAGTTTAATTGCTGCCTGTAATGAGATGACACTAAAAGATACCTTATTGCCTTTGCGGAATATCCTTTATTCATTAAATCTCTTAAAGTATAAAAATTTCCCAAAGATTTTGACATCTTTTTTCCTTCAACTAGGATATATTCATTGTGCAGCCAATATTTCACAAATTTCTTTCCAGTAACTGATTCGCTCTGCGCTATCTCATTTTCATGATGCGGAAATATTAAATCAACCCCGCCGGTATGTATATCCAACTGTTGGCCTAGGCATTCCATAGACATAGCGCTGCATTCAATATGCCAACCTGGTCTGCCCTTTCCGAATGGTGCATTCCAATATATCTCTCCATCTTCTTTATCCCAAAATTTCCATAGAGCAAAATCTTGCGCATTATCTTTTTCATATTCATCATTATTTATCCTGACATCGGATTTTTGTTCATCTATTTTAATATTTGATAATCTTCCATAATACTTAAATTTCCTTATATCAAAATATACGCCATCATTTGTGGCATATGCTATGCCATTTTTCAATAACTTTTGTATGAGCTCAATCATCTGATTAATATGTTCAGTTGCTCTTGGATAAACATCTGCTTTAAGTATATTTAATATTTCAATGTCCTCCATGAATGCTTTTTCGTATTTTCTTGTAAATCCTTTCAATGGCATCCCTTCTTTTTTAGAATCTCTTATAGTCTTGTCGTCTACGTCTGTTATATTCATAATGTGCTTTACTTTATATTTTCTATAAATAAGCCACCTTTTGAGAATATCTGAGCATATATACGCCCTGAAGTTGCCTATATGCGCGTAATTGTAAACCGTAGGTCCGCAACTATACATTTTTACTATTTTATCTTTCAGAGGCTTAAATGCATCTTTTTTTCTTGTTAATGTATTATACAGTTTTAACATAGTATTCTTTCTAAATTATTCTCCTAAATATTGTGCTATAAGCGATTTTGCTTTTTCTTTGGCATTAGTATAAACTACAATGCGGTTGTCTTTAAAAAATTTCATATTTTTGAATACAAAATAATAAGAGAATTCTTCTGTTTTCGATAAACTGCTTAATCTTTTTTTTTCTTTTTCATAATCAAATTCTCTCTTAATATGCCACGCCTCTTCTCCGCACTGCCTAATGATCGGCTGTTCTCTTTTTCCATCCAAAAAATCATATTTTCCTTTGCATACATTGCATGTTTTTGATCTTGCAGGTTTGATTCTTGTTATGCTATTATTTGTCATATTTATATTCAATAAATGCTTTTCATACTTCTTATTTAAAATAATATTATATGCTTCATTTGTTTGCAAGGACGCCATAAATACACTCGTGCTGTTTAATATCCCTGCAGTATCGCATGTATCCTTTGAATAATGCTCTCCAAAAATGCAATAAAAGCAATATTCTTCTTTTGGCGTTATTGCAAGAAGCGAACCTCTTTGCTGTATTGCACCTGTGTAGATCCATGGAATATTATTTTTTCTGGAGTATTCATTTATCAGAAATCTTGTCTGAAAGTTATCTGTTCCATCTAATATCAGCTCGGATTTGCAATTGCTGATATTTTTCCAGTCTATATCTATCGGCTTGGCATCCAAACTTATTGAGCTGTTGACTTTTTCAAGATATTCTTTTAATGCAATCGCCTTTAATTTTCCTATATCTTCTTCAGTATAGCATAACTGTCTTTGAAGATTATCAATCTGAACATCGTCACGGTCAATCAATGTTATTTTTCCAATGCCTGCCCTTGCTAATAACTCCGCAGATACGCTGCCAAGAGCTCCAAGGCCAACTATGCATACATGGATGTCTTTTAATCTCTTCTGCCCTTCTTTTCCAATCAATATCTCTTGTCGGTCGTATCTCATAAATAGATGTATATTGTCCATTATTATTAAAGGTTATGAATATAAATCTAATAAAATCTAATATATGGAATGTATAAATATGGAATGTATATTGTGAAGTATTGCATTGTAGAAAATAGGAATAGATATAATACGCAATGGCATCTAAACAAAAACTATATATATTGAACCAGTTTTATTGATTTATTGGTCGGGGAGTTATTGCACTGATAATAAAAATAATAATTTATTAGGCAATACCCCTAAACCATTTAATCTGGTTAAATTCAGCTAATTTAGCTATGTTGTGATATATTGTGATATAAAGTGGTGTAAATGACTATTGGAAAATATAAGAAGATGATTATTTGGGTTGTGGCAATACTCATTCTGGCAGTCGTTATAAATTTTGCAATGCAAGGAAACTTCTCAAGCAAATATGATGGATTTGCATCATGTATGACTGAAAAAGGAGTAATTATGTATGGAACTGACTGGTGTCCGAATTGCCAGAATCAAAAACAGATGTTTGGAAAATCTTTTGAAAAAATAAATTATGTAAACTGCGATCGCGCTCAAAAGATTTGTACGCAGATGAATATAGAAGGATATCCTACATGGGTTATCGGCGAGGAAAGATTAAGAGGAACGCAGTCTTTAGAAAAACTTGCATCAGTATCCGGTTGCGCTCTTGAGTAACTACCTTGAATAACTATATCCTCATAAGAAAATGTACTCGTCAATATTTCAATAACAGGTTAATAACTTAATTAAAATATGCCTTAATTATAATGACATTTATTCACAATATAAATCCGACATTGATTGATCTTGGCCCTCTTGAAATAAGATATTATGGGCTGATTTATGTAATTGGCATATTTATTATCTACTTTTTTCTCAAATATTTAATAAAGATGCGAAAATTGGAAATTGATAAGGAATCAATTACAGATTATATTGTATATGTCGGCATTGGTTTAATATTAGGCGCAAGATTATTTTATGTCATTGCATATAATCTTCCATATTATCTGTCAAATCCTCTTTCAATAATTGCAGTCTGGGAGGGGGGAATGTCTTTTCATGGAGGATTATTTGGAGCGATTATTGGAGGGGTATTATGGTGTCGGAAAAAGAAAGTTAATCCATGGAAGATGGCAGACTTGACAGTGATTCCAATTGGGCTGGTATTGTTTCTTGGAAGAATAGGCAATTTTATTAACGGAGAGTTGGTAGGAAGAATCATCTCTTTGCCATGGGGTGTTAATTTCAATAATGAAATGGCAGATGGAGAGAGAATATTCAGGCACCCATCGCAATTATATGAATCAGCAAAAAATTTAGTGATATTTGTATTATTGTTCTCTTTAAAGGAGAAGAAATGGAAAGACGGCAGATTCTTTTGGTTATTTATCATGCTGTATGGTTTATTTAGATTTGCCATAGAATTTGTAAGAGCACCAGACCCTCAGATAGGTTTAATTTATGGACTTACTTTGGGGCAATATTTTACATTTCCAATGTTTTTAATTGGATGGTATATGTTTTTGAAGTGGAAATGAATATTTATTAAGTTATTGAAGCTTAATTATTTGAAGTTGAATGTTATACATTATATATACTAAAAGCACGAAATAATCTAAACATCATTTCGTATTTTGGTATATTTCATCATGTATTTGTTTTTCTATTTATTTTTCTGCACACAAACAGCATATGATCCTTTTCAAATGGGTCTAAGTTTCCCTCTTCTAGAATTGTTAAAAAATCAGACAGTTCTTTCCTTACTCTTTTATAAATTTCGTTTGGATTTTTGGTTACATCAATGCTCTTTGCTTTTAATGACAATATAATCATGCCATCGTTCTTTAAGAAAATAAGGTTCTTTTTCAATATCTCAACTTGGTTTTTTTGGGCAATGTCCTGTACGATTATATCAACTTTGCATACTCTGTTCATATATTCTTCTGGATGATATGCATCTGCTAATATTGGTACAATATTTTTCCTTTTTTCTGATAAAAAATACAGCTCTCTTACAACTCTCGGTGCGAAATCGATACCAAATATTATCCCATTAGTGCAAATATCTGACAAATGCGAAGCAGTAGTTCCTGATGCAGCTCCTAAATACAGTACAGCATCATTTTTTGTAAATGGAAAATTGTTCAGTCCTTTAATTAATGCTGCAGCTATCTTGCTTTTTCTTGGATTCCAGGAACGGTATTCTTCTCCTTCAACATGTATTATTGATTCATCGTATACTTTCTCTCCAGGAGTCATATTTTTTGTATATATATTCCTGCCCTTTTCCCAAACACCATAGTGTCTTGTTCTTTCCAGCAGTGGAATACCATTCTGCGGATAACTTTTGCCTTCTTTGTATCTTTTATAGGTATTTTCTTTATTCATTTTAATCAGAACTCTATTCGACAACCTTCGGTCCCTTAAAGTAGTCTCCTTTTATGTGTGTGGATAACTTAAGCAGCTTATTTTGCTCAACACATCCTTTTACTACGTCTTCCCTTAAATGCTCTTCCATATACACAGCATGAATTTTTATCTCCTTATCCACCTTGGCATCATCTAATAATTTAAAATATTCAAGAATCTCTTTCATTTGAGGAAGAAATAACCCCTTTTCCTCATTGCTTAATCTCAATCTTGCAACCTCAGCAACTCTATCTATATCTTTATCATTTATCTCCATAATGGATTAGAAAACGAATTTGATTTAAAAGATTTATTATTCACTTATTCTTTCACGCTGTTTATTGCTCAAATTGGGTCCAAAACCCCGCAGCTCTGCTGCGATATCAATAATCCCAATTTGAGGCTTAAAAATCCCCACAGCTCTGCTGTGATTGGGATTTTTAATCATCTCTGTTTATGGGCCTTTTCTTAACATTGTTCTAGGGAACGGTATTGCGTCTTTTATATTGTCCAAACAGCATATCCATGATATTACCCTTTCAACTCCTAGCCCATAACCTGAATGAGGCACACTTCCGTATTTTCTCAAATCAAGATAAAACTTGTAATTATTTGGATCTTCCCCGTCTTTTTTTAAGGCATTTTCAATTTCCTGAATGTCAGTATCCCTTTGGCTGCCACCTATTATCTCTCCATAACCTTCAGGAGCGAGCATATCAAAACATAAAGCGGTTTTGGGATTTTTTGGATCTCTTGGTTTATAAAATGCCATTATCTCTTTTGGATAATTTGTTACAATGATAGGCGAGCTGAATTCCTTCATCAATTCGTCCTCCTCAATGGTTCGCAAATCTTTTCCCCAAGCTACTTGCACATTTCTTTTCTCTTTTAATATCTTCAATGCATCATCATAAGTAATTGTTGGATAGTCTGCTTCTGCATATCTTTCAAGAATTTTGACGTCTCTTCCTAAACTCTCAAGCTCATTTCTATTATTTTCAAGAACTTTTTTAATTATGAATCTTATTTCTTCTTTCGCGATTTCTGAAGCCTGCTTTAAATCAATCCATGCAGCTTCCATCTCAGCCATCCAGAATTCGCTTAGATGCCTTGATGTTTTTGACCTTTCAGCTCTGAATGTAGGAGAAATACAATAGACTCTTTCCAGAGAGAAAATTGCAGCTTCAGCGTACAACTGCCATGATTGGGAAAGATAGGTTATTTCATTATAATATTTTACTTCAAATAATGTTGATCCTCCTTCGCATTGGTTAGGCTGCATTATCGGCGGGGTAAACTCATAATATCCCTTGCTTTTAAAGAAATCATGTATCGCTTCCAGAATAGTTGATCTGATCTTCATTATTGCAGTCATCTTTCTGGATCTTATCCATAAATGCCTGTTATCCAATAAAAATTCAGGACTCTGATCCTTTTGTATTGGGAAAGTATCGCATTCTCCAACAATCTCAAACTTATTCATTGAGATTTCATATCCTGTTGGAGCTCTATCATCTTTCTTTATTTTTCCCCATATTATCATTGAAGTTTCTATCTGCAGCTTATGCAGTTTTTCAAATTCTTCTTGAGAAAAATTATCAGCATCAGCAACACATTGTATAATATTTGAAGAGTCCCTTAAAACTATAAACTTAAGCTTATTGCTGCCTCTTTCCCTATACACCCAGCCTCTTATAGCAACATTGCCTTCTTTCTGATCTATTGCCTGCTGTATAGATAAAAATTCTGTCATGATTTTTGGGAATGGTGCATTATTTAAATAGTTTATTAGGCACAGCAGTTTATTATGATTATATCATAAATCAGAGTATCCGAAATCAGTACTATAAAAACATTTTTTAATAGGGTTTAATTCCTTAAAAATATGAAAATTTTAACAAAAGAAGGAAGAGCTAGAACAGGCATTTTCACGACTAAACAAGGCAGATCAATCCATACCCCTTTCTTTATGCCAGTGGCGACAAAAGGGACTATAAAATCATTGTCTACATTACATTTGAAAAAAATAGGCACAGATTCAATCATTTGCAATGGATATCTTTTATCCTTAAAGCCAGGGGACAAGTATTTGGCGAGACATAAAGGAATTCATAATTTCATTAATTTTGACAATGTGATATTTACAGATTCTGGAGGATTTCAGATGATATCTGACCATATGTTGGTTAAGAAGACGGAAGAAGGAGTGATATTAAATGATCCATATTCTAGAAAAACTAAGCTGATTACTCCTAAAGACTGCATTAAATTTCAGAACAATATAAATTCAGATGTTGCAATGATGCTTGACGACCATGTTGCATACGACATATCAAAAAGAAAACACAGCGATGCAGTGGAACAAAATTATGAATGGGGAAAGCAGGCTATAAAACATCACAGCAGTAACAGCCAGATGCTTTTTGGCATAATACAAGGGGGAACTTTTGAAGAGCTTAGAAAGAAGAGCAGCGAGTTGATGGTTTCATTGAATTTTGACGGTTACGCAATCGGAGGATTAGTAATTGGTGAGCCTCCGGAAAAAACTTATCCTATGATCGATATCTGCACTTCATTATTGCCTGAAAATAAAATAAGGTATGCAATGGGCATAGGCAATCCTCCTCAAATTCTTGAATGCATCTCATTAGGATGCGACTGCTTTGATTCGACATTTCCTACGCAGCATGCAAGGCATGGGACAGCATTCACATTTAACGGAAAAATTAATCTCGACGACAAAATATTTATTCACGATACATCGTGTTTGGAGGAAGGCTGCCATTGCTTAACCTGCAAAAATTATACAAGAGCTTACCTGCATCACTTGGTTAAAATGAAGGAATATGTGATCTGTGAGTTATTGACAATGCATAATCTGACATTCATGCAGAGGTTAATGTTAAAATGCAGGGAAGAAATTAGTAAAAATAATTTTAATAAATTTAAGGAAGAGTTTAATAAGAGATGGAAGTAAGTTTATTCGACTCTCATTAAATAATTTACCTGCAATAATCAAATAACAATTGTCTATTCGTTATTTCCATTATCTATTTTATACCTTTAATCATACAAAATCTACTTTGATATGAAGTTCTTTAAGCTGACCCTTGCTTACATCGCTTGGAGCTTCTTCCATCAGCGAAACTGCTGCCTTGTTCTTTGGGAAGGCAATTACTTCCCTTATGGACTCATTGCCTGACATCAGCGCAGCTAATCTGTCGACTCCAAATGCCATTCCTCCGTGAGGAGGCGCACCGTATTCGAAAGCATTTAACAAAAATCCAAATTTGTCAAGGGATTCTTCCTTGGAAAGCCCGAGCAATGTGAAAACTCTTTCCTGTATCTTTCTGTCGTGGATTCTTATGCTTCCTCCGCCTATTTCAGTTCCATTTAATACCAAATCATAAGCTTTTGATCTCACTCTTTTGGGGTCAGTCTCTAAATATTTCAAGTCGTCATATTTTGGAGAAGTGAAAGGATGATGCACAGAGACGTGCCTGCCTTGATCTTCGTCGTATTCAACTAATGGGAAATCAACAACCCACAAAAAGTTGTATTCTTTTTCATTAATTAAATTCAATTTTTTCGCGATGTGCAATCTTAAATGTCCCAATGCAACATCAACTATGTGATGTTTATGGTCTGCAATGAATAATAAAATATCTCCTTTTTTTGCATTTGTCTTCTGCGCAATTTTCTGCAGCTGCTTGTCATTGAAAAATTTTGTTATTGAGCTTGTAAGCTTGTCTTCCATTTTCATCCAAGCTAGCCCTTTTGCACCATGCTGCTTTACAAATTCAATTAATGAATCGATATCGTTCCTTGACCAGCTTGCACATCCAGTTGCATTTATGCATTTTACCCTGCCTCCAGATGCAACAGTATCTTTAAAGACGGAAAATTCAGCATCTTTAACTTCATTTGTTACATTAATAAGCTCAATTCCGAATCTTAAATCGGGTTTGTCTATACCATATTTATCCATAGCTTCAACATACGGCATTCTTTTGAACGGAGTTTTTACTTTGACACCCAACAATGTGAAAACTTCCTTTATCATCTCTTCGCCAATTTTGTAAATATCCTCTTCGTCGATAAAACTCATTTCAATATCTATTTGTGTGAATTCAGGCTGTCTGTCAGCCCTTAAATCCTCATCCCTGAAGCATTTTGCAATCTGCAGATACCTGTCAAATCCTGCAAGCATCAAAAGCTGCTTGAATAATTGAGGTGATTGGGGCAATGCATAAAATTTTCCGGAGTGAAGTCTGCTTGGAACCAAATAATCCCTTGCACCTTCCGGAGTCGATTTGGCAAGAATAGGCGTTTCAACTTCGATGAAATTAAGCTTATCAAAGTAATCCCTCACCTTTTTAATTATCTTATGCCTTAACAGCAAATTTGCCTGCATATGCGGTCTTCTTAAATCAAGGTATCTATATTTTAATCTCATGTCGTCGCTTACATTTTTATTGTCGTCAATTTCTAATGGCGGTGTTTTTGATTTGTTCAGCATATTCAGCTCGTCAACTATTACTTCAATCTCTCCAGTTTTGAGCTTAGGATTTTCAAGGCCTTTTCCTCTGGGTCTTACTTTTCCTTTTATTTGAATAACATCTTCTCTAGAAATATGTTCTGCCTTCTGATGCGAATCTTTGTTATGTTTCGGATCGAACACAACTTGTGTAATTCCGTACCGGTCTCTTAAGTCAATGAATATTAATCCTCCATGGTCTCTTCTTGACAACACCCACCCGCATAATATTGCAGCTTTTTTGTTGTCCGTAAGCATTAATTCTCCGCAAGTGTGTGTCCTAAGCATAAAAATTTAAGAATTTTATAGAGTTTATAAAATTTTTGCGTGTAATACTCCGTCAATCTGAATTGCAGGTATTCTAACGATAAACTTTAAATAAAATCCTGCCTCTGTTATATTAAATGAAAGAGATTTCTGTTCGTGTCGGAATGCTGGATGTTAATGTTCATGTCGGGGGATGCATCGAAGGCGACGCTTTGATTTTTCTCCATGGGTTCTGTGCAAATACAAGGTTTTACAGTAAACTTCATTCATCTCTTTTGGAGATTTCAGACAATCTTCTTATTCTTGCGCCTGAATATAGCAGATTAAGAGTGCAGCCGAAAACAATACATGAATACATAGATTTTGTGCAGTCTACGATACACGAATTAAGCAGATATTATGATTTAGAAGAATACGATATGCTCGGACATTCTTTAGGCGGAACAATTAGTTTGTATCTTGCTGCAAATGAAGAAAAGGCGAGATCTGCAATAGCAATGAATCCAATAATCCCGACAGGAGAAACTTTAATGGAAAGGGTTAAGACTTTGTTAAGGAAAGGTCCGCGAGAATTAATGCAGCTTGCAGTTAATGAAAAATTTTCGTTAATAGGCTTGACAAGCTCATGGTTGGTTAATTTAGTCCACGATAAAGAAGCGACACTGGAGCTTGTATTAGACGCATTGAATCATGAATACGAGTTATCAAATCTGATGGATAAACCTGCTCATATACTTTATGGCAAGAATGATGTTTTATTTTATGATGAGCGTATGGTAGCTGATTTTGCAGAAAGGAAGGGGATATCTTTAAGGATTCTTCCATGGGGGCATAACTGGCCGATTACAAGACCAAAGCAGTGCGCAGAAGAAATAAGGAATGTGTATGATTCTTAGTTAGGCGTTTTTTTTAACTTTTTTACCATCATCATACTACTTTTTCATATTAATATTGTAAACAATATCTTCAATTTTCTGAAGGTTCCATTTTATCGAATCTACTTTCTTTCTTAATGTGCCATTCCTCAAATTAAGCTCCAAGAAAAAGCCGTATATTTCTTCAATCAAATCTCTTATCTTAAATACTTCCCCATATTTTTTAAGAGTTGCTAATCTCACTGCTTTTCTGACTAATTCTCCTGTAAAATCACTCAATCCACGAAGATACATCTCTCCGTTTACTCTTAACTCTGTATTTGTAGGTATATTGTGAGTATATGTATGATTGAAGAAACAGCATGCCTCTACATATTCTTCTAATGCATCTAGAAAAGCGCCAATTGATTCCACGTCAGTATCATTCTTTGCAAGGGCATTTATCTTTTCAATATCCTTTTTAGCCTTATTAATCAAAGATTCAGCTTGAGCCTTTTCATTTCTATGGACGCAATATACCGCCTTTTTACTGTGCTTTAGTATATCCCTTGAATTTTTTATGACTGTCTCTCTAGTGCGATCAAATGATTCAAGATCCTTTTTTATTTTCTGCAATGAACTTTGGTTTAACATTTTTATCGTGAATATCAATTTATATTTAAAATGTGTTATGTGAATAACCAAATTAATATAAATATTTGATTGCTCAAATTTGGTTCAAAACCCCGCAGCTCTGCAGCGATATCAATAATCCCAATTTGAGGCTTTAAAATCCCCACAGCTCTGCTGTGATTGGGATTTTTAATTAAAGCTGAAAGAAGATAATTAACACAGCAAACTGGAAAGATAGGTAAAGTTGCACATCTGATTATTTTTAGTTCAGGCATTTAAACGTAATGTTTTTGCTAATTATTTTGTAAGATACCATAACAATGGAGTTCCGTCAATTAAATGCCCAGGTATAGTTTCTAAAGAAGTATTTCCAATCAATATTTGCCCTTCTTGTGCTTCTTCAGAAACGTACCACTGGATATAGTCTCCAGGATTTTCTCTGTAGAATTCAATATGTGCCATCCCGCAAAGTGTAGCATGTCCGATAATTTGTCCAGCATCAACAGTCTCGCCTACGTCCCAACCAGCTACGTCACTGGGGTTTATTTCTCCATAATTAACCACGACTCCAATGCTAGGATGTTCAATAACAACGAATCCGGTAGGTCGTCTATTACATGTTCTAAAATTTCCGGTTCGCGTCCACTGATTAGAAGTTGCAATAACCGTGCCATCGTCCATCGCTTGGACTCTTCCTAAATTTCGCGTATAGACATCGGCTGCTTCATGCACCCTTCTTCCTCCTCTTGCAGGACGTTGTTGAGCAAAATTATAACTTATGGGATTTTCTCCCTCATCAGAATCCAATGGAGTGGGTCTAGGATCAACTACAGGAAACAAAATCGTTTGTCTTTCGGATGCTAGTGCTAGAATAAATGATGTATACAATGCTCTAAACTGATTCTGACCAATAGATAAAAGCGTATCCTCGCTTGCGCATGATCCTTCTTCGGTGAATGAAGGTATTTCCCTTCTTAATCTGCCATAAACTTCGTCGTAATCATCTGCTCTCCAAGCAGCCGCAAGTTCACTTCTCGTCACCATACGTTGTAAATTATCAATTTCTTCAGCGCTTAATTCACCACCAAAATTAATACGGGCAAGACTGTTCCCCATGGAAAATCTCAGTTCATCAGGTGACCCATCAGGTATATATGATTCAGCACAATTTGCTGCATCTTGAGACCATCGTATTACATACGCCAACGCTCTGATGTGATTATCTAACTCACTAGATAACTCACTAGAATTTGTTATATTTCCAGAACAAATAGCATCAATATTAACAATAGCTGTTCTATTATTATCCCACTCACGAATAAACCCATCCAAATCAAAATCATGCCCACCAGCAAAACGTGCGACCTCATCCCAATTATCACTTCCTGCTGCACGATACCAGAAATTAATAATTTCTTGAACGGTGAAAACTCCATCTCTCGGTGTTCCGCTAGTACTAGACCTATAGTCGTCAGCGCCGGGAGTTTCTCCAAGTCCTTGAATTATGGCACAAGAGCTTTGTTCAGCAGCTTCTTGTTCTGTCTCTTGATCTTGAGGTGAATTACAAGGCTGACAGGCGCAAAGTAAAATTCCTAATGAAGTGACTAGCAATGTTTTTCTATTCATAAGTTTGTAAAAACAGTTTTATTTATAAAGCTTTCTATCAATAATCACTTAAAAGTAGTAAAATATATAAATAACCGCTTTAATAGTAAAGAATATGGTAAGAGCAAAACGACAGATGAGAGACCAACCTTTGAATGAAGGTAGAGCAAGAACAGATGGGAAGAGAGAGCCTAAATATATTAGATATGAAACCCAAAGTGGGGTAATATATCGTTTAAACATAATCAACCGTCCACAAGGGACTGCGTATAACACTAATAGGGGAGAGTTAGAGAATAAAGTTGAGAATGGAGTTGAAAATCCTGAAAGGATTAAGAATGAAGAGGATAAGAACACTGAAAAATGTGAAATAAATGAAAAGAGTGAAAAGAGTGAATCCAAGGAAAATGGTCAAGAAGCTGCTCAAGAAGCTATAGATGGCAAGGTTATTTATCTATCTGAACAGACGGCAAGAAGACAAAAAGAAAGACAGAGCAGAAAAACGAATTTAAAAGGGCATGAAATCGAATTGCTCGACGGCAGAAAAATTTATGTTGAAGCCGCTTCTGTCGCAGAGGCAATTCGTCAGCAAGTAGAAATAGCAAGGAAAGCATACGACGCATTAAGAAGATATCAATCACCTTTCAAATACACTTTCGTTCCTGATGAAAATTATACCAATGGTCCAAATGCAATTTCTCCAAGATACTTAGAAGAGCGCTTACAGAGGGAAGTCACAGGTTTGGAGCCAGCAGATGTCAGGGTATGGACAAATAATGGCAGTTATATCTCTCAAACAGACGTCCCGATAAAATTTGATCCGGTGATGCCTGACAGACTGAAACCTAAACGCAGACGTGAACCACCCGTCGGGCTGAGATATTTATATGGAGAAGGAAATTTTGCAAGGCGTATGCTGCATTAACAATAAACTAAGTCTTATTCTAATTTTTATTCTGTCTCCAAATTAGGCGTTATTGAAAAGTTCCGCTACCAGCATAATGTCGAGCCATTTCCAATTTAGTAGAGAACCGAGAAAGGGGTTGCTCCATCCAGGAAATGTCGGTTTTCGAGTAAAGAAGCTAGTGGCGAGAAGCTGGTAGCGGCT
>Ga0209541_10009505_pt1 | contig 15755 bp, 10 predicted proteins | sample RifCSPlowO2_01_FD_184027 | JGI IMG/M metagenome (GOLD analysis project Ga0209541, IMG submission 184027) | Groundwater microbial communities from Rifle, Colorado - Rifle CSP2_plank lowO2_0.1 (SPAdes) (version 2) | ecosystem: Environmental > Aquatic > Deep subsurface > Groundwater | place...
CTTCCAACCGTTTTTATCATGCAAACAGCGTCATTCATGCAATCAATCTAACAGGAGAAACGGAATATCCGCTAGAAACAAAAGACACGCTTGGCGGATATGCATTTTCATCTCAATTGATCGGTCGGGAAAATTTACTACAAGAACTGAAGACAAAACTTTTATCTCCGGACGAATCTCGTTTTTTCTGCATTTTTGGGGAAGAAGGCCTTGGAAAGAGTCGGCTGATTAAGGAAATGCTCTCTTTTTCCCAGCTACAGCAAATTCCACATTTGGAAATTGGAAATACGCAAGATTTTTGGTCCCTTCTTCCAAAACAACTTCCAGAACAGACATCTAAAAATGAATTTAAAGAATACTGTGCAAAAGAAATTCTTAAAAAAGTGGATTCTATAAAATTATTCCTAATTGACGATTTCCAAAAATTGGAGCCGATCCAACAAGAAATTATATCCATCGTCATGAAGAAAAGTGAAAATTCGCTTTTGTTTTTAATCACACTACACCCCAATGAGGTTTCAGACCCCTTTAATTCGGATTTAGAATTATTTCGTAACCGTGGAACCTTGAAAGAATGGCATTTAAGCCCGTTCAAGCCGGAACAAACCGCAGAATACTTTAGGAAAGTTTTTGGCACAGAAAAAGTACCTGAGGAGGATTTAAAAAATCTTCATGCGCTGACCGGAGGAAACCCGCTTTTTTTGGAGGAGCTAGCCAAATTTTTAATTCGGGAAAACTCCACGCTCGATTGGAAAAAAAATCGGGCCCCCTCATTCAAAATTTCGAAAATTCCAAGCCTTGAAAAGGTTTTGGATAAAATCCTCAAACGAATTCATGGCGACGCATTGCATGTTTTGCAAATTTTAGCTCTTCACAAAACGCCGATATTACGTACCGATTGGGAAAAAGTTTCCGAGAGACAACCAGTTCTCTTTCAGAAAGCCTTGGCAGAGTTATCGTATCATCAAATTGTTCACTCCACCGGAAAGAACACTTTTGAAATTCGGAGTCATCTTTTAAAAAACCTTGTGTGCCAAAATATCCCTCAAAAGAAAAAAATGGAATTGCACAACAAAATATTCGAATTTTTGTCCGAAACCGGGGCTTCAATATCTAATTTGGCGTTTCATGCGGTCCACCTTCCTTCAGATCCACAAAAAGACTCCATTTTATGGAACGCGGCCATGGAGGCGGAAAAACATTTTGAATACGAACAGGCTCTATATACCTATGAACAATTAATTCGTCGCAAAAAATCCCCCCGCGATATTGCCGCATTAAATCTTTCGATTGCAAAACTGCAAATTTCTTTAGGTCATCTTTCCTTGGCAAAACAGACCTACGAGAAAATTCTAAAAAAATCTCACACCGACAAACAATCCTGTGCATATGCCTTGCGGGGATTGGGATGGATCTGCCAAAGAGAGGGCCATCACGATGCAGCGTTTTCATATTTTCAACAAAGTCTGAAAACACTGGAGGAACTCGGTTCTGACTATCAGATTATGGTTTTGAATGACATTGGACATCACCACCTGGCAAAGCGTCAATGGAATGAAGCGATTGACTCATTTCAAAAAAGTGCGGATCTTTTGGAAAAAAATCTAAACTTGGAATATGCGAAAAACAATCATTTAGCCTCTGCATATGGGGCGGTAGGAAGAACTATTGAGGCAGTCCGATTTTTAAAAAAGAAATTACAGTGGGCTTTGGAGAAAAAGGACTTACTACTATCCACATTAAGCTATACGGAGCTAGGACAATTTCATTTGGAATCGGGACAATTAGAAGAAGCTAAACAGTATTATCTGATGGCCCTGGAAAAATCCCGTCAAATTTATTCTCCGCAAAACAAAATAAAAATTTTAAACGATCTTCTATCCATCGCTCAAACAGAGTCGAATTATGGAAAAGCCATCCAATATCTGGAAGAAATTTTGGGTTTTACACATGAAATCGATTCGGAAAAAATGCTGGCTCATTATAATTTGATGGCGGGGAATCTTTATTCCGCCATTGGTCTTTTTCACAAAGCACAAGATTTTTTAAAAAAAGCCCAATCTTTTTACACTCCTTCTGAAACCACAGACCCGAGAGGATGGGTTTATATCAGCTTTGGTTATTTGCACAGCGGACTGGAACAATGGGCCTCTGCCGCCCGCTGGTTTGAAAACGCGCTTCAAATCGGGAAAAACGAAGAAGATTCTTCCTTAAGCGGCTATAGTTATTGTGGTTTATGTGAAATTGCGTTGCGGCAAAAAAACAAACAAAAAGCGAAAGAATTTTTAAGAGAAATTCAAACACATCTCCCCTCTATTTCTGATCCGGAAATACATTATCGCGCTCATCTGTTTGAGGCAGAATTAGAAGAAAACCCAATTTTACTCAAAGAAATGATGCAAAGAGAAACAAACCCAGAACACCGATTTGAGATTCTAGACACTCTAACACAACAGATGGAATCGAGCGAGTATGAAGCCTTCTACAAAGAAGGAAACAAGGTTCTTCAACAATTGATCGACGGACTTCCGGAAGCCTATCAGGAGAGTTTTAAACTACAGCCCCGCATTCAACGATTTCTAAAAAAATTCAAAAGTCAAACTCCCTCCGGAGAAAAAACGCCGATCTCTAAAGAATCTTATTCCAAAACAAAAGTTGTGGAGTAAATAAAAATTATTGGATTTTTCGGATCGCGTGGCAGTTCGCATCCATCACATAAAGCGCCCGTCCATCCGGAGCGACAGCAAGTCCCGCCGGGTGGTTAAACCGGGCATCGGTTCCGGTTCCGTCAGCGCAACCGACCGTGGTGGTTCCCGCCGCAGGACCGGTAAATACTGTGGTGTTATAGTCATCGGCGATCACGGAGCGACGGATTTTATTATTAAATTCATCTTCGATGTAAAACAGTTTTCCGGTGGGGTCCAACACCAATCCGCGAGGAGAATACAAACGCACCGCCGTTCCTTTACCATCAGTATCTCCGGAGGTGCCTGAGGTGGAACCGATAATCGTTGTAACCACTCCGGTGGCAATAGTAGCGCGCCTGACCACATTGTTATCTATGTCTGAAATATAGAGATAGGTTCCGTCCGGATCTTTTGTAATGCTCACGGGCCAGTTGAATCGAACATCGGTCCCTGTTCCATCCACCAATCCGGTCACCTGTCCCAAAGAACAGGAGGGCCCCGCAAAATCACTCACCTCTTTTGTGGTTAGATGAATTTTTCGAACACGGTGATTAAGTCCATCGGACACATATAGATAGTCCCCCACAATAATAACCCCGGCGGGGGCGTTAAATCGTGCGGCACCCGCACTACCGTTTACACAACCGGCCACCTGACTCCCCACATCTGGACCGGCAAAGACATCTACCACACCGGTCGCCATGGTCACGCGCCGAATTTTATTTCCACCGGTTTCTGCAATGTACATATATATGCCATCAGAATCGATGGTCACTCCCTTCGGATTCGTCAATCGCACATCGGTGCCGCTACCATTGGCATCGCCACTGGTGGTCGATCCGGAGGGGGCCCCTACAAAAACGGCCGCCGTTCCATCGGCCAACGTAATCCGACTAATTTTATTTCCGGTCAATTCTGAAACATAAAGATAGGTTCCGTCAGCATCGATGACGCCGCTGTGCGGAGTGGCGACACTGGCGGAAGTCCCTGTGCCTGAAACACTCAATTCCACACCAGTTCCAACAAACGTACTCACTACCCCATCTAAAACAATCGTTTTAGTCACCGTATTGGAACTATCTGCAGAAACCCAGATCACGTCGCCATTCGAAACACCGTTCAATGTGATTGAATATGAGCCGGCACTGTCTGTCGTGCCGGTTCCGCTCGAGACTTCCGTTCCGCCGCTACTCACCGCAACGGCGGTGACGGTGGTGCTGGAAACTGCGGCGTCGGTGGAGCTGTTGGTGAGAGAACCGGCCACGGTTACAATACCGTTCACTTTTATGGTAAAAGATGCGGTCAACTCGAGTGTCGGATTTTCAGCCTCCGGTGGCAAACTGGGCGGACGAACCCCGGGACTTTCTGTATCACCTCCACCTCCGCCCGCGCCGCTTCCACAAGAGGGAAGAAAAAGAGCGAAAATTCCGGCCAACAATATTCCGGTCCAGGCGAACTTTTTGAGCCAAAATCGAGACATGCCGACTCCTCCAGACGAAGAGTTGAAATGTGCAAGGAATGTGCCCGAAAAAAATTAAAAAAACACGGTAAAATCAATATATTACGATCCTGCGGGAAAAAATTTTACTCTACTTTCCACCCACTCCCGACCCGTGCTTCAAAAATTTGATAGGCCGTAGGGGCAATGATTTCAGCCTGTGATTTTACCTTCTCTCTCAAGAATTTTAAGTCATCTGAAGTCGGGTCTCCCTTGATTCCGCGGGCATGTGCATCGGCAAGCGTTCTATCAATGATATTTTGATAGGCTTTTTCAATGGCCTCTTTTTTATCCCCTTCATAATCTTCCCAAAGAGATTCTTGAGGTCGGAATGAAGTTCTTCCTCTTGCAAACAGTTTCGTCCAATCTCCATTATAAAGACCTTGATACACTAGCCATTTTCCAAAACGGAACCCCTCCACCTGCTGTAACATTTCCCCTTCATCCACACGCTGTGCAGTTAAAGAGGGAAATTGTCCCTCGACGGCTTCGGGGGGCATAAATATATCCAATACCATCAGCACCCCCTCTTCCAAATAGGAACGAACATTTTCAACATAAGGATCCACATCGGTATTCAGATGAATATCGTTATTATAAATGGCCCTTTCATAATAAGGATGGTGTTTTATAAATTCCTCTACCCCCTGAAGACTTGAAATAGAACCCAAACCGCGTGTAAAGGCCATTCGCTCATTCAAAAATTTTAAAGATTTTCTATATTGCTCTGGATCAGTCTCATAAAAACCGGCAATCGTTGTCTGAAGTTGTTGAAATCGGTTCTTATTCAAGAATAGAGTTAAAATATTTTTTGCCGGCTGATTTTCCGAAAAACAGTCGCGCCTTAGCAGATCCGATTCTTTCAAAATTTTTGTTTCTTCCCTTGGAAAATGTCGTTTTAAAAACGATTGACGTTCCTCTTCAGACGTAAACAAAAACTGGGCGGAGGCCAGAACCGCTTTAAAACCTACTTTTGTGTTCACTATATGATTTCCCGGAAACGAGTCGGCCATCAGACTCGAAAAGACAACACCACGGATCGAATTTTTCGGACGGTAGGTTTTTGCGTCCCCTTGATGTACAAAAAATTTTCCGGGAAATTCTTCCTCCAATTTTTTCTGCAATTGAACGCCGGTGGGGGAGATCTCCACCCCATGATATTCCAACGCGGCATAAAAGGCCTGCCATGAGGGTTCTCCGTCCTCTACCGCTCGTTTACGGACGTACTGCAGAAAATCGCGGGCCAATTTTCCATCCCAACCCCCTTGTTCATAGACTGAAAAACGCCCCACTTCTGAAATTTGTCCATTCGCCCGCATTTTTTCATAAATTTTCTTTACATGCCCCGCAATCATTTGACCATAGTGTGGAGAATGATTTTCCAACAGTGAAGCATAATCAAACCGATGAAAATCCTTACGGGAATAATATCCGATCGGTCCGTAATTATGTTCTTCAACAATTTCTTTGCCAGTCAAAAGATGATCTGTAGGACAAACGGAGGGGAGGAGGGCTCGATCGGCATATTCCACATTTAAAACCGTGCTGGGAATTCGGCATCCGTGATGTTCCGTAAAAACGCTGGCAATATTTAAGGCGCCAACAAATAAAAGATTTAGCGAAAAAAATCTGCTTTGAGCTGACGGATTTCGGGAGAGGAGAGATAAAAACACGCCCAATGAAAAACCGATGGAAGAAGATCTTAAAAATTTTTCTGTTTCCCCATCCGAGGAGTGGACTCCAAAAAAAGAGTCATACCCTTTTGCCACTTCCGATACCAAAACGGTCGCGGCCAAGGCATACGGGGCGAACCGCCGCAGATGTTTTCCAAAAAAAGGAAAAAAGGAGTAAAAAGTCATTACTCCAGAAGTAAGTGCGTCTGCAAGAGGCTGAATTGTAGAATTCATCGAAAGAAAATCTTTTTTAAAAAGATTTTCGCGAACCGCCGCTTCATAATCGTTTTTTCTGTAAGAATAAAAGGTGTGTGCCGCCGCGATACCGGAAATAGCTAAAAATGGAATTGTGGAGCGAAACGGCATTTTACGAAACGAGGAGGCTGTTTGCGCAACAATATTATTTTGCTGATAGACCGCAATAGGGACATATACGCGTACCAGATCTTGTATAAGATCTGCAACTCGTTCTGTTGGAGTCGGATTAGAGATTGCAACCATTAGGCTTTTCTTCGGAAAAGCGCAGGAAATGTTGCTATTATAAAAGAATAATATGCTTAATTATTTTGATGGGGATAAAAACTGTCCATTGACATATTGCCAAATAAGCTCATTCAATTCTAAACGTCTATCTGCCGGAATTTCCTGACCTTCTTGGGCATGACTTTCCATATCAATACCCACACCACCATCGTAGACGGCAGTCATTTCTGGAGTATGCATAGACAACGCCTGAAAACGACTAGACGTTCGATCGAACTGAATTTCGACAAAATCAATTCCCTCTTCCGGATCATCAAGTACAAGAGAAGAACCCTCCTTTCGATAACGCACTCCTTTTACATCTAAATCTTTTTGCAATCCTTCTAATGTCTGTTGGTTAATAAACGACTGATGTCGTATCGTTTGTGTCCTTGGTGGCCTAATCGGTTCTGATGCCGGCTCTTGTTTTAGAACTTCACAGGCATGCAATTTTTCTACTGCAAATGCTGGTCCCTCAAGGGCATAACTGTCTCCCCGCCACACGGCATAATTTACACCATCATCTATAGGAACAATTGCGGTTCCTTTCATAGACATCCTACCACCACCTGATAAAATATAAATTCCATCTATCATATTTGTTTCACAAATAATTACTTTTCTTTCCGGTTTATGGTTTAGGCAAATGTTATTTTTTTTCTTGAAGACAATTCCCAGTGGCTCATCTTCCTTGCGTATTCCCAACACCACAGCACGTAAATCATCAATCGGACTTTCACAATACATCTCCACCGAATCCAAAGCTACAATTTTAGACAATAGTTGGCAAAAACTCTCTTCATCAATATTGAACTGGTGACGGACGTGTTCTAACCTTGCGGCAATTTTTTCCTGACTATCAGAATTATTGATTGTTTCAAGCGTTTCATCAACAATAGCTTTTTGAACTGCGTCAAAAGAACAAAGAGTGACTGATTTTGACATGACCATGGTATCGACAAAAAAACAGAATGGTTGCTTAATATTTACAATTTATTTTGGGAATACCGACGAACAACATAGTCTTCCACCAACTTCTTGAATTGGGTCATCATCTGCGGACCTTCTAGGGTGACCGATTTTTGACCATCAATAAAAATGGGGGCTTTCGGATTTTCACCCGTCCCCGGCAAGGATATGCCGATATCGGCATGTTTCGATTCGCCGGGGCCGTTCACAATACAACCCATCACCGCAATCCGAAGCGATTCCACTCCCTTGTAACCCTTCTTCTTCCACTCCGGAAGTTTCTCGCGGAAAAATTGTTCCATCTCCTGCGCCATCTCCTGAAATAAAGTATTCGTCGTACGCCCGCAACCGGGACAAGCGGTCACAGAGGGTTGAAATTGTCGAAATCCCAATGACTGTAAAATATACTGGCAAATCCGCACCTCTTCGGCCCGATCGGCTCCCGGGGCCGGAGTCAGCGAAACACGAATGGTGTCCCCAATTCCCTCCTGCAATAAAAGAGAGAGGGCGGCGGAAGAAGAGGCGGCGCCTTTGTATCCCATGCCCGCTTCGGTGAGCCCTAAGTGCAGGGCATAGTCACATTGCGTCGCTAATGTCTGATAGACCTTCACCATCTCTTGCACATGACTCATCTTCACACTGACCACAATTTTATTGGGACTCATTCCATATTCACGGGCCATCGCGGCCGAGGTGATTGCCGATTCAACCATGGAATCGATCATTACATCTGTCGCCGGTTTCGGATTTGGCAAACGTCCGTTTTCGTCCATGCGCCGATTAACAATATTTTGATCCAATGAACCCCAATTCACACCGATCCGAACCGGCTTGTTATATTTCAGAGCCACCTCAATCATCTGTTTGAAATTTTTGTCATGATTATCGCCAAAGCCGACATTCCCGGGATTGATGCGATATTTGTCGAGCGCCTTTGCACAATCGGGATTTTGCGTTAAAAGGGTGTGACCGTTGTAATGAAAATCCCCGATCAGCGGAACATCATATCCCTTGGCCAATAATTTTTCTTTAATCTGGGGAATTGCCTTTGCCGCCGCATCCACATTGACGGTCAGACGCACCAACTCGGAACCGGCATCGGAAAGAGACATCACCTGCCGAACCGAGGATTCAATATCTGCGGTATCGGTGTTGGTCATCGATTGAACACAAACGGGATGATTCCCGCCGATCTTCACCTTCCCAATTTGGACTTCAAAAGACTTGCGGCGCATAAGAACCCCATAGCTAAGAAACACCGGAAGGTCAATAATCTCTGGGGAATGATGAAAAATGATCTTTTTGTCATCCCGACGAAAGTCGGGATCCAGTTATTTTAACAGTTTATGGATTCCGGCTTTCGCCGGAATGACAATCTAGGACACTACGTTAGGAGTTAATGGCGAGAACAATTTTTCCAAAATGCTTCTTTTCTTCCATATACTTGTGGGCATTGGCCACTTCAGAAAGAGGAAAAATACGATCCACCACTGGCTTCAATTTTTTTTGTCGGACAAAGTGAATGATTTCAAATAACTCCCCACGCGTCGCCATGGTAGAACCTAAAATGGTCTGCTGTTTCATAAAAAGATGGCGAAGATTAATTTCCACTTTATGACCGGAAGTAGAACCACAAGTGGCCAATCTTCCCCCTTTGGCCATCGACTTCAGACTCTCTTTCCATGTGGCATCCCCGATATGTTCCATCACCACATCGGCTCCGTGGTTCTCGGTAATTTCCAACACTTTTTCTGAAATTTTATCTTTATAATGATTCAACACATAATCGGCACCAAGGGCTTTTGCCAGTTGCATTTTTTCTTCCGTCCCCGCAGTGGCAATCACATTGGCACCGAATAATTTTGCAATCTGAATCGCCGCAGAACCAACACCGCTTCCAGCCGCCCAAACCAACACAAAATCTTCCGGTTTTACTTTTGCCTTTGTCACCAACATGCTCCATGCAGACATAAACACCAGTGGTATGGAGGCGGCTTCTTCAAAACTTAAATGCTTCGGCATGGGAATTATGTTTCGACGGGAAAAACAGACCAGTTCAGCATCACAGCCGTCCAGATTTTCACCTAAAATTCCGTACTGCGGGCAAAAAGTGTCCCAACCGTCCTGACAAAAACTGCAGGTGCCACAACTGACATTCGGAACCACTAAAATTTTATCGCCCGCACGTAAATCTTTTACTCCGGGACCGGTAGAAGTAACAATGCCCGCTCCATCACTCCCCGGAATAATCGGAAGAGGGATTTTCCAATCCCGAATTCCCTGACGCACCCATAAATCCAAATGATTGACCGACGCGGCCTTCATTTGAACGACCACATGATCATGCTCTTCACATTTTGGATCGGGAAGGTCTTCGACCTTTAATGTCTCTGGCCCACCATGTTGGTGAATGCGAACTGCCTTCATATCGCGTTTTATATATCGTTTCCGGAAATTGTAAACAGATTTTCTCGCACCTGTGCGGCGTTTCGGACCCCAACAAGGGCCGAGGTAACGACATTTTGCCTACAAGTCCATTCTACAATCCATTGAGAAAGCGTTTTCCCCTCTTCTTTTGATTTTTGACGGACTGCCTCCACCTCTTCCAACATCTTGGCATAGCGTTCCGGAGTAAAATCAGCATCGCGATCTGAGGAGCGAACAAAGTCCGAAGGCCGGTTTTCCATGGAAAATTTCCCCGTCAAGACCCCCTTTCCGAGCGTTCCATAACCCAAAACAGCCAGAGAATGTGTCTCACAAAACGGAAGAAGATCCTTCTCCGCCTCTCTTCGGAGATAATTGTAATGGGTCTGAAGAGATTCCACAGGGGCGTAGAGAAGCGATTCTTGAAGTTGCTCCAGGGAATAATTACAAACCCCGATATGACGGATTTTTCCGGCGTTCTGGAGAGTTAAAAGGGCCTCCATGGTTCTTCCAATCTCCACCTTCTCGTCGGGCCAGTGAATTTGATACAGGTCAATCCAGTCCGTCTGAAGGCGCTTTAAGCTCTCATCCACCTCTTCGAGGATTCTTTTTGGTGAAGAATCTTTCCAAACGGTAGGTCTTTTTTTCTGCATTTCCCACGAGAGACCACATTTGGTCGCCAGAAAGACGTTTTCGCGTCGTTTTAATCGCTTTAATGTTTTTCCAACAATTTCTTCCGAACGCCCGCAACCGTAAATGGGTGCCGTATCAATAAGATTCACACCCAATTCCAACGCCGTCTCGATGGCTGATTCCGCATCACTCAAACGGATCTCGTTCCACGGCCAGCCACCCATCACCCAAGTACCTAGACCAACGGCAGAAACATTTTTTCCTGTTTTAGAAAATGATTTGAATAACATAATGATCGTTTAAATGCGAAATTTCGCAAGGGCATCTTCAAGATCTTCCAACAAATCTTCCGTGTCCTCAATTCCAACAGAGAACCGAACTAACGAATCGGTCACCCCAGTCTTCTCTCGCTCTTTTTTCGGAACCGACGCATGGGTCATGGTGGCCGGGTGACAAACTAAAGATTCAACTCCCCCTAAACTCTCTGCAAGGGTAAAAACAGAGAAGGAACTAATCAGTTTTTTTGTCTGTTCGACTGAAAGACGGAATTCTGCAGAAACCATTCCACCAAAACCAGCCATCTGTTTGGAAGCCAGCTTATATTGTGGGTGGGAGGGGAGCCCCGGATAATAAACCTTTGAAATTTTTGGATGCTCCACAAAAAACCGCGCCACTTCCATCGCGTTGTGTTGATGTCTCTCCATTCTTAATCCAAGCGTCTTTACCCCACGTTGTGCTAACCAACAGTCAAACGGGGAAGGATTTAACCCCATAGATTTTCTGGCAAACTGCAGTTTCTCACTCAATTCTTTATTGTTCGTGATGGCACAACCCCCAATTACATCCGAGTGACCACCGATATATTTTGTGGTGCTATGAATTACAACATCCGCCCCCAGCCCTAGCGGACGTTGCAGATAAGAGGTTGCAAAGGTGTTATCCACCACAACATAGATTTTCTTTTTTCGCACGATTTCACAAACGGCGGAAATATCTGTTAGGCGTAAAAGCGGATTTGTCGGCGTCTCAATCCAAATTAGCTTCGTTTCTTTACGCAACGCTTTTTCAAAATTTTTCGGCTGTGTGGCATCTACAAAGTCAAACGATATTCCAAAATTTGCAAAAACTTTTGTAAACAGCCGATGGGTTCCACCATAAAGATCATTTCCGGCGATCACATGATCTCCTGATTTTAAAATAGAAAGGACTGCGGTTTCGGCACCGCAACCCGACCCAAAGACCGTTCCGTATTTTGCACCTTCCAGAGAGGACAGGGCTGTTTCTAAATTTTGGTAATTAGGATTATCGGCACGGGTATATTCATAACCCAAATGTTTTGCCGGGGCCTCCTGCGCAAATGTGGAGGTTTGATAGATCGGAGGGGTCACCGCTCCGGTTGATTTTTCCGGTGTTTGCCCCTCATGAACCGCTCTGGTATTAAATCCCTTCATCCTCTTTTTTCCTTCAACCAATAATCGACGAGGTCAATTCTGGTTACAATTCCTTTAAGAATTCCTTTTTCCGAGACAATAATTGCATCCCGTCCAGACATCAAGAGACGATACACTTCATCCGCATTTGTAGAGCAGTCCAATACCGGAAAAGGACCTGCCATCATCGATGTGACATGTTGATTGGTCAGGTCAATGCCATCGTGAAGCATTTTCATAATACTCGCTTCCTTAATAGAACCAATTACCTCGTTTCCATCAATAATAGGAAGTTGTGAAAAATTATATTGATGCATCAGCTGGATAGCCTCCATCATCGACGTATCTCGCTTTAGAGAAATAATTTTTCCATTTTTCTTCTGTTTTAAAATATCGCTAATCGGAATTCGCTTCATCGGCGTTTCAATAAATCCTTTTTCCTGCATCCATGCATCGTTATACATTTTTGTGAGATAATTTCTTCCGGTGTCTGGAATTAAAACGACAATCATCGGATTTCCGCGAAGGCGTTCCGCATATTTCATTGCGGCGGCCATAATCATTCCAGAAGATCCCCCAGCCAAGATTCCCTCTTCCCGAGCCAATCTGCGGCCAGTTATAAAACTCTCTCGATCTGAAATACGAATGGTTTCATCCACCACCTGCCGATTGTAGGTGGCCGGAATAAAATCTTCTCCTACCCCTTCCACCAACCAAGATTTAAAACCTTTTTCTCCGATACCGGAAATAATGGAACCCTCGGGATCCGCCACAACTACCTTCACGGAAGGTTTTTTTTCTTTCAGATATTTTCCAATACCCGAAATGGTTCCCCCCGTTCCCACACCTCCTACAAGGACATCAATTTCTCCGCTGGTTTCTTCCCAAATTTCAGGTCCCGTGGTTTTATAATGAGCATCAGGATTCTGTGTGTTTGCAAATTGATTTGGACGGAAAGCCCCCGGAATTTCACGCGCCAACCGATCGGCAACATTGTTATAACTTTCTGGAGAATCCGGAGAGACGTTCGTCGGAGTAATCACTACCTCGGCACCAAATGCCTTCAAAAGGCTGATTTTGTCCGAACTCATCTTATCCGGCATTACAAAAATACAACGATAGCCGCGTACTGCCGCCACCAGTGCCAACCCCACTCCGGTATTTCCGGCGGTGGCCTCTACAATCGTTCCACCCGGCTTTAATTTTCCATCCGCCTCTGCGGCATCGATCATAAAAGTGGCAATACGATCTTTAATACTCCCACCCGGATTGGAAAATTCTAGCTTTGCATAAAAACGGGCGTTCAGCCCCTTCCCCATCCGTTGCAACCGTACCAAGGGTGTGCGTCCGATCGCATCTAAAATACTTTCATATCTCATGGGAACGAGATGTAATACAACGTTCTCTTATTGACTAGGATAAATTGCGGCGCTAACCGTTAAGTATGGCTGAGCAGGATTTGGATTCTGTAGAACAAAAATCTCTGGAGGAAATTTTCCAGAACCTTTCCAATTTTAAATCCAAGCAAGATTTTTGGTCCGTTTTTCGGGATATATGCACACTCGCAGAATTAAAAGCTATTGCCGAACGCTGGGAGGTGGCCAAGGCCCTGCATCAGGGGATGTCCTATCGGGAAGTGAGTAAGAAATTAGGGGTCAGCACCACTACCGTTACGAGGGTTGCACACTGGATGGAACACGGTCGGGGAGGCTATTCCCTGCTTTTGCAACGCCAGAAAGTGAAGAGTTAAATCTCCGCCACAAAGAGCGTGGTCCCCATTGATCCATAAAGACAAGGTGCGGATCCCGCGGAATATTTTGACCCAAGGCATTGTTTAACATCGCGTAGAGTCTCTTTTCTTCTTCTGTCGCCTGATTTCCCCTGACTTTCTTTCTAAGATATTCGACATGGCCAAGAAAAGCACTTCTTTCAACTACAGAGAGATTTGGGACTTCATTGGAAATCGTCCAAAAGTCCTGTTCCTCTAAGCGAGTTTCTCCAGTCATAAAACGACAGGAGGAATTACAGGCCCAGTAAAACTGGGTCATTCGATTGTAATTATTTGGAGTGGTTCCGCGCAATTGATCCTTCCATCGATCTACAAAAACCCCCGTGCCGGCAAATAGAGGAATACAGGTGAATGCCCCGCGTAGAATATTTTGTTGAATCACCTCACTCGCCACACTTCCATGAAGAGAGGTATACCCAAGACAGGTGCGAAACGGAGTGACAAGTAATGTAGTAACAAGCCAAGTACGCGGCACATCCACCGCCATGGCATTGAGAAGATTTGCATCCATCGCCCAGTAAGCCAAAGGATAGGAGGCGCTTCCCAACACCGAAACGCGGGCACTGAATTCCATAATTTCACGCAGGGTCTGTGGCTGAAATATTGCGGTGCCTCGTTCTGCGGCCATCACGCGAGCGGTTCGGATGCCTGCAAAATAGAATACAAAATTCAACATGGTAAATACATTTACAAAACGCCAGTCTTTTTTCCAAAAATCTTCGCCAGAATTTTTTTGGATAAGATTTTGTGTGTACAATGTATTGAGTGCAAAAAAGGCCCCCACTGGAAGAGCTTGTTTGAATGGAACCCGACCTCGGGTTAAAAGAATGGAAGCCCCGGTCAAAGCGATAAAACTGCAGTGACCCACAATGCTTTGCAAAACATCGGATCGGTCATAGGTTTTTCCATTGGCAATCAGCGTCTCTTTGGAATTATTCCACTGAAATTTTTCAATATTGAAGTAGGGACCAAACAGAGTTTCTGTGACAAAACGAGCCCCCTCCCAAAGATCTTTCGTCGCGGCCGAAACAGAAAATTGTGAAGCCTTTTTTCGGTCTTCCCACAAATGGCGGGCCAGCAATAAAGTACTGAATCCAAGTGTCAGCCACGGAAGCGTTCTAGGACGTGCGGAACGAAACGAAGAGACTACCTGTCGTGCGGAGACACCGATAAATGCGGTATCTAAGGTATAGGTCCAACTGCGCCCGGCGTCTTTTTGTATGTTCGAAACCGTCATAAATTATGTGTTACTGTATTAATACAGTAACACATAATGTCAAGGCCCATTTTGAGGGAAATTTAGGTCTCGGATAGGGTTGCACTCTGCCGGCAATATGTTAAAAATACTTATGATTTTAGGGCTGTTAGCCATTCTTTTAGTCGTTTTAATCCTCCCCTTTGCCTCTAAAAAGGTGGAACACCATTTGGAATTTTTCCTGTTTATCATGGGAGTTTTTGCGGTTCTGTTGACCCGCCAATGGACCATTCATTTAGCACTGGAAGCTCTTTATGAGCCGATTCCCATCACGATTGCGGTCGGAATTTTCGGGCTCGTTTTTAAATGGACCCGAAAATTATTGGACCGCAGTGTGCAATGGACAATCCAAAAAATTTCCATCCGATTATTTACCGTGTTTCTGATTTTTATTTTGGGTCTGGCCTCCAGTATCATTACGGCAATTATCGCGGCGCTCATTCTTGTGGAAGTCATCAGTATGCTTCGGCTTAGCCGAAAAGAGGAAATTAATATCGTGATTATTGCCTGTTTTTCTATTGGAATCGGCGCCGCACTCACCCCGGTTGGTGAACCTCTCTCCACTATTCTGATTGCAAAATTACGGGAATGGCCGCACGTCGATTTTTGGTATATTTTTCATTTAGCAGGAGCTGAAATCATTGCCGCTGTATTTGCCGTTTCCGTCCTTTCCTTTTTTTTCCACTCTCCGAGTCGTGAGGAGGGTTTGGAGTCGAAAACGCGGGAAGAAAATTACGCACAAATTCTATTACGCACCGGAAAAATTTATCTGTTCGTCATGGCGCTGGTTTTTTTGGGGCAGGGATTTAAACCTCTGATCGACACCTATATCATACATCTCCCGGGAGATCTTCTTTATTGGATTAACATGATCT
>Ga0209541_10009506_pt1 | contig 15755 bp, 18 predicted proteins | sample RifCSPlowO2_01_FD_184027 | JGI IMG/M metagenome (GOLD analysis project Ga0209541, IMG submission 184027) | Groundwater microbial communities from Rifle, Colorado - Rifle CSP2_plank lowO2_0.1 (SPAdes) (version 2) | ecosystem: Environmental > Aquatic > Deep subsurface > Groundwater | place...
AAAAAATTCCATTAAAAGTGGGAGCACAACAACATTAACTATTAATGGTAAAAATACGGGAGATTCTGTTGCTAATTTCTTTGTAAGAATCACTCCTGAAGATTCAACAAAAGTTGTTGTTACATATCCTAGGCCATTGGAATATACTTTAGACCCTAATGAGGAAATAGGAGATAAGATAATAAATGTTCAAGCATTTACTGATTACACTAGCACTACTTATAATATACTTGTAGAACTTGTAAATAGTGAGGATGGAAAAGTTGTTGATAAGTCTCTTAAGCAAATTACTGTAAATAAATAATCAATTTATTGTTTTAAACTATAATATTTTCTCTTCCCAATTATAACGTGATCTAAAACTTTCACGCCTAAATGCTCTCCAGCTTGAACTAATAATTTAGTCATCTCAATATCTTCATTGGAAGGGTTGCAATTCCCGCTTGGATGATTATGAACCAATATTATACTATTAGCACTTTCCTTTATAGCTTCCTTGAAAACTTCCCTTGGATGTATCAAACTCGAATTCAAAGTACCAACGCTAACTTCTTTAATTGAAATAGGAACATTCTTTGTATCCAACAAAACAACCTTCAAAACCTCTTTTTTATAATTCCTCATTTCATCCACAAACATATTATAAATATCTTTGGCTGAATTTATTGGTTTTTTATTATATCCTCCTTTTACTAATTTATTATACCTTTTACTTAACTCTACTATACTCAAGAGCTTCATGGCTTTGACAAAATCTCCTTTACATTCTTTTGTGAGTTCTTTAAACCCTAATTCCTCAAACTTATGTAAATTATAATCTTTCAATAACCTGTTACTTAATTCTATTGCACTTTCTCCTTTAGAACCAACACCAAACACTATGGAAAGTAATTCAGCAGTATCTAAAGAACCAACTCCATTCTTAATTAACTTAGAACCAGGTCTATTGAAGTTTGGAATGTCCTTTATTTTCACAATATTAAAAAGAGTTTATTATATTAAAATTTATCTAAGCTCACCCTTTAAATTAAGATATTCCTTTCCCGACATCCCGAAATATCTGGCATTTTTAATCTGGGAATTTATCAGAATATTCTGCTGCCTGCTCCAGACTTCATCAGGATTGTTTTTCACATAATCAGCCCAGTATTTAATGAAATTCATCCTGTCTTCCCAGTTATTTTTTCCCGGCTTAAGATTTTTCATCTTTTATTATCATATCTTTATATATATTAATCTTTTTGCGATCAATGTCTTTCTTGAACACCTCTTCAATGTGTTTTGCATCCTCCAAATCCTTGTCAGACTTTAGGTAATACCTCTTGAATGCAATCTGCCTTTCCAATGAAGATATAATAATATTGCCCCCTTTTGTAATTACATTTATCCTTTCATTGAAAGAATCCTTAGACAATTTTTTCCTTGCAAATTTGACTTCAAAATTAGGGATTGTTTCATCCTTTAATGCAAATCTTATTGCCAGGTCATCATTCAAATAACCATATAATTCATCACTATTTTTAGAATTCAAACACCAATAACCACTTTTCTTCAGAGCATTATACAAACCAACAAATTTATTTTTGCTTAATTCTTTTATGAAAACATCAATATCTTCAGTTCCTCTTGCCCTTCCCAATAAAATTGAAACATATCCACTTATAATAACATAGTCTGTGTGCTTTTCCAGTATATTTATAAAATCAAGGACAAATCTGTCCAAATCGTTCAATTCCCGATCAACTTTTATTGTCTCTTTGTTCAGGAATTTCATATCCTTAATAAGACAGAATTATTTAAATATGTTGCTAAAATAATAGATAACAATTCAACATTGCTCAGATTTTCAACGCCCTACCCTAATAATCTCTCTCTGGACGATCACACTATGTTTTCACAATAATTAGAAACGTGAATTGTATTAAAAATTAACCTAAATTATAATTTATACAATATTTGTATGTATTTATACAAAAATAGAAAGGTTTATATAGCAAAGATAATTAAAAATTGTATGGCACACAATAGAGAAAATATCAATGCAGAAAGGCTTTTTGAGCTACTTGGATCAATTTCAAGTTTTGTAGATAAAAAAATTAAAATGTATGCCCTTGGAGGAACTGCATTAACAATACTCGGAATGAAAAATTCAACACTAGACATTGATATTAACATCGGATCGGAAAGAGAATACAAATATATTTGCAACATATTTGAAAAAATCGGCTTTGAAAGAAGCGGAGATATAAGATGGATAGCCCAGGAAGGTCTTGCATTTGATTTGTTTCATAGTTCAAATATACTTGGCACTGATCTTCTTGATGATTGCCTGAGAAAATCAAAGTACATAAAATCATTCGGAAACATTGAAGTTTACACTTTATCATTGTATGATGTTATAATAAGTAAATTAGCAAGAGGAGATCCGAGGGACTTTGATGACATCAAAAGCATAGTTAACAAAATAAACATTAAAATTTTAGTAAAAAGATATAAGGAAACAATGGAAAATTCAGCAGTTTCGCATTACAGGCAAAAGTTACTAGATTTATTAGAAATAAAATTCAAAGAATGGAGCATGAAAATTGATAGTAAAATAATTAGTGGGGTTAAAAAATGGCAGGAGAGATAGAAAGAAAACTGAATGAAGCTGGTTATCACATGCTTAGCAAGGATAATAAAATAGAAAGATTAATATTAAGCATTTTAAAAACAAAAAATACAAGATATCTTAAATCAATTCCTTTTCTTATTTACAAATATAATCCAAACATAGAAAGTTTATTTGAAAAAACAAAGGAAAATAATTTATTTGCAAACATTATTCACATAACAAAGGAAATATTTCATGAGTTAAATATTGAAATAAAAATTCCGGAGATAAATTATAAAAATGAAAATTTGAATTATAACGAATTCAGAGAAGAATTTAAACTTCAGTTAAAAAATGAAAATAAATCAGGGACACTGATTGACAAGCTAAAGATTTATGCTGAAAGAAACCTAGAGATGTGGCTTTCTCAAATATTTACAAAGAAAGAAAAGCAAATTATAAAAGATATAATGAATGACAGGCAATTAAGCAAGACAGATTATGAGTATTACTCAAGAAAAACTAAGAAAAAGCTCAATAGCATAACAAACCTGCAGGATTTTTCGAGGACAATTTATGCAAAGAAACCAGAATGTATTAAATAAACCTTATTCAATCTTCAAAGCTTTCATTATCTTGTTAAGTTTTTCATTAATCAAATCAAGATCCCTATTAGAACCATCAGAGCCAGCTTTACCTTTTTTTGCAAAACAAGCAGCACAATAGACTGGCTTGCTTGAAGTTGGCTTGAAAGGGACTTCACATTTTTCACCACACAAGGAACAAGTAACCTTAGTCATCTCAACTTCCTGCCTGTCCCTGTTATTGGGCCTGAATTCCCTATTAGAATCTCTCCTATCCCTGTTTTCTCTTCTCGGATAGTCATCCCTGGAATCTCCCCTATCTCTACCTGAATAACTGCCTCTGGAGTCTCTTCTCTTTCCTCTTGGACTTTCAAATCTTGCCATAAATAACTAGAAATAAGATGGGTTTATAAATCTGATTGAAAGCAATTTAACTTATATACTACAATATACATTTCTTGGTATGGTTCCTGCGGACAACCACCCGCACCAAGCTTATAAATAAATAAAATATTATAGAAATATGGATGAAAATAAGGGTTTAGTCGTCTTTAAAGACAAAAAAATAAGAAGAGTCTGGTTTAATGATGAGTGGTGGTTTTCTGTAACTGATATTGTAGGAGCTCTCGCTGAAAGTCAGAGAGCACGAAAATACTGGTCTGATCTTAAAAAAAAGCTTACTGAGGAGGGATTTGAGTTGTCCGCAAAAATCGGACAGCTAAAAATCGTGTCTCAAGATGGTAAATCATATGCAACTGATTGTGTTAATACTAAAAACGCATTTAGAATCATTCAATCAATCCCCTCAAAAAATGCTGAACCCTTCAAGCAATGGTTAGCCCAAGTTGGCTATGATAGAGTGCAAGAAATTGAGAATCCTGAATTAGCTCAAAAACGCATGAAGGAGATATACAGACAAAAAGGCTATTCAGATGAATGGATTGAGAAAAGAGTAAGAGGAATAGCCATAAGACAAGAATTAACAGATGAATGGAAAAGAAGAAATGTCGAGGAAGACAAGGAATATGCAATACTTACAAATGAAATAAGTAAGGCAACATTTGGAAAAACTGTTGATGAATACAAAAAATTAAAGAGTCTCAAGAAAGAAAATTTGAGAGACCATATGAATGATCTGGAATTAATATTTACAATGCTTGGTGAGAAGGTAACAACTGAAATTACAAGAAAAGACGATGCTAAAGGATTTGATGAATGTGAGGATGGTGCAAAAAGAGGAGGCAGGGTAGCAGGAAATGCTAGAAAAGAAACAGAAAAGGAAATAGGAAGACCTGTAGCTTCAAGTGAGAATTATCTCAAAATTTCTGAAAAGGAAAAAAGAAAGAGAATAAAATGAATATTTTTAAGATAGAATATAATTGGTATGGGGGGGATCATGATGAGATTTTATTAGGAAAGAATGTGGAAACTGAGGAATTTGAAAAAGATTTAATAAATGCAAAGAAATTTTCTGAAAGTTTAATGGGGATTGAGATAAAAGATGGTGAATATCTTGGTAAGGGTTATAGGATACAATGTCTGCCTGAATTTTATGAACAAATTATTTGGTTTTTAACTTCTGAATTAAATTATCTCAAATGTTATTACGATGGGAATATAAATTATAATATAGATGACGATTCAAATAAAAAAATAGAAATAATTAAAGTTAAAAAAAAGATTGAAAGAAGCGAAATTAAATGAGAAGAGATGATGTACAGTTCTTTAGAACAAGAAAGCTGGAAGAATTAAATTTTCTAAGCAATTCTCCACCTTCTGTTTTCATAGGTTCTAAATTAAAATATCCAAATGTAAATGTGGGAATTCTCTCACCATCCCAACCGCTAAAGCAGGTAAATTTGCTAAATGACTCAAATGAATGGACCAATCTAAAGCTTTCAATAAGGGAGATACTAAACCTGAGAAATCAGCTAATCAACTCAAGATACACAACTCAGGTAAAGATAAGCAGCAAACTGACAGAAAAAAGCCAGGAAATAGGAATGGCAAGCAAACCAGCAGATCTGGAAATAAATCTGGAAAAGGTTCCAAGGTATCTAAAAGAATATGACAAGATATCAAAGCCATTATTATTATCAGCTCCATTAAAGAATATCAGAATAACTGAAAATACCAAGATACACACAAAAGTTGACAAAGTTTTCAATGATACTGATATGAAAGCTTCTGAAGCTATAAATTATCTTTACAATTCTGGCTTTGATGAAAATTTCCTTCAGCAATTATTAACCATTGGTTCATTGGGGTTAAAGAAAAACAGAAGATTAGTGCCGACAAGATGGGGAATAACTGCAACTGATGACACGATAGGAAAGGAAATAATGAAAGAAGTAAAGAATTACAATAAAATAGATGATTATAGATTATTCTTCAACAAATACCTGGGAAATTATTACTTTATTCTTTTAATGCCTGAACTGTTCTCATATGAATTGTTTGAATATGGAATTAAGCATGGAGAGGTAAAAGGAGAATGGACTGACTTTGAGGATTATTTCGGAAGAAAGAATTATGCTTCCAATTCCGTCGGAGGATATTATTCTGTAAGACTGTCTGTTCTTGAATATCTTAGAAAGATAAAGAGGCAGGCAAGCGTGTTCATAATCAGATTTGAAACTGAGGAATACTGGGCTAATCTTGGAGTATGGGTGACTCGTAATTGTGCAAGAAGAGCAATGGACAGCGAGTTTATTTCATTTCATACAAGAGAAAATGCTTTGGATTTCATGAAAAATTCTGCAATGAACAAGATGAAGATTGATGTAAATTATGTTTTCAAGAGGAGTAAACTTTTGAATATGGTGAAAGAACAAAAGGGTTTGAAGGATTATTTTTAATCTTTTCTTTCATGCCTGTCCTTGTCTCTTATCTTATATTTTTCCAATGTTTTTCTCAAAGCTTCATCAAGGTCAATTCCTAAATTATTTGATATGCAAATAGCAGTAAATATTATATCACCAATCTCCTCTGCAATTTCACTTTTTTCTTCAGGAGACTTTTTTGGTTTATCACCATAAACATGATTGATGGCTCTTGCCAGTTCACCAACCTCCTCAGTCATATTTGCCATCTGAGATAAAGGACTCCAGTAAGGACTCTTAAAATGCTGTGCCCATTCATTCACCAAATCCTGGTAATATTTTAAATATTTTAAACCCATAAAAATAAAAAAATAAGAAATTATTTAAATGTGTTTATGCAATTCCAATTTGTCAAATATACCCCTTCCTCATGAAAGAAAGGATTATTTTTAAGGTCTTGGAATATGCTTTGCAATTAAATTGTAAAAATTTACTGATCCTTGCAGTGAGATATCTTCGAGGTTTAAACCGCATATTCTTTTTTTATGCTCTTCAATTACCCGAATAAGATTTCCATTTCCTGATACAATAATATTATTTCCATGTGTTTCCACATTAGTCATATTAATCCTATCCAGACTTTTTATTTCCTCTTTTTCATCATCTTTTATTTTATTAGGATAATTTCTGGCTTTCCATGAATATACTTCAATAGAAAATGAGTTTGGATAACGCCCCATCGTTAATATATCCTTTTCTTTCGTTCTGGAATATAAAAGGACTGTTACATCTTTATCACACATGCTTTTAGTGTATATTCCTGTTGGAGTTAATTTAAAGTAAACTATTTTATCATCATAGAAGCTTACTTCAATATTATCACTATGTTTTCCATCAGGACAATATAACCATCTGCTTCCTTTCGCCTTGTTTTCCTGAACTCCCAGATGGGGTGCATTTTTAATTTTAATTACATCTTCTGCCATGACTAAAATTTATCAGAAAGCTATTTAAAATGATATGTCAAAAAATTATCTAAATGTGTTTATGCAACTCCAATTTGTTAAATATATCCACTTCATCATGAAAGAAGGGATTTAATTTATTCTTGCAATCTTCAATTGAAATCCAGTCAAAATCAGAATGCTCGCTGCTTAATACAACATTATTATTCATGGATTTTGAAAGAAATATAAGCAAAGTAATTATTTGTCCATCATCCCTTGTAAAATGCCTTACATTAAAAGGATGAAGAACATCAATGTCAAGTCCTGTCTCTTCCTTTATTTCTCTTTTAAGCCCACTAATTGGATTTTCTCCAATCTCAAGCCTTCCTCCAGGTATTTCCCATATTCCCGGTTTCTGAACATCGGTTGATGATCTTCTAAGAAGAAGCATTTTATTATCATGCATCAAAAAACATTTTGCTGCCAATCTGAACTTATCCATACAAAGAAAATAATGTAAAATTATTTAAAGTTAGTGTAATAAAAATCTCCGCCTTCAAAAGTTACCTTGAAGCTTCCGGGCTTGTGCCCTGTAACTATCCTTCCTGTGACTGTCTCCTCTGAGATTATTTCAACACAAAAATCTTCCGGAGGTTCCAGATGAATATCAACCACAACCTGAACAGGATATGATTCCATAACTTTCTCATCCTTTACTATTTTATAGCATGGTGCTGGCTTTTCAATAGCAATATAATAATTCAATACCCCAGACTCATAAGTTACATAAGCTCTTTCTGTAGAATCATCAAAGTAAGAATTATGGGCAATTGGAACCTGTTTTGTTGAGCACCCTATAAAAAATACCAATAACAGAAGCAAAAAAATAACTCTCTTCATTTTTTTATGTAGACTGTTGAAGTTGGAAATGGAATTCCAATCTTTGCCTTTGTAAGAGCCTTGTAAATTTCTTCAGTAGCCTCAACCCTTGTCATAAATCTTTCGGTGTAAGATTTCACCCAGAATCTTGCCTCAAATTTAAGCGCAAAGTCGCCCATCTCCATGAACAAAACCTGAATCGGATGCTCCTTGTCATCCTTTATTATTGTCTTGAATTTCTTCAATGCATCAATAACAATTTTCCTTACTTTGTCAACATTTGATCCATACTCGACTCCGAAGGGAATTATCCCCCTTGCATACAAGTCAGGCTGTGCATAATTCTGTATTGTTGAATCTGCCAACTTTCCATTAGGAATAACCAGCATCTCATTGTCAAATGTCTTCATCTTTGTTGATCTCAAACCAATGTCAATTATTGTCCCTAATTCTCCCGACGACAATTTTACCGTGTCCCCTGTCTTGAAATTCTTGTCGAGAATCAGTGATATTCCACCAAAAATATTGGACAATGAACTCTGCAGTGCAAAACCAAGAACTATGCCTGCAATTCCCAATGAAGCAAGGAATGGAGTAATATTGATATTGAAATTATTCAAAATCAAAATTCCACCAATAACAAAAATAATTATTCTTGAAAATCTGTGAAACAAAGACAACAATGCCGCATCAACACTTGATTTTGTTCTTTTTGCAAAATTTGTCCCCCATGATTCAATCAGGACATCAACAACCCTTACAATCAGGAATGTCACAAAAAATATTATGAATGCATTATTTATTTCATCCAGCACATTTGATTCAATCAACGGAACAACAAATATTCTAATGCCAATGAAGAAGAACAACCATACTGAAATTCCCTCTGTCTTGTCCAACAGAAAATCATCAAGCTTTGTCTTTGTCCTTTTTGTGAATGTCCTTACAAACTTTTCAATTATAAATCTCAGTAATTTTGAAGCTACAAAGAGAATTATTATTACAATAATTGTATCCAGATAAATATTGTTAAATGGCTGTATCAGCATGCTGTTAGAAAAATTCTACTATTTATAAAATTTATTCTATATTTTTGATTACGAGAATGTTTTTAATATTTGAGGTATATTTAAATCTATGATTAGACTAGCCGGAAAAATTCCTGAAATACTTGATGATAATTCTCTTATTGAAAGACTTCAGAATTTTGTAGCTGAGAATGAAGATCTAAGATATAGGGAATATATAGAAATTATAGGCGGATATAAATCATTACTTGCGATCACAAAAACTATGGGTGCCAAATCTGGAAGGCATGCAACTCAAGTTGTTGAACAAATTATTGAATTAAACTATGAATCATTCGTCAGAACTATAGGGTTGTATAAAAATAATATGGGGTGAACCCTAATCTATGAGTATAGAAACCTTTCCAGGATAAGCCTTGGCATCATTCTTTGATATTTCAACATCGCAGTTAAATTCATTTTCAAGTATTTTTATATTATCTTCCAGTATTTTTACTTCCTCTGACTGCGACAATATTACGTCTGGGAATTTGCCTGGATTCTTGATATAAGACTGAATTATCTTTGGAATTTCCTTTCCGTGCTCCTTAATCATTAATTTCCTAATCAAAACATTAAAATCTTTTGAATCTTCTTTCTTTAATCTTTTATAGAAATCATACTTCCATGATTCTGAAACTGATAGCTTAATTTTCCTTGGCTTCTTATTTATCAAATTTATGATATTATGAACATCCAAGATTGTGTTCTGCAAAAAGTTCTCTGAATATTCTATTTCTTTATTTATCAATTTCCTGTTTGACTTTGGCCATTTATTATCACAATTCAATTCTGAAGTAACGTGAGGAATGAATGGATATAACAACGCCAATAAGGTCTTATAAGATTCATTGAAAGTTTTCTGCGATATATAATCCCTGTTCCTGTTAAGATAATTCGTAAATTCCATTATTCCTATCAATGCCTTGTTATACCTGAAATTCTCAATGTTTTCCGTTACAATCTCAACAAGAGAATTTATTTTAGACAAAGCAATCCTGTCTTTTGTTTTTCCTTTGCATTTTGCATTCGACAATTCATAAAATTTGTTTATGAAATTTGAGACTGATTTCATTCCCTTGTCATCCCATTCAAATACAGAACCCGGAGAAGATAAGAACATAAGGTAGAACCTCAATGAATCCGCTCCATACTCATTAACCATTTCCATAGGATCAATGACATTTCCCTTTGACTTTGACATTCTCACCCCTTCCTTGTTCACATCTCCCTGACTGAATAATTTCCTGACTGGCTCATCAAAATTAATCAAGCCCATGTCCCTGAATGCTTTTGTGAAGAACCTGAAGTAAATCAAATGCCCTGTTGCATGCTCCCTTCCACCAATATACTGATCAACAGGAAGCCAGTAATTTGCTTTTTCCCTGCTGAATATCTGCTTGTTATTTTTATTGTCTGCATATCTCAGGAAATACCATGAAGAATCAACAAAAGTATCCATAGTGTCTGTTTCTCTTCTTGCATTTGACTTGCATTTTGGACATTTTACATTCACAAAATCTTTATTGGTTGCAAGAGGGTTTCCGCCTGACTTGAAATTAACATTTCCTGGAAGCTTAACAGGCAAATCTTTTTCCTGGACAGGAATTATTCCGCATTTATCACAATAAATTACAGGAATCGGACATCCCCAGTATCTCTGACGGGAAATCAGCCAATCTCTCAGTTTATATTGTATTACTTCCTTTCCTAATTTATTTTTTTCAAGATATCCTGTGATTTCAGCCATTGCTTTTTTATTGTTCATTCCATTGAATTTTTCTGAATTGATCAGTTTACCTTCACCTTCATAAGCAGAATCCGAAACATTTCCCACAATAACCTGCTTTATTTTAATTTTATATTTCTTAGCAAATTCATAATCTCTCTGATCATGAGCAGGTACGGTCATTACAACCCCAGTTCCATATTCTAATAAAATAAAATTAGCAACATATATTGGAATTTTTTCATTTGTCAAAGGATGAACTGCATATTTTCCTATGAATATTCCTTCCTTATCTTTCTCCATTCGTGAAAATTTATCTTCAAGCAAGATTTTATTGACAAATTTCTTAACATCTTTTTCATTTTTTGTTCCTTTGATTAATTCCATGACTTTTGGATGTTCAGGAGCAAATGTAACTGCAGTAACGCCATAAAGAGTATCAGGTCTTGTTGTGAATACCTCTATGTATTCATTTTCAAAATTAAATTTTACAAGAGTTCCTTTAGAGGGGCTTATCCAGTTCTTCTGCATGTCTTTTATCGTCGATGGCCATTCTAACTTTTCAATTTCCCTGTATAATTTGTCTGCATATTGTGTTGTTCTGAAGAACCACTGCTCAAGTTCCTTTATTTCAACATCCGTATCAGAATGCCTCCAGCATTTTCCCTTTTCAACCTGTTCATTTGCTAGCACGGTATTACATTTCGGACAGAAGTTAACCAACGCTTTTTTTCTGTATGCCAATCCTTTTTTCAGGAACTGCAGGAATATCCACTGGTCCCACCTGTAATATTCAGAGGTGTGAGAAGCAATCATTCTACTCCAATCATAGCTCAATCCAAGACTTTTCTGCTGCCTTATATAATTCTTGATTGCCTTTTCAGTATATCCCAAAGGATGAATTCCTTCCTTTATTGCTGCATTCTCTGCCGGCAATCCGAATGAATCATAACCCATTGGATGAAGAACATTAAATCCATTCATTCTCTTGTATCTTGCAAGAACATCCCCTATAATATAAGTCCTTGAATGACCCATGTGCAATCCATAAGCTGATGGGTATGGGAACATTTCAAGCATGTAGAATTTCTTCTTAGAAGATTTTTTTGTTTCAAAGTTCCATTTCTTCTGCCACTTATCTTCTATTTTTCTGAAGTTATACATACATTAAATCTGGAAATTATTTATTTAAAGGTTTTGAAAAGTTTTAAAAAGATATTTAGAATAGCTTTTATGAAGGACCCTTAGCTCAGCCTGGATAGAGCGATAGCCTTCTAAGCTATAGGTCGCGGGTTCAAATCCCGTAGGGTCCGCATGCACATGTAGCCAAGTAGCAAGGCAAGAGGCTGCAACCCTCTGATCCCCGGTGCAAATCCGGGCATGTGCTTACTATAGAATTATCCTAATATTTCATCCCTTTTAATTCACTTAAGATTCCCATATATAATGATTGGAAACGCTTAAATTTCTCCATATCCTTCCAGTCAAAATCAGAAGCTTTTTTTAATATCTTAATTACACTGATCAATCTTTTACCAGCATCCTCTATTTTCATTATTTCTAAGATTTTATTAATCATATCATCTAATTTTTTGTGAAATTCATCAGCATGAGTCAAATAAAAATCAAGGTGCTTTTGCTGTCTTCCAAAAGTTTCATATAACTCAACCCAGTTGTATAAAGGATTAATTTTGTTCCCGATAAAGTCTTTTATTAATGCATAATATGGGTATGCTTCATGTTTTAAATCATAAACAACACCATTAAATTTAAATTTCATAACAATATCAACCAGAAATAGTTTAAATAAGTTTTGTTATAAAAATTAAAAAAAAGAAAAAAGATTTTATCTTTTCTTGAAGATTAAAATCAAAAACAATACCGCCAAGATAACCAAAACAATGTCTCCTATTACAAACAATGTCTTTGTTGATCCTATGTTGTCCCATACTGAACTTCCTGTGGTTGGCTGATATGCTCCTGCACCCGTGTTTGTATTATCAATAGTTGGTGTAGTATCTTCTGGTGTAGTAGTCTCTTCAGCAACTGGTTCTCCCTGAATCATTATTTTTCCAAGGACCTTGCTCAGATCATTGTTATCATATTGTTTTCCTTTCTTGTCATAGACAATTGCTTCTATATAGTATTCCTTTGCTGCTGCATTCTCTGGAACTGTGAATGTAAATGTCTTTACCATATCATTATCGCTGGTCTTACTATATTCCTTCAAGTCAAATGCATCTGAGGTTATATCCAATCCTAATTCAGGATTTGATAATTTTACATAAACATCTGTCTGGTCATCCTTACCAATGTTTTCCACTCCTATAGTAATAGACATCAAATCTCCAGGTGCTATGACTGTTGGATTCATTGTCAATGCATTTATAATAACATCATCACTTTCCCTGTTCAAGTTTATCTGAATGCTGTCATAGTTACAGTATTCATCTTCATTTCCGTCATCTACTGCCTTAACATATAAAATATATGTACCATCCCCGTCTAATGAATCATCATTAGGGAAAGATATTGTCAATGTAAAATCATCACTCTCATCATCCTTGTCTATGCTTACAGAATCTGTTTCCCATGAATCTATTTTATCATTGTTATCTAAATCGTATAATATTACTTCAACAACAGCTTCCAAGTCTTCATCTGCCTTGTTTTTTACAGTAACTTCAACATCAAATTCCTCTCCAATGTTGAAATCATCATCATTGTCTGGGCTGTCAATCTCTATTCTTAGTCCATTTCCATCATTTGGTCCGGATACTAGAACTTTGTTTGCCAATCTTCCATCACTACATATTTCCGGTTCTACTTTAACAACCAAATTGAATGAGTTGCTATCTAAATTAGTACTAAAATCATTAACAAAATTTGGATTTATTGTTTGTATTAATAATTGTCCACTATAAGTATCTAAATCTATATCTGATTGTATATCTGCTTGAAATGATATTTCCAATGAATTACTTCCAATTTCAGTACTTAATAAAGGTAGAGACACTATATTGGAGGTAAGTGGAAGTGACTGATAAACAGGTTGAGTTCCTATTTTATATTTGAAGTTTATTTTGTTTTCATTACTATCTTCAAATGGATTTGGAAATACAAGTTTCAATTCATCATTATCAAAATCTCTATTTCCATTATTTGTTATTGTAATTGTCTGTGTTGGAGCTGAATCTTCTTCCCCAGTAAATACCAATTCATTATTCCCATCCAATCCAGAAACTGATATGCTTGGATTTGATTCCTCTATGGAGATTTGATAATTTACTTGTGTTGAACTACCTATAATAGGTTGATTATTTTCTGGATTTAATTCAACAATATCAATTACATTACTATAAGTTCCAGCATGGGTATTTGGATTTATTCCAACACCATCAGTAATGATAAAACTAACACTTAAAATACTATTTGGTTGTATTTCAGTAGTTAAAATACCATTTACATTTGGTTGTATTATTTGTTCTCCAATCCTTCCTTCAAAACTAATTATATCTAAATCATATTGTCCATTTGTTGGAATCCTAGGTGTAACTTCCAAAGATATAGGTGTGTTATCTACCCTATTGTTAGATATAGTAAAACGAACTAATGATTGTGTTACTCCTGTTCCTAAAATTACTGTTTCTGGTTCATAAGTTGGAACACTTAGTATTACTCCTACAATGGCTGCCTTAGCTATGTTAACATTTCCCAGCATACTAAAAGCTAACATTAGTACCAATAGAATACTCATTAATATTTTATTCATCTTGTGAAACCCCCCGTTTCGTTTTTATGTTGCTATTTTAAAGTTAATAATCGTTTATAAACTTTGTGGTTGTAAAAAATATATCAAAAAAGTGAGATTATCCCCAGAGAAGCAATGGTTACTATTATTCCTGCTATTATAACGCCTGAAAATATGGCAATATATGCCTCTTTCCTCTTTAATCCAAAGAACCATGCAAGAGTAGACCCTGTATATGCTCCGGTAAAAGGCAATGGAATCAGCACCAACAACATCAAAGCCCAGAATTCAGTCTTCTTTCCAACAGAGCCTTCAATCTTTTTTCTGTTCCTGTGTATATAATTATTGAAAAAAACAGAATACCCCTTATTTCTCATGAAATACTTATGGATATTGTCAAAGAAGAAGAATACAATAGGTACTGCAAGAAAATTAAAAAGAACTGCAACAATATAAACTATGAATGGATTTAGTCCAAGAGCCAGACCAAGAGGAATTCCCCCCCTCAATTCGGATATTGGAAGTATGCTCAACAAACCAACTTTTAACAAATCAATCATAGAAATAAGCTAAATTTTACATTTAAATTACTTTTGCAGCATGATAAGATCATCTGTTGTCAGTTTTTTCCTGTTTTTTAATTTTTCTTCAATTTTCTTTTCAGCTTCCCTTATTCTCTCATCAATCATACTTTCTTTTTTTATCCTGTTCTCTTCATTTATCTTATCCAGCTGATCTTCCTTTGACTTTATCTTGCTGCTGATTAAAGAGTTCTTTGCCTTTGCCTCAACGAACTTGTTGAATGCCACTTCCTGCTTTTTCTTTAATTTCTCGATCTCCTTTGATTTTTCCTTGAATTTGGTGTAATCAATGTCCTTCATTATTTCCTTTAGCTTCTTGTGGTATTCCTCTGCCTTTTTCTTGTTTTCCTCTATGTCGGCTGAAATCTTTGAATGCTCATCAAAAATGCTTGTTATCTCGCCAAGCTTAGAATATTTTTTCTTCAATTCCTTGATGTATTTCATTGCTCTCTTTTCCTGATCAAGAGTCAATGCCTCAGTCTCTATCTTCAATTCAAATTTTTCCATCTCCTCCTTTATTTTTGAAGGGTCACCTTTCAAATCATCTTTCTTCAGCAGCTCCCTTTTCTTTTCATTTATTTTTTTTATTTTCTCTATAAGCTCCCTGACTTGGCTGTTATGATATTCCCTTTTGTCCCTGATTTCCCTGACATTAATATTTGACTTGTCTTTCTCGGACTTTATTTTTTTTATTTCATCAATGATAGAAAAAATTTGCTTCTTGAGAGATTCCTTTTCAGAATAATACTTTTCCTTTTCTTTATTTATCTGGCTAAGCTGTTCCTTCAATTCCTGAATAGAC
>Ga0209541_10009507_pt1 | contig 15752 bp, 19 predicted proteins | sample RifCSPlowO2_01_FD_184027 | JGI IMG/M metagenome (GOLD analysis project Ga0209541, IMG submission 184027) | Groundwater microbial communities from Rifle, Colorado - Rifle CSP2_plank lowO2_0.1 (SPAdes) (version 2) | ecosystem: Environmental > Aquatic > Deep subsurface > Groundwater | place...
CGCCCGGCCAGAGAGCGACGCGCCGTGGCGGCAGGAGCCGGACGAGCGCCCGGCCGGTAATCAGCTGGCGCGGCAGGGCACCCCAGTAACGCGAGTCGGAGCTGACGGCCCGATTGTCGCCGAGGACGAAATACTCGTCGGGAGCGAGCGTCACTTCCTGACTGGCCCAAAGGCCGGTTGCTTCGCTGCTCGTCAGATACGGTTCTTCAATTTTCCGCCACTCGCCGGTGGTCGCGTCTTTGAGCGACACTTCGTTGTCTTTCAATCGGAGCGTCTCGCCCGGCAGGCCGATAATCCGCTTGATGAAAAATTTGCTCGGGTCGCGAGGATAACGGAAAACGACCACTTCGCCGCGGCTCGGCGCTCGGAATTGGTAAGTCAGTTCGTCAATAATCAGATACTCGCGATCGTAGAAAGTCGACTCCATTGAGGCGCCGCTGACGATGAAGGGCTGGGCAATCCAAGTCCGAATCGGCACGACAATCGCCAAAGTAATGACGACGAACTTAATCACTTCCCAAACCGATTGCCGCCAATCACTTTTTCCTTCCGTCGTCGGTGCCGGTGCCATTGGCGTCAGTTTACTCTTTAATTTGGCTGGACGCAACTTTGGTTTTTTGATACCATTGGCGCATGGTAACTCTTGAGAAAATCTATCGCGAAATTAAGGTGCTCCAGCGCAAGTTTGACATTGTTTACTCGCCCGTCGAGAGTGAGAATTCGGATTTAGAAAAAGCGCTCACGGAAGGTCTGGACGATGTCAAGCAAGGTCGAGTGACTGGCCCATTCCGTTCCGCAAAGGCCTTGATGAAATCACTCAGGTCTTAGTGAATAATGGAGCTGTTTTACACCGACAAGTTCAAACGCGATTTCAAACACTTCTCGCCTCAGGTTTTATTTTAAAATTGAGGCGGACCGCTACATTTTGGTTGAAATTAAAAAACATTCGGATTAAAAAACAAAAAATGAGTTACTTGATTGTCGGTTTGGGGAACCCGGGGGCGGAGTACGAGAAGACGCGGCACAATACCGGCCGGTTGGTGGTCGCTTCCGCGGCGGCGGAGTTGGGGCACCGGGCCAAGTTTTTGCTGCCCGAAACGATGATGAACGATTCCGGCCGGGCGGTGGCGAAGTTGGTGAAAAGTAAAAAAGCGGCCGAGAAGTTGGTTGTCATCCACGACGATTTGGATTTGCCGCTCGGCCGCGTCAAAATCAGTTTCGGCCGCGGTGCCGGCGGGCACCGCGGCGCCGCTTCCATCATCAAGGCGCTAAAGACGGAAAAATTTATTCGGGTCCGGGTGGGAATTTGTCCGACGACGCCGGGCGGTAAATTGAAAAAGCCCCGCGGCGAGAAAGCGGTGATTGATTTCATCCTCGGCGACTTCAAACCGGCCGAGCTGGCGACGCTGAAAAAGTTGGCGAAAAAAATCACCGCGGCGCTGGAGACCTTAATCGCCGACGGCCGCGAAGCGGCGATGAGCGCGGTGAACGGATGTTAGACGTCAGACGTCGCACATAAAATAAGCGATGCGTACCATCAATAGCCAGATTGCGGTTGGCGAACATTACCACCTTTACAATCGTGGAGTGGCCAAACAGGTCATTTTTCACGACGGACGAGATTATGCCCGCTTTCTCTTCTTGCTTCTCTTTTTTCAGTCGCCGGTCGGTTTTACGAATCTCAGCCGACCAACCACTTCTTTTGTTAAACGTCAGACGTTTAACATTAATCCTGACATAATCGAAAAAATTGTTAAGCAACGGGGCGTGGTTTTGAAGGCGTTATGCTTGATGCCGAATCATTTTCATCTGATCATTCAGGAATTAAAACCGGTTGGGATTTCTCGCTATATGCAAAGAGCCTTGACCGCTTACGCTAAATACTATCATGCAAAGTACCGTTGCAATGGGCACGTGTTCCAGGGTGTTTATCGAGTGAATCACATTAAGGATAACGACCAACTACTTTACACTTCTGCTTATATTCACAAAAATCCGGTTGACCTCGGTTCTTATCGGAAAAATTACCTGGATTATCCTTGGGCAAGCGGGTTGGATTACTCGCGGGGTAATCGTTGGGGAGAACTTTTGGTGACCGCCGATATTTTGGACCAATTCGACTCTGGCGAGCAATATGCTCGTTGGGTCAAAAATACGGTGGCCAAAGAAATTGTCGAGGCGTTGGATGATTGGGAAATGTGCGACGTCTGACGTCGCACACATCACACATTATAAAAATAAAAAGAGGCCCGGATTATCACGACAACTCTCCGGGCCCCGTCGCTGGAACTTCGCCGCCACACGGGCGGCGAAGCGCCGCGAACACTCTGACTCCTCCAGCTTATCACGGAGACACCGGCCGGTCAACGCCCGGTTTAGTTTTCCCGGGCCGTCGGCTGGTGGCGGAGAATCAGCTTCTGGCTTTTGGGTTCAAAAACACTGATGGTGAAAGGATAGGTTTTGCCCAACTCCAATGTTTGCCGGAGTTGTTCCTCACTGCCAAATTCGGAAATGTGGACGAGACCGGCCACGCCCTCCTCAATCGAAACGAGAGCGCCGTGCTTATTGTATTTAATCACCACGCCTTTGACCGTCTCGTCTTTGCGGTACTTGTCGGCGGCGTCAATCCAAGGATTCTTCTTCAGGGCTTTGATGGAAAGCGAAATCTTGCCATCCTTGATTTCAATGATTTTGGCCGTCACTTTATCGCCGGGCCGGAAAAGTTCGCGCAGATTTTCCACCAGCGACCAGTTGACTTCGGAAATGTGAATCAGGCCCTCAAAGCCCTCCTCCAATTTAATGAAAACGCCAAAGTCCACTACGCCGGTCACTTCGCCGTCCACCACATCGCCGAGCGCGTACTTCTCAATTATCTGTTTCCGACCCTGACCGCCGGGCGTCTTCTCCGAGAAAATCAACTTGTTCTCTTTTTGGTCGGCGTTAATCAAATAGAGCGTGAGCGGCTGGCCGATTAACTTCTTCAGTTCTTCCATAATCTTGTCTTTGTTGCCGTCGGCGACTTTGGGATAATGTTCGGCGGCCAGTTGAGAAGCGGGGATGAAGCCGTCCAAACCCTGCCAGTCCACCATCAAGCCGCCTTTGTTGGCGCTTTTGATGAACAAAATAAACGGCTCGCCGATATCAATTGCCCGCTTGGCCTCGGCCCAGACCAGCGCCTGCTTGGCCTCTTTGAGCGAGAGTTCAATGTAGCCGCACTCGCCTTCGGCGGCGACCACCTTGGCCGTCACTTCGTCGCCGAGATTAATTTCTTTAATCAGGTCGCGGGCGTTCAAATATTCGCGGCCAAAAATGATACCGGTACCGAAGGGCGGGACATCCACATAAACGCCGGTTTTGCTCTTGGCAATCACCGTGCCTTTGACCAGCGCTTTTTCCCGCGGCCGTTCCGGCGTCGCCCGCAAAACTTCCTCCATCGCCGAGAGCGGCCGGGCCTCTTCTTTAATTAAATTAGTCATCGTCCGTCCAGTATAACGATTGTTTGCCCTTTGGCAAGATGTTATAATCAATTTAACATGCCTTCATTCTTTGGCTGGTCCGTCGCTTATCACCTCAAGAGAGCCGACGCGCCGGAGTTTTTGCGTCTTCAGAAACGGCAGTTGGTTCTTTGGTATCTCTTTTTTGGTCTGATTTTGGGCGTGCTCTCGTTTGCGGTTTGGCTTTCGTTCGCGGATTTGAGTTTGCCCGAGTCCTTCAATTGGTGGCTGGTGCCCGGTCTCGGCGGGTTGGTGGCTCTGTTCTTTTTGGCCCTCGGCGCTTACTTGGGTTTTTCTCAAGTTTTGGCTAAGGAATTTTCAGACAAATTGTCGCGGCACCAGGACGAGGAAATGATTGCCGTCAGCGAGTTACTGGTTGGCCGCGTCTATCACCGATTAATGGGAATCCTCACCCTTCTTTTGGTTTTGGGTTCTTTCGCTCTTTCGTTTCTGCTTAAAAATTCTTATCAAGAGTTGTCGTCGCCGACCGAAAGGTCGGCGACGGTTGATCTCGCCGCCGCCGTGGCGCCGACGATTGAAGTAATCAGTCCCCAAGAAAATCAGGTCTTTAGCCCGATGGACGGCCACATCAAAATCAATTTTGCCGTTGCTGGCGATTACACTTCGGTTTTGGCGGCGACGCCGGTGGACGCCACCATTTTCTATTCTGAAAATGGGCCGACCTTCAATTGGAATCTGCCGGTGCCGGCCAAAACCGGCCCCTTACCGATTTATTTTTTGATTAAAGATGTCGCCAAAAATACGGTCATTGGGCCGCAAGTAACCATTCAGGTGCAAGCGTCAGAATAGTGGCGCCGGCGAGCGAAAGATGCTAAACTGGAGTGGTGATAATCAGTCACTACGGCCGCGGGATGGTCAAGGTTCAGCAAGGCGACACGGTCGTGGTTTTTAATCCGATCGGCGCCGCGCCCGGCCTGACGCCGCCGCGCTTCGGCGCCGATTTGGCGCTGGTTTCTCGGAACGACCCGGCTTATAACGGCGTCGCCAATGTCTCGCGGGGTGAGCGCGTGCCCTTCGTCATTGACGGCCCGGGCGAGTACGAAGTCGGCGGGATTTTCGTCCGCGGCGCCGCCACCGATGAGACCAACACCGCCTACGCGCTCTCTTGGGATGAAATCCGTTTGGTCCATCTCGGCGCCCTCTCGGGCGCCGAATTGTCGACCGAGGTGGAGGAACAACTCGGCGCGGTGGACATCCTTTTCGTTCCCATCGATTCGCTCGGTCCCAAGCCGGCGGCCAAACTGGCGGCGGCGCTGGACCCGCGATTGATTATCCCGGTGGATTGCGCCCGCCCGGCCGACTTGGAAATTTTTCTTAAGGAGACGGGCGCGCCGGGCGTCAAGCCGGTGGAGTCGTTGACCTTGAAGCGCAAGGACTTGGCCGACAAAGAAGCGGCAGTGATTATTATAAAATCCTAAGCACGAATATCGAAATCCTAAACATGGCTTGGGCGGACAAACTTGACGAACTGCGAGCGCGGCCGGAAGGCGAGCGGCAACGATTGGCAATCTGGGGCGCGATTTTGATTACCTTGATTCTCTTTTTACTTTGGCTTTTCAATCTGCGTTTGGTTTGGCAGAATAAACCGGCACCGGCACCGGCGCCGCGGAGTGAGTTGAGCGGCCTCGCCGAGTGGTGGCGAGAAGCGGTAACGCGAATTCAAATCGGATGGCAAACAATCAAACAAAACTAAAATTGCCCGACGAGAACGTCGGCCGAATCGTCCCGGTGGACATCGTTACCGAGATGAAGGAGTCCTACATTGATTACGCGATGAGCGTGATTGTGGCGCGCGCTTTGCCCGATGTCCGCGATGGTCTGAAGCCGGTCCACCGCCGAATTTTGTACGCGATGAACCAGATGGGCCTGACCGCCCAAGCCAAGTTCCGCAAGTCGGCCACCGTCGTCGGTGAAGTGCTCGGCAATTATCATCCCCACGGCGATGTCGCTTGTTACGATGCTCTGACGCGGCTGACCCAGGATTTCAGTTTGCTCCACCCGCTTGTTTTGGGTCAGGGCAACTTCGGTTCCATTGACGGCGACGCGCCGGCGGCGATGCGTTACACCGAGGTCAAAATGGCGCCGCTCGCCGGCGATTTATTGTTGGATATTGAGAAGGAGACGGTGGACTTTGTGCCTAACTACGACAACCGACTCAAAGAGCCGAGTGTCTTGCCTTCCGCCGTGCCCAACTTGTTGGTCAACGGGACGATGGGCATTGCCGTCGGGATGGCGACCAAAATTCCGCCCCACAATTTGGCCGAGGTGATGGCGGCGCTCGTTAGAATGATTGACGAGCCGGAAGCGAGCGCCGAAGATTTTGCCCAGCTGGTTTTGGGGCCCGACTTTCCGACCGGCGGCGTGATTTTCAATCGCGCCGATATCGCTCACGCCGCCGCGACCGGTCGCGGCGGCGTTCTCTGTCGCGGCGAAGCCGAGATTCTGGATAACGGCAAGAGCGGCAGTCAGATTGTGATTAGTTCCATTCCTTACCAAATCAACAAGGCCGAGCTGATTGTCAAAATCGCCGATTTAGTTCGCGAGAAAAAAATTGAAGGCATCCGCGACATCCGCGACGAGTCCACGCGCCTCGCGGAAATGCGGATTGTCATTGAACTCAAGTCAGGCGCCTTCCCCCAGAAAGTTTTAAACTCGCTTTACAAACACACCGAGCTGGAAACGGTTTTTCATTACAACATGTTGGCTCTGGTGGACGGCGTGCCCAAACTGCTTTCGCTCAAAGGGATGCTGACGGAATTTTTGAAGCACCGCCGAACGATTGTTACTCGCCGAGCCAAGTTTGACCTCCGCCGAGCCGAGGAGCGAGCTCACATTCTTGAGGGCTTGAAAAAGGCGGTGGACATCATCGACGCGATTATCAAAACGATTCGCGCCTCGGCGGACGCCGAGGCGGCTCACGCGGCGCTGGTCAAAAAATTCGACTTCACCGCGCTCCAGGCGACGGCGATTCTGGAAATGAAGTTGCAGAAACTGGCCGGTTTGGAAATCAAAAAAGTGCTGGACGAACTCGGCGAGAAGCAGAAGTTGATTAAAGAATTGAAGGCGCTCCTTGCCGACGAGCGTCAAGTGCTGGCCGTGGTTCGAACCGAAGCCGAGGAAATCAAAAAGAAATACGGTCAGCCGCGCCGGACCAAAATCATCGCTCACGGCGTTAAGGAAATCAGCGCCGAGGACTTGGTGCCGGAAAAAGAAAATGTTTTGGTTTTGACCGCCGGCGGTTACATCAAGCGGACCGACCCGGCCGAGTTCCGTTCCCAACGGCGCGGCGGCGTGGGGGTGGTGGATTTGGAAATTAAAGAAGAGGACTTCGTCACCCTTTTCCTGACTGCCAACACTCATTCCGATTTGCTTTTCTTCACCAATCGCGGCCGGGTTTATCAAACCAAAATGTACGAGATTCCCGAAGGCAAGCGGGCGACGCGCGGCAAGTCGGTGATGAACTTTTTGCCCCTCGGGCCGGAGGAAATAATCACTTCGGTTTTGACGGTGCCCAAATCAGTCAAAAGTAAGACCGGCGGCGTTCTCTTGGTCACGCGGCGCGGCGTGACCAAAAAAGTGGCCCTCCAAAGTTTCGCCGATGTTCGCCGGAGCGGGATTATCGCGATTAAGTTGGACGATAACGACGCCTTAGTTTCCGCTCAAATTGTTGGGGCCGGCGACGAGGTGATTCTCGGCTCGCGGCGCGGGCAGGCGATTCGTTTCCGCGAATCCGATGTCCGAGCGATGGGCCGGACGGCCGGCGGGGTGCGGGGGATTAAGCTCGGCCGCGGCGATGAGGTGGTCGGGGCGAGCGTCATCCGGCCGGAAGCCAAGGGGAACAACTTTTTGGTGATGACGGCGCGCGGTTACGGTAAAATGACGCGGCTTAAAGAATACAAGACCCAAAAGCGCGGCGGCTCGGGCATCAAAACCGCTCAACTCAATCCAAAGACCGGCGACTTGATTGACGGCAAAGTGATTGACGGGCCGGAAACCGAAATTGTCGCCATTTCCAAACAGGGCCAGGTGATTCGGACGCGGCTGGCCGAAATCCCAACCCTCGGCCGCCAAACCCAAGGCGTCCGGATTATGCGCCTCCGCGACGGCGACGCCTTGGCCTCGTTGACTTTGTTGTGAGGAAATCCTTGACTTCGTCTCTATTTTATCAAGGATTACCCTTGATACGGTAGAAATGTGGTAAAATACTTGGATGGAAAGGCGTGTAAATTTCGCCCCCGGCGAATATTATCACATTTACAATCGGGGAACCGAAAAACGGAAAATATTTCTAAGTGCCAAGGACTACCAACGCTTTTTAGTTCTGCTTCATCTCAGCAACAATCATGAGGCGGTTCACTTGAGCAATCTCACTTATCAAGGGTTACCCTTGCTAGAATTATTGAACGAGAAGGTTAAGAGTCGTTTAGTGGCCGTCGGTGCTTATTGCTTGATGCCAAACCATTTTCACCTGTTGCTTTACGAAAAACAGGCGGGCGGTATCACCAAATTCATGTTGAAATTGGAGACCGCCTATTCAATGTATTTCAACAAAAAGAACGAGCGGAAGGGGCATCTTTTCCAAGGGACATTTCAATCGGAATCGGTGGCCGGAGACGACAATTATCTTCGCTACTTGTATGCCTATATCCACCTCAATCCTTTAAAAATAATTGACCGCGATTGGCGAGAAAAAATTCCAAGCTTGAATCAATCCAATCGCCTTTTGGATTACCTGGACGCTTACTCATATTCCAGTTACCCTGATTATTTGCTTAAGGGTCGGTCTCAATCGATTATTCTCACCCCGGCGGCTTTCCCCGAATACTTTGGGAGTCCCGAAGAACACCGGGCCGAGCTAGCAGATTGGTTAAATTATCAAGGGTTACCCTCGCTATAAGGCGGAGAATTTGCTTCCTTTTGGCCTAACCAGTTATAATTAGCTGATGTTCTCCGAACCGGAGAAGGTCGTGCCTTATTTACAACTGACCGACGGGATGACGGTCGCCGATTTTGGCGCCGGCAGTGGCACCTACGCCCTCGCCGCCGCCAGGCGCGTCGGCGCTCGCGGCCGCGTCTACGCCGTGGAGGTTCAGAAGGATTTGCTGGAACGACTGGGAGCGGCGGCGAGGGCGGCCAAACTCGGCAATTTGGAAATCATCTGGGGCGATGTGGAAAAAGTCGGCGGCAGTAAGTTGGCCGACGGAGCGGTGGATCGGGTAATTATTTCCAACCTCCTTTTTGAAGTCGACGGCAAGTACACTTTGGCGTTGGAGGCCAAACGGATTTTGCGCCCCGATGGTTTGGCGGCGGTGGTGGAGTGGTCGGACTCGTTTGGCGGGATGGGGCCGGTCGCCGAGCGGGTCATCAAACCGGACGAGGTGAAAAAGATTATGGCCGAAGCCGGTTTCCAATTCCAAAACGACTTTCCCGCCGGCGACCACCACTACGGCCTTTTATTTAAGCTAAAAGCCCGCCTTGCCGTCGGGCAGGCTGACAGCTAACAGCTATCACTATGTCCACCTTCCAACTCACCCTCATCGGCCTCTTCATTTTCTTTCTGATTTTCGGCGTCTTGGTTTTCTCCGGCATCTTGCCCGGCTTCCGGCCGCCGCAGGGTGGCCAGGGCGGCACCGTCACGCTCTGGGGCACTTTTGCCGCCGACGATTTTGACGGCGCTTTTGAATCATTTCGCGAGGCGCACAAGGGCGAGTTCACGCTTAATTACGAAGCCAAGGACGCTCGAACACTCTCGGCCGAGCTGGTGGAAGCGCTGGCGTCCGGTGCCGGTCCCGATTTGGTGATTCTGCCCCAAGCCGAACTCTACGCTCAATTAAACAAACTTTTGCCTCTGCCCTACGAGGCCTTTCCCGAACGCAATTTCCGCGACGCTTTCATTCGCGAGGCCGAACTTTATCTCGGTCAAGACGGAATCTTCGCCTTGCCGACGGTGGTGGACCCGCTGGTGATGTTCGTCAACAAGGATTTACTCGCCGCCGCGCGCTTGCCTCAAGTACCCAAGACCTGGGCCGACCTGCAGGCGGTAATTAAAAATCTGACCATCGCCGACGCCGCCGGCAATCTGACCCAATCGGCGATTGCTCTCGGCCACTTCCAGAATGTCGCCCACGCCAAAGACATTTTGGCGATGCTAATGATGCAAGCCGGCAATCCGATTGTCGCCGGTTCGGAGGCGGGTCTCGGGCCGGTTCTGCGCCAGTCGCTCGGCTTCGCGCCCGGCGCCGGCTCGCCAACTCTGGAGGCGCTCGCCTTCTTCGGTCGCTTCGCCGACCCGGCCAATTCGCTCTACTCTTGGAACAGCGCCCAACCTAACTCCCGGGACGCTTTTGCCCGCGGCCAACTCGCTTTCTATCTTGGCTACGCCAGCGAGTGGCCGCGGCTCCGTCAGCAAAATCCGCAACTCAATTTTGATGTCGCCCAGGTGCCCCAGCCGGCGGCGCCTAGCGGCGCCGCCGCGTCCCGGACTCTGACTTTTGGTCGGCTCTACGGCGTTTCGGTGCTCAAGGGCTCAAGCAATCCGGTGACGGCTTGGCAGGTTGCCGGTCTCCTCGCCGGCGCCGAAGGCACCAGGACTTTGAGCGCTCTTACCGGTTTGCCGGCGGCGCGTAACGACCAACTTGGCGCCTTGCCCCGCGAGCCGGAGAAAACCGTTTTCAATCAGGCGGCGATTGTCAGTCGCGGTTGGTGGGACCCGGCGCCGGCGGAAACCGAGCGGATTTTCCGCCAGCTGATTGAGCAAATTCAAATCCGGCGGGTTCAGCCGGCGGCGGCGCTGGAGCAAGCCGAGCGCGAAATGTCGCTTTTATTCAAAAAATAGTGACCAGGGCGATGAAAAAATTTATTCCATTTATCTCCATCGTCGCTTTCGCGCTTCTGTTCACCGGCGTCGCTTTGGCCGCCGGCGTAGTGCCGGATTGCGAGTTCATTGGTGGTGTGAAGGGTTGCAACTGGACCCACATTTTCGGCTCGAACGGCATCTTCAACAAACTGCTGGTTTGGATAACCACCACCGCCGTCTCGGTGGCGACGCTCGCCATTCTCTGGGCAGGCATCGTGATGGTCACTTCGCAAGGTAATCAGAGCAAATACGGCGAGGCCAAGGACTTGCTCTGGCTGGCGGTCAAAGGTCTGGTCGTCTCGCTGGCCGCTTACTTGGTGATTATGACGATTATCCGATTTTTCGTCAGCGGCTTTTCAACTTTTTAAGCGGCGAGTATAATATATGGCAATGACACGCGGCATCATTTGGTTCAACGAGGCGTTGGCGACTGGTGTTGGTGATGGTTCTCCAACCTTCGCCAACATCAATCCCCTTGGCGCCGAAACCGACACCATTCCCAAGCTGGTGACCAAGATTCTTGAACTGGTCGTCCAGATTGGCTTGCCGATTATTGTCCTCGCGATTATTTACGCCGGTTTCCTCTATGTCAAAGCGCGCGGCAACGAGACGGAAGTAACCGAGGCCCATCGGACGATTTATTACACGATTATCGGCGCGGCGATTGTCCTCGGCGCCGCCGTGATTTCGGCGGCGATTAAGGGGACGATTGATTCACTCAAATAATTTATGGACGAGACCGACCCATTGGTACAGCAACGATTACAAACCGCTTTGGATTCAACCGGCGGCACGGTAACCACCATCTCCGATTTCAAAAGTTTCGTTGATGTTCTTGTCAACAACATTATGACGCCGCTCGTTCGGCTGATTTTTGCCGCCGCGGTAGTTTATTTTCTCTACGGCGTACTGAAATATGTCCACAAGGGCGGCAGTGAGGACGACCGGCGGGCCGGTCGCGAGATGATGATTTGGGGGATTGTCGCCATCGCCGTGATGTTCTCCATCTGGGGTTTGGTCAACTTGGTCCTCGGTACTTTTGAGTTCAAGAGCGGCCGCCCGACTATCCCCACCACGGCGGCGACGCCGCCCTAGGGCTTGTGGTATGATGGGGGAGTGGAAAATTATCATTAAGGTCGTTATTAGAAGTTAAGTAAAATTATCAAAGTTATGTCAAAGTTATTGAAAGTAAGTTCCGCCACCGCCGTCGCCCTCCTGCCGTTTCTGGCACTGGCGCAAGCGTTGAAAAGCGGAACCCTGGACGGAATTGCAGGCGGATTGTTGAGTGTTCTGAATAGCATCATTATTCCCTTAATGATTGCTATCGCCGTTATCATTTTCTTTTACGGCGTGGTCAAGTATGTTTTGGCTACCGGTGATGACGCCGCTAGAGCCCAGGCCCGCAGTTTGATGATTTACGGTGTTGTTGGGTTGTTCGTAATGGTTTCAATTTGGGGGTTGGTCGGTTTGTTGCAAGGAACCTTTGGTATCGGCGGCGGTGGTGTCATCGACGCTCCGCAGGTGTCGTAGTGTTTTACTGTGAACATTTTTCCTACCGCTTACGCCGCGGAGACGACGGTAACGGCGCAACAACTTATTCAGAAAATCGAGGTCAATATCTTTGACCCGCTAATTAAACTTGGCTTTGCTATCGCCGTGATTTACTTCCTCTACGGCGTCTACGAAGTGATTAAAGGCGAGGCGAGCAGCGAAGCGCGGGCCAAAGGCGCCCAACATGTGCTCTGGGGCACCATCGGCATCGCCATTATGGTCGCGGTCTACGGCATCATCTGGGCAATTTGCGGCACCTTCAATTTGAGTTGTGGTGGCTAGGTTTTAGTCCCGACGCTAGGTCGGGACCCCGACTGAAACATCGGGGGTTAGAAAAAGCAGAAAAAAAGAAAAGGCGGAGGGCGCGTAAGCGCGCTCCGCCTTTTGTCGTTACCGTTGCTCACTATGGTGTGTAAGTAACGGTAACGTGTGCCTCCGTCCCGGTGAGGGAGCGAAAGCGAAGGTGGGAGAACCGGCTGACATTGCCGATGTCTATCTCCGGGTTGTCGGGGTCCGAAATGCCAACTTTCCAGCACTTCTTCCCTCGATCAACACCAAGGATTTCCACCTTTCGATCTTCATCAAATCGAAAAGTGAGCGGTTTGATTGGGACTGGCTCCGACAAACTTCCGTCTGCCGGTGCCGTCACTTCCCAAACCAACTTCTCCGTCGACCTGCTTCCCGCCACCCCCCGCGTCGCGGCGGAGGAAGATGGAAAACATCCACTGAGCCCCAAGCTAACCCCGTGAACGCACCCGCCAATTGATGGGTAAAAGAAACCGACCAACGGCAGAATGAAGATGAGGGCAAGAACCGTCCTTCTTCTTGTCCCGGCGAGTGGTCTTGAAACTACTCTGCTAGCTTGGGGATTTTCTGGCCCGGATTGAGCGGCCATTACTTACCTCCTTTCTGAGTTAACCAGGTCCCGAGCGCTGCTGCCACTGAAGTTAGAGCATTGCCGCCGAGCAGGAATTCCTTCGCCTCGATTTTGCCGCGCTCCCGTTGGATGGCGGTTACGCAATCCTGGATCGGCAGACCGGTTTCTCTTTGCATATTTTTGGCGAGGCCCGTTAGAATGTTCGCTTCTATGGTTTCCGCCTCCGCCTCTCGTTTTTCCTGCTCAATCTTGGCCTTGGCGTCCGCCACTTCCTTTGGACCCAGGATTGACTCAATCTGTACATCGACAAAGTCAATACCCCAACGCTTTCTGGCCTCTTTGTCGCCGATGGTTTTGATTTCCTCTGCCAGTTTCTTTTCGTCGTCTTCTACATCAACGGAACTTTTTGAGGCGCACCAAGTCCTAATTCGGTCCTTGACCATTGATACGATTCCTTCTCTAACGACACTTTCCCCCAAAGAAAGAAACGTGTAGGGTGCGACTATCTGCCATTGAAGTTTGGAGGTAATATCCATCCGAGTTCCTTTTGCGGTCACGGTTATCGTGCCGATGTCGGTTGTTCTTTCCTCCATGTTCACGACCTCAACAAACATCAGTGGCTTTGGGAGAGTCCACCCCCACCCTTCATTAAGGGGAGGGATTTTACGCATCCTGGTTCCCAAGAACAGAACCGCCCCCTTGGAGGGGAAAGGGATGTAAATTAGTCCACCCCAGAACAGGTAGAAGGCGACGAGAATGGTTTCTGCCACGCACACGGGCCAAGGCAGAAACATTTTCGTCAGAATCAGCAGCAATCCTGAGATGAGAAGAGTGACAACGACCCCGATGGGGATTGTCGCCGTCGGTGGCAGTGACTCGAGGTTTTTGATTCCGAGAAACTGACGTCCGTTGGGTGCCAGAAGCGAGATGGCGAGGAACACCAGCAAAGTGGGGTAGCTAACCACTTCGACGATAAAGAGGACCAACCACACCGCCAGCGCGATTAGCGCCGCGGCCACCATTTGCAGAATCCTTTTACGGCTCATGGACGTATCCTTTCCGGGCCTATTTTGGGCCCTTCTAGAGAGATTTTCGGTTGACAACGAACTTACACGTCACAAGTTTAGCAGAACATAGCAACAAAGTCAAGTTGACATCCTACCACCCATTATGATAGTCATATGGAGTGTCCGTTCCCGAATAATGGTTTTTTAAGGAGGTCTTTCCATGCCCGATCCCGATGTTCCTGTTAATCCGCAGGGTCCGCCGTCACCGCCTCAGCCCGCGAGCTCAGTCCCGCCTCAGCCAGCCGAGTCCTATAAACAGGAGCTCTGGCTTATCGCCCTTGCGGTATTTCTGATTCTGGGTTGTTGTGTCTTCTTGATTTTACAAGGTGGTGGCAAAACTTTGTCCGGTCAGAAAACGACTGGACATTCCGCCGATGATCGATCGATTGCCAGTATTCAGGAGCTGGGGCGGTTGAACAGTGGTTCCGGCATCAGGCCAACCAACGGCGACGCTTCTTGTCATCTGCGCGAGGGTGGTTTGCTTGAAGTAACAAACAAGCGAGGTGGTGAGTGGCGAGCGCGGTACATCCCGCCGCCGGGCGACACGCTGACCGGCGAGTGTGAGTCGGGTACGGAGTTTCTAATCGAAGAAAGTGAGTTCAAGCAGTGGACCACTCCGACGATTGGCAAACTCTTACCTTAGATTATAGAAAGGCGGGGACAATCCAAAACCGCGACCAGGGAAGGTCGCGGTTTTCTTTTACTCAAGATATTGTGGGCGGGGTGGGAATTGAACCCACAATCCTTTCGGAATGCGCTTCTAAGGCGCACGCGTCTGCCAGTTCCGCCACCCGCCCGCGGGGTCGGTTCGCTTTTAGCTTACCACAATTTTTGTTAGGATAAATCCGGTCTGACCGCCCATAGCTCAGTTGGTAGAGCAGTTGCCTCTTAAGCAAACGGTCGGGGGTTCGAATCCCTCTGGGCGGACTTGGGTTTTAAAACAACGACGATTGGGCCGGCGATTCTTTTTTGGGGACGACGGTTGTGAGCGATGAGTTGGCTGGCGGAGTTGGCGTCAAACGACCGGCCAAAATTTCCGGCAGGCGGGCGAAAGCGCGCTTGAGTTCGTCGAGTACCGCCGTCGCCCGGAGGGCGGCGGCGGGATGATACAGCGGATAAATCAGTCGGCCCTCGCTCCGGAAAATCTTTCCCTGATCGCGGCTGATTTTGGCGAAGGGGAGGAAGTGATTCATCGCGAAGCGACCGAGCGGCGCCACCAGCGACGGATTGATAATCGCGATTTGGCGGACGAGATAGGGTTGGTAAGCTGAAATTTCCGTCGGCAAAGGGTCGCGATTTTCCGGCGGTCGGCGCTTAACGATGTTGGTGATGTAGACCATCTCGCGCCGCCAACCGAGCTCGGCGATGAGTTGGTCCAACAATTTTCCCGCTCGGCCGACGAACGGTCGGCCGAGCTGGTCCTCGTGGAAGCCGGGCGCCTCGCCGACAAAAAGCACTTGGGTTTCCGGATTGCCTTCGCCGAAAACCAAATTGGCTTCAGCGAGCGGCAGGGAAACGTCGGCACGAATTTCCACCTCCAACGCCCGCAATTGTTCCAGCTTGTTTAACATCTTTACTACATTTTCGACCGGTGCCTTTATTTTACCAAATCCGAACCTATTTTCAAAATCGGTAATGTATCGCACGCGCGGAGCGCGTGGTGACTCTGAATGAAATCGTACGCTCCACGAAAGCCCCGCCACCGCCTCGCTTCACTCGGCAACCCCAAAAAGAAAAAATGTTCCTTGCTTTTTGATTTTCGCGGGGGTGGATTTTTTCTAAAATGGAAAGGACATTTTTCTTTTTGGGATTCTGCCCTCCAAGTATTCGGGCAGTGTGGCGGGGCTTCAATTCGGACTCGGTTTTGCGAAAACTATTTTCTGGGG
>Ga0209541_10009509_pt1 | contig 15750 bp, 18 predicted proteins | sample RifCSPlowO2_01_FD_184027 | JGI IMG/M metagenome (GOLD analysis project Ga0209541, IMG submission 184027) | Groundwater microbial communities from Rifle, Colorado - Rifle CSP2_plank lowO2_0.1 (SPAdes) (version 2) | ecosystem: Environmental > Aquatic > Deep subsurface > Groundwater | place...
TTCCATATAAAGTTGTCGGTTTTAGTGTAGAAAAGGATTAAATCTTTTATGTTCCCGTAACCCTTTCTCTTGAAATTCTTGGGATTACACTTAATACGAGCTATATCGTTTCTGAAGTTTGATATACCAAAAACCTCGTCCATCATTACCTTGACATAGTGTCCAATTTTATAGTCTATGTGTAGATAAATAGACGACTTACTACTCATTAGCTCTTTCAGTAAAATCAATCTTTCTCTCAAAAATTCAATAAATTCAGCACCCACTTTATCGTCAATATAAGCTATTTCGTCCTTAGAACTACTGCTTATTGTTGCTGACCTATTTTCACTTGTGCGAAAGGTGTTCTTTGTAGCAAATGGGGGGTCTATATAGACTAAGTCAATCTTTTCTTTATAACCCTTATTTATTAAACCTTTTAATACACTTAAATTTTCACCTTTAATTAAAAGGTTGTCGTTAGATGAAAAACTAGAGGAGAAATTTGCTGGTTTGACAGATTTTGTAATTTCTCTTGTAGTTTTTTTGTTTGCATAATTTAATAACATATCGCTAAAGTTGATAGAGAAATTCTCTAAGCAATAAACTGCTAAGCATTGTGTATTCTTCGTTATTTTCGGTTATATACTTAAACATTTTATTTTTACCCTTGATATATAGAACACCATCTAATATGCCGATTTTTATTGCCTTTGCACTTTTATCTCTCAGTAGATTTTTTGCGTCTTCAAATTGTGCATTTTGATGACCCCCAAAATCTGTTAAAAACTTAGCTTCTCCAATTACATATTTGTCGTGCATTCTTATAACTAAATCTAACCCTTTATTTCCCTTATATCCTAAATGTTCTTGAGCAAAGTGCATCAAACCTGCGTCTGCACTGTTAAGAATGGCATTTTCGCTTGATTTGGTAAATTTTTCAAGGTCAAGCAGAGGCAAACCAAGCTCTCCTTTTTGTAGCCATCGTCTGAAAAGCGGACCGATTTGTCTATTTGTTTCTTTTGGTTCAGATACTCTTTCGTAAATTTTTGTAAGTCCCATCTGGTATAACCTACTACATAAACGACTTACAGTTTCTGGGTTTCTTTCTATCGCTGATTGGTCTCTCTTAAGGTAGGCTACATACGAGTCTTTTATAGGAAAGAGTGGTAAATCAAGTAAACTATCTAATAGCTGGGCGTTGTCCTTGCGGTTAAATGCTTCTTCAGCAATTTTCCACTTTACCTCGTCTACCTCTCTAATTTCATCTGGAATTGTCGGGTAAATCTTAAATAGCTCATCAAGATAATTTCTTTGATTTGCAAATTGAATGCTCAAATCTGTCCAGTAGTTCATATTTCCTTTATTGTTTTATAACTTTTAACGAAACTGTCCAAGTCTTTATTTTTAACCCGATACTGCTTGCCAGCTTTGAAGGCTACCAGCTTGCCCGATTGTATCCATCGGTAAACCGTGAGGTAGGCTACTTTCAGCATTTTTGCTACTTCTTCTATGGTGTAGTATTGCTCGTCTGTCATATTAGTTATATTTATCATTATTTAACATCTGGTCTTGAATTGCAAGTAGTTTTAACGGCTCAAATTCTGTTATCTGCTTTCTAAGTAGTGAGAATACGCTAACTTCGTCGGTCTTGCCCAGCCCCTTCATTTCCTTATTCAAACTATACCAAGCAGAATTACCGTATCGCTTGGTCATTTCCCTAAGCTCTCTTATGCCAATTTCCTCAAGTAAAACCCTCAAGCCCAACATCTTCAATACAGGTGTTAGCTTGATTTTTGGGTTAGCGGTCAAGAAGCCAGTAAAAAACTTCTTAGGACTGTCGTATTGGTAAGCTAGTAAAGGCGGGTAGGCGTCTTCAATTTCACTGATAAAGTGAAGCAAGACCTTTTTGGCTGTATCCTGGCTAAATATGTTGGTAAAAGTCGGCTCTACTTCTTTGTCTATCTTTTTGAGAATTTGACTGATTTTTTGCCGTTTGTTTAGCCGTATCTCAACCCGCAACACCTCAAGCGGTTTTCTTTGGGTTAGCATATCAAATAAGTTAAGTTGAAGGGCGTTGTCTTTTTCCTCAGCTCGTTTCTCGCTTATTTTGGCTTGCTGTAAGTCTTTGATTTTATCGTAAAAGACTATCTCAAATGAGTTAGCCCGATACTTGAAGCTATGCCCTTCGTTCCTAAAGTCAGTCCTATTGGTATCTAGCCGTTTATTGATATTTAGCTTGGTTAGCTGGGTAAGATAGGTGTAGGGCGTCGTGTAGTCGGTCAAAGCGATATTTTTGGAGTAGTGAACAGACGAGACGGGAGCGTTGACTAAAAAATGTTCAAACATTCTAACCCCCATTTCATTTAAGATGGCTTTGAGCTTTTGAATGACAGCAGGAAAATCGGCGTCGGTCAGCTCGTCAAAGTTATTGCCGTATAGCAGTTTAGGTATTGAGAACTCAATTTTAAGCGGTATCTCAAAATTGCCCTCTCGGTTTATCCGCTTGGTAACAGTTAGTCTGGGCTTATAGATACCTCTTTTAAGCTCGTTAGGTGTCGGGTTTTGCTTGCAAGTGATGTTAGACCTGCCACCTAAGCGGTAGTAGCCAGCCGTGGGGTCGGTAAGCCCTCTGGTTGACGGACTAAAATTGTCAGGTTCAAATATCGTATACATACCTGTTTTAAGAGTTAAAACTATTGTGTCTATCATATTTTTTCATTACTTCTTCAAACTGCTTTACAACTTCTTGCTCTACGGCTAACGCAAACTCTCGGCTGATTGGGTAAAAAATGTTGAGGTTTCTGTCGGCTAGCTTCTTGGTGGGGTAAACCAGCCTGTAACCGCCATTAGGACGGGTCATAATGCCGATTGAGCCAAGATAAAGGCTTTCGTCCAATACAAAGCTCGCAAATGCCACTAAGCCATTTTGCGGTTTTATAGGAATGATTTGAATTTCACTTAATCGGTTTGTCATAGGTTTTCGTTACATTTTCCCTGCGGTCAATTTCTATAAGGACAGCAAAGAAGTCTGCCAGCCGTTTCTTTTCTTCAGGCGTCAAAACTAACCCCTTTGGTTGGGGTTTGGTTTCTACAAGTTGAATGACTTTGCCGTTTTCCATTAAGCAAAGTCTAAGAAACACTAGGAGAATTGTCGTTGTGGTAGGAAGGATTAGGTAGTCTTAGGTATAAAAAGGAACAAAAGGGGATGATTAGTGAGGAATTACCAGTTTACCCCCGCCTTTTACAAGTTTAATAAGCGGTTTTTTCATTTCCTCTAAGTCCCTCTTTGTTATCGGGTTTCTGAACTCAATGGCATTTTTTGACACACTAAAAAAGACTTCTTTGGTGTCTCCTTCAAAGCCAAGATTTTCAACTATCTTATGTAGTGATTTTGTCAGTTTCCCGCCTACAGCTTTCTCAAGTTCTTCCCTCGTTATTCTTTTGTTTGGATGGTCATATAGGAATGAAAACACAAGGTCGTTTTCACTGTTAAAGTCGGGTTTGCTGATTTGAGCGTTGTTCATCAATACCTGTCTCTGCTTTGTATAAGTAATTTGATACATTGGTTCATCTTTCTCATCGGTTTTTTTAGTTGCTTCTTGTTTGGGGGCGTCTTTAACATCCTTTTCATCTATCTTGACTGCCTTCTGCTTCCGTTTTTCAAACTCCTGTTTTATTTTTGCGTAAAAGTCATCAAAGTTGGCTAGGTTTACTTTTATCCCGATAGAGCCATAACCAAAAGTATCGTCGTTATCATATTTTGCTTCAAAAACCGACTTTTCCTTAATGAGATACTGAACTCCTTCCCAGCGGTATTGTTGGTATGATTTTCTTGTCCCGATACTGTCGTAGGGAAATAGTTCTAAGAACCTACCGATATACGGATAAGGAAACGAGGGGATACTTACATAGTTAGTTCTAGCTATTTGAAGTTGTTGTTCAATATCTGAACACACATCAAGGGCTTTGAGTAGATTGAGCCAGTCAAGGTTCTCTGGTTTGGACTTCTGCCTCATTCGGTAGCGAACATACCAGCCATCAAAACCTTCAAGAATATCCAGAAATAGATAGCTTGGGCTGGCTGGCTGTTGGCTCAGGGGCAATAAACGGTTTGTCTTTTGTTGAAGTGTGAGGATTTTTTCATCTTGTAGTTGTAGTAATATGCCTCGTATTTCGTCCAATTCCATACTGTCTAAGCTGTTAGTAGAATTTAAGTAAAGCGTTGTCGGCTGTCCTTTGCGGGTTGCTTTTCTTGCTTCCACTATCGCATTGATAATAAAGTCAAGTTTCTGCTCGTAGGTCATCAAGATGCCGTTACTGGGCTTTACAGCCCTACCTGCTGGCTTCTTGCCAGTAAACTCTTGATATTCTGGTTCCTGCTGAATTTTTGAAAAGTAGCTGTCAAATGCAGGCAAAAGCTCTATGTGCCAACAACCATCATCTGCGTGGTCGTAGGGGTCAAGGTCTTCAACAATATCTATCTCTTTAGTTCTGCTTGGAGCTTTTAAGACCTTCAAAATCTTTTCGTCATTTGACAGCTTGATAAACAGTTGGGCTAGCTCAATATCCCTGTAATTGCGGTTGAGGTCGTTGGTCGGGTCAATAATCAAAGGTTGTCCCGCAGGGGTTATTGTTCTTGCGTCCGCTATTGCGTCAATCAGGAAATAGATTTTTTCTTTACCGTTCATCATAGTCATTACTTCTTCAAGAAATTACGCTATCCCTATTTTATCATTGTTTAACACTTTAAGGGAAAGTTTAGTGTGAGTTTTAGGAAGCTAGGCAATAGCAAAGCGGGGCTGTTGTAGTCCTAAGTTTTCAAACGCAATTTTGAGGTCGCTTAGGGTTATACCAAACTCTAATTCTTGGTTGCAGAATAAGTCCTTTAGGGGGAGCATGTTTGAACCTGCAGGCTGTTTCACAAGGAAAAAATAAGGCTTCTTCCAGTCCCAATGCAATTTATTGTCCTTCCATACTAAGTTCTCACAGAATATACTTACCATCTCTCGTTTATTTTCCGGAAGCGCAAGTCGTAATCTTTTTGTAACGTATTTAATGTTATCTAAGAATTGATACATCAGCGCATCTAATTCATCTACAATATGCTCACTTTTTACGATTGTATTTCTAAGAGAAGCAATTTTTAGTTGACTGTCTTTCAATAATCGATCGTGTTCGTTTCTATCAAGCTCACCTAAACTAAATTTCCTACCAATCTTTATTTGTAATTTTTCTTCTGCCGTTACTTGCTCCCCTAATGCCCGGACCTGTTTTTTAATATCAATTTTATGTGGTTGATTTATTTCTGCAACATATTCACGCGAAGCTTTCCAAGCGTCCTCGTCGATTTCAATTTTCTCAAAAGCGCTCATTAGCTTATCCTCTAATTTTTTTTCGGGTATATAGGTAATTCTGTCGATATTTTTACAAGGTAATTTACGTTTTCCGCATCGATAATATGTAATACCTTTTTTATGAGTGCCGGATAACATTCCATTACACAAACCGCAATGAACAATTCTCGAGTAGGCATAATCAAGGTGGGTTTCTTTCGGGTGGTGATGATCGGATATTATCGTTTGAACGCTGTAGAAGAGCTCTGTGTTTATCAAGGGTTCATATTCTCCGGCTATTCTTTCACCTTCTTCGTAAAAAATACCGGTGTACTGAATATCGGTTAAACGATTACGCCATGTGTTTTTGGATATTTTCCCATGCAGATTACTTTTTTTATTAGTTTTTAAACCTATGTTATAAGCGTAATCAGCTATTTGATCAAATGTGAATTTGCCTGTGGCAAATTGCTCAAAGACTATTTTGACAAGTGGACCTTTTACCGGATCAATTATCCATTCCTTACGACCTACAGGGCCTCGAGTGATATAACCGAGAATTGCCGGTCTTGCCGGATGTTTCATAGTTCGGACTTTGTTTCTCATACCTTCCTTTGTTCGATAGCCTGTGTCATCACTTGATTTTTTAGACATGGCAAATTCTATTGCCACCATCAATTGATCGGAAGAAGAATTCGAAAATATTTTGCTTGGAGTGTATATTCGCTTTATTATTCCGCTTTGCATGTACCATAGAATCATTCCGCCATCGGCAAAATTACGAGCAAGACGACTTATTTCGGTACAGATTATTCCATCAATGTTATCTTTGTGATCTTTTAAATACACGAGCATTTCCTCGAAACCCTCACGTACAAAGGCTTCATAACCTGTTTTGTCGTCTTCAAAAATCCTTATCGGGCCTTTAAGATCGTATTTTTGGGATGCATCTTTGACAAATTGGCGTTGATACTCGATAGAGTTTAATTGTTTGTGAGCCTCTCCCTGCTCATTATCTTCGGACGATTTCCTGATATAAGCTACAACTTGTTTATATTCCGGATGAAGGTCAGTCATATTTTCTTTTTGGTTACAGCCTTATTAAATTTTTTGAACAATTCTTTTAAAGGTTGTTTTTGTTTATTTTTGTCAGCTACTTTTAGAAATTCAATAAAATCAGTGTTTATAATTCTGTGTTTAATTTTTTCGTTTCCCATACTTATATCTTTAAATGAGATTTGTGCCTGTGGTTCGATATAAATTTTTTGAACTACTTTTACAAATCTTTGAATATCGTTTAATAAATAAGGAAGATCTTTATCCTTGATTTCAGGTTGACGTTTTTTTAAATAAGAAATTAGTCTTTTTTTTACAGAACTAACTTGATTTATCATCGAGCTTATTATACTTCTTAACCAGTAATTTTAACTCGTTACCTGTTTATATTTTCTCGGTTTCCCATGATAAACCGCAGCATTTAAACACGTGGAGATTCTTAGGGCGTAGATATAAATGATTTTACGATTGAATCCTCGATTAAAGAACTATTATGAATATGAGTTAAAAATTTAGAGAAATAAGTATGGAAAAAATTATCTGTTCGAGAATAATCGAGCATTCTACCTTCCCCTTTTGAACTAAAAGCCTTCTCTAATAGCCTAAAAGCTAATGCTTCCGCGATTGTTTCTGCTAATACTGCGTGATATAAAGGCGAACTAATTCCGGTGTAAGTTTCTTTTTCTAAAATGCCTAAATATCTTTGTATACTCGGGTGTTTTGCTGCAATTTTAAGGTTAAATGATCCTAAAGGTTCCCACATATATCTAACTATTCCAAAATTATCTTCTACGGGTTTAAAATCAAAATTTATTCCGCTTTTGTTCCTTTCTACTACTTCAATTTGTGTTTTTGTTGATTCAAATCGAGGTAAAAAAGCAGTAATATCGCCTTTAGCTTTAAGTCTTCTTCCGTCAATTACACAAACGCCTTTCATTAATCCTCTCTGTATTGTTTGTTTAAGTTCACAGGTAGATCCTTTAAGAATAACTATATCCCGATCAGAAGATGTAAATTGCACAGTCTTATCTGCAATATAGGAATTACTTTTAAGGTAAATATTAATTTTCTTAGACTTCCCAAATATTACATCGTAACTTGGTTTTTCGAAAAATAGACCATCTTTTAATAGAAAGGGGTTCTTAAACATTACGATGTCGATATAAATCAACTTTTGGTAAGATCCATAAGTTACTGAAATCGTGGCCATTTGATCAACTTCCGTACCAACTACGCTGAAAGTTCCTTTCCCAATGGTACTATCGTTTTCATCCCTTTGTAGATATAGATACGACTTATTAATTTTAACGGTACTATTAGAACTGCTTATTTTAAGTGGAAGAGAATTTGAATTGTAATTTTCATTACCTTTAAAAACTACTGAAAAAACTTTTTTCTCTCCCGGTATCAAAGAGTGTTTTCCATCGGGAATTATTGTTAAACCGCTGGGATAATTATTCCTAAATTTACCGGAATTGAAAAGATCGTTATTTTCTTCTTCAAATTCTTTAAGTTCTTTTTCAAAGAGAGGTGATAAAAGCTTAGATAAATTCTTAAGTTTTTCATCTAATTTTGAATTAGATACGCTTTTCCTATCAATTACAGTATGTCTCTTTAAATCTTCTATGTAAACAGATAATTTTTCTCTACAAACGCGAAATAGTGAATCTATAAAAGGATGGTCTGCTATTAAGCCATCTCGCGAAGGGTCCAATATTCTAATATTATTATTCGCGGGATGCTCAATATTTTGCTGTTCTCGATCATCGAATTCACGAACAAGTTTATCAATATATTCACAATGAATTTCACCCGAAAATCTCCACGCGAAGGGTTCTGCATCAAGACCGAAATAGGTACAATCATGAATAGCTGCTTTGCTTTTTACCAATATACCCTCTCGAGTAGGAAGACTTTTTTGTTCGAAAGGTGTCTGGTGTTTTTTTATTAACATACTAACTTTAGCCTCTGGATAATTAGGAATGTCGAAACTATCGTTATAAACGATTTCTCCCTCCGGATATTTATAAGTAATTGAATCTTCAAGGTTTTTATTCGAATTGAAGAGGGTTACTCTTCTTTTAGGATTGGAACAAATATCTCTTAAGCTGTAATAAACTTTAAGCAGTTGTTTTAAATGGTCGAAAGTTGGAATAATTATATTTTTGTTAATTTCTATTGTGGCAACTGTTCCATTTCTTTTATATATTCGAAGGCTATCCCGATCATCAATGGTTAATTTATGACTATCTAAATTCCAATTTGTATCGGGGCGAAGAATTAAATGAGTGTATTCATTATTCTTAATACTTTCAAAATGGACAACTCCCAAGCTTGCTATATCTTTTGCGCCTCTACCATGTAATCCTCGGCGCGCCTTTCCCTGTTCAAAACCCGATGTCCGTTTACCTAAATATGTTAATTTTTCTACCATTTCATCCTTATTCATACCTTCGGCTCGATCACGCACTTTTATTATTGAATTTTCTCTCCGTCGTTCAAGATCTATACGAATTCCCCCGTCAACTTTATGACCACCTTTACTACTTTCTTCTAAATCGCGGTAACTATCATCAGAGTTGGTGATTAATTCGGTTAAAGCGCGCTCGATTTTACCCCGCATAGCCTTATTTTGATTTTGTCTTATATAGGCTTCTGTAGCTACGAGCTTTCCCCCTGTTGTATTAACTTTTTTCATAGAATTTTAATTAATAAAGAATTTCTTTAAATTTATATTTACAAAAATCAATATATTCTTTAATTTCGTTTCTATTTAATTGAATGGCAGTATTGAGTAATTGATTCAACCGTTCGTTAAGAATAATCTTATTGGTATTAACCGTACAAATTAATGATTCTACAAATTCTGCACGAGTAATTTCAGCTTTTTCCTTATCATTTTGGAATTTCTTGAAGGCTTCACTTTGGAAAACCGCTTTTATCATTCTATCCGATAGTAATCTATCACCAAGAGGCTTTTTTTGGCCTAAAAAACTTTCTATTCGAACCTTATTATTTTTTATCCATGCAATTCCACTTGTTGTTAATCTCCATCCGCCAATTTTATTTTTTTTATTATCACTTTCTCCTTCAACGAGATCTCCCTTTTTACTTTTCTTTGCTTTTTCTAAGGCGAATCTTACTGGTTGAAGATCTGGATATTTTGGATACTTCGTCCAAGAAAATTTAGAAGGAGCTAATTTAAAACACTTTAATGTAATGTCTTCTGTATGGATTCTTTTATTAATTCCACCAAGTATATATAGCGCATAGATTGCTATTTCATCATTTTTTAGTTCTTCATTTTTCATATCTTAAAGTTTAAATTGTTCTTTTCCTTTTGATTCGAATTTGCTCTTCATTTTTCGAACCTGTTTGTCTATCGCGGTGAATATTTTATTTTTATCGGCATCAGAATAATCATAATTGTTTTTGTTTGAGAGATTCCCAATAAGACGAAGTTTATTTAGCGCATCTTGGGTTCGTTTAGTAGCAAGTCTAATAAATTTGTCTTTTTTTGTCTCCATTCTCAGATGGTATCATAAAATATTATAAATGTCAACAATATAATTAATCCATATACTACATAATCTTTATTTAGTAATAAATAAAAGTAAAACGTACAAATATTTAGAATAAATGAAACTAATTATTAAATTCTTATTAAATATTACGAACCTATTTTTAGTTACCGTTATACTATAATTAGATTATAAGTGAAGATGAAAACGAACTATTGGCCAAAATATTTTTTAGTAGACTACGAAATGTACGTTAAAATACATGTTGTTGATGGTAAGTTAATAGGGACTAACGATTTAGGTTCTCCATACAATATTGCTCGGCTTCCAATAAATTCTCACGTTGAGGTTACAAAAAAAGAATTTGAAAAAGGGTCTGTAGAACGGCGCAAAATGTATCCTCCCGGTTTAGGAAAGTTCTCTAAAAAGCTAAAGTCTAAATTAAGATTTAAGGGTGTTGTTTAATCCCGTCAAATTGCTTTTTTGCCTGCATTGCCAATTCTTCATAATTTGTTTTTTCGATTTTATTTAATAGGCCTTCAATATCTTCCTGTTCAACATTTCTACTTTTGTCTATTCTCTTATCAAAAAACGAGATACAAGATTTATGATGTTCTGCAAAAAAACGTATGTTTCGCCATTGTTCATCAGTAATTTGCCTACCTTGCTTTTGAGTTTCTTCAATCGTTAAAATTTCTCTTGCAAAAATATCGTTTACAATCTCCCCCAAGTAAGATCGAAATCTGTTTATTTTGTCCGAAAACCAGTCGTTCAGCTTGTATTTTTCGTACAAAGTTGTCCGGTGTTGTGAAAGTCCGGCTTTATCAATAGAGTAATTTAGAGTACTACCTAACTTTAAAAAAGGCTTCATTTCTTCAAGCCAAGCTTCAAATTGAGTATCAGGATATTCTGGTCTACCGGGAGTGTCCATATATAAATTATAACTAAAAAACTATTGTTATAATTCCTTCTATGAAAGAGCCATTTGAAAACGTATTTAAGCATTTGGAAAGTAATTGTTTAAAACTTTCACTAAATATATCTAAGGTGGAAGATACTTTAAAATTTCTCATCCAATCTATCAGGTTAGATTGGTTTAAAAATCAGTACGCAAAGCGTTCGAGCAATAAAACACCTATTTTTTACGTAAATCCTTTAATTATTGACAGTAGGTCACCAATTGACAGTGCTTTAGAGGAATTATATTACTTAGGTAAGTATCTTCGTTTTTTTCAGACAGACAAAAACTTCGGTCATATAATAAAAATGATAAAATCGGAAAACTTAGATGAGTACTGTTCTGCTGTTCTTCAGTTGAAAACAGCTTTTTTTATTTCTTTAAGTAAAGGAAAGCGCGTTACCCTCGAACCATCGTCTCTAACCAATCCAGCAGACATTGCTTTTGAGGTAGCGGGTATCAAATATGTGTCAGAAGTTTCGGTTTTAAGACAAACTCAAGTGAGAAATTATCTTGGAAAATCAATTCACTATTTCTTAGATGCTATACACCTAAAAAGGTATACGGGATTGAGAATGGTAATGAGGCTAACTTTTAAAATCAGGTGTTATGAAGAGAAACTACCTAATCTCTTCGATGAATTCAATAAAGATGTAAATGTAATTTTACGTAAAGCTGTTCGTAACGAATTTAATCAACCCTTTGCTATAGTTAGTAAGTTTTACACGCTTGAAGTAAGTCCTTTTTTGAGAAATGAACCTAAAATGCCTTTTATAGTTGAGGATGGAAAAATTGTGAATTTTATTAAAAATTGGGATATTGGTTTTGCATTGAAAGTGGCTTCACTTAAAAAAGGAGTAAATGAATTAGAGCAATTTGAAGATTTAAATGAACCACGAATGGATACTGAAATTAAATTTGTTGCTAAATTTCCCACAGAAGATTTCAACAAGAATTTAGATAGGTTAAAAAAGAAAATTCAAAACGAATTTTCTCAATTAAAATCATTCAATAATTTAGGTAAGCTTGTTTTTATAGCGGTTGATGATGTTTTTTTCTTCGAAAATAAAAGCAGAACTATCGAAAATTTAAGAGACTTCATCACAGATTACCAAAAACTTACAACAATTATTTTAATAAGAAGTTCCAGCCACTCCTATTCATCGGGAAATTTATCTTGTTTGATAATCAAAAATAAGGAAAATACGTATCCTTTACCTGAAAAATTTTATAAGTTGCTTCAAAGAAAATAAATCTTCGATTATTTAATAGGTACTAATACAACTCTGCTACGATAAAGCCACAAAATTCGAGCTTGTGGTATCAATTCTTAGGGCGTTTGAAACAATCGCAGTATCTAAGTCTTGTGATAAGTTAGGCGTGAGTAACTGATCTATAAAAAAGGTTCTCACAGCTTTCAATCGTCGGAGCATTAAAGCTTTTACAGCAAATCAATAAAAAGAAGTATTACGTGGAGTAAGTGCAATAAGATTGGGTTTAACTTTCTCTATTTCTTTTCTAAATTGTTGTTAAGAACATTCCCTCAAAACTAACTTGCTTTGAAATAAGGCTAAATTCTTGTATAATCTTAGTTATATTAATTTTTGGACTAGGGAGCAAAGTATTTTTGGAGCTTCATGACAATATAAATATTGGAATTCTTCTTTTGTTATAATAATTTTATGAATAATAAACAGCCTACCGCATATTTAATATGCGGTTTTATTGGTGCAGGCAAAACTACATTTGCCCGCAAATTAGAAAAAGAAAAAGGAGCAATAAGAATAACCAAAGATGAATGGATAATCAAAATATTCGGAAATAAAATAACTTCTGATAAGAATTTCGAAGAATATGACAAAAAAGTGACCGAATTGGCAAAACATATTGCTTTCAAGATCCTGAAAGCAGGTAAAGATGTGATATTAGATGAAGGTTTTTGGGTTAAATCACAAAGAGATGATATAAAAAAGAAAATAATATGTCAAGTACCTAATTTTTTAGACAGTATGTCTCTTGCGAAATTCGATCGGTGTCATTTTCAAAACTGAGTGAATACGTTTATTATTGTAATAATATACTTGTTGGTAAATGTATTCAATCAATTCTCCAAGACTCTCAAATCTGTTTAAATCTCCGGCTTCTAATTTGAAATGGCCAAAGAAACTTTCCTGATGACCGTTTTGCCAGGGACTTGCTTTTTCACTCATTGAGATTTTAGCTCCTATGATTTTAACGAATGCGATAAAATCTTCACTGTCATATTCCGATCCCTGATCGGAATGAACAATGACAGGCACATTGTAATGGATAACTGCATCCTCAAGTGCTCCAATTACTAAAAAACGGTTGTGGAATCTTAAGATGTTGACGCCGACTATCTCCCGGGTAAAAAGATCAATAATGGTTGCCAGGTAAATGAACTTTCCCTGAAATCTGATGTAGGTAAAGTCAGTACACCAGATTTGATTGGGCCTTACCAGTAATTTTTGTTCCAATAACGGTTTAACAAGATTGGAAATTGTGGTTGGCGGTTTTCCCCGATCTTTTTTCTTGACATATCTTTTAGCGCGTTTCCTGTATGGTTTGAGTCCGTACTTTTTCATGATTCTTCGTATTCTGTTGTGTCCCATCTTAAGTTCTATGGCTATTCTTTTGTGACCGTAAGCCTTGTGGTCGACCTGTACAGCCTCAATCTGGCGTTTGAGCTCAAGGTCAATCTCCTCTCTTTTTCTTTTGTAGTAAAGGCTTGATCGACTAACTCCCAAATCTTTTGCCAACTTTGTTTTATTGACTCTGGTTTTTAAGGTGCGCATAATCTCAATTTTTTTTCCCTTTTTGGCGTTCAAACATCATTTCTCCAATGATTTGTTTTAGTCCTCTGTTCTCCCGTTTTAGTCTATTCATCTCCCAAACGTTTCCTCTTGCTCCGCCGACTCCGGCAGATACCCAGCGATAAATATTATTAACATCTACCCCGTAACGCTTGGCAGCTTCAACTGCCGATATTCCTTCAGTCTTAATCTTTCCTATTATTTCTTCCTTTAATTCCTTTGGGTAATATTTTCCCGGCATAGTACACATGGGTAAAACTGATAACAGTTTCTTTCGTTTCCGAGTCGGACTCGGGTTCCGAAAGAGACTGATTGTCTAGTTTACCAGGTACCCGTCATTTTTATTGTCGAGGAAAGTTGCCACTAAACAAGGGTATTCTGAAGAATTTCTATGAGATTGCACCCTTAGAGCTAAAGGCAGACGTAATCGATTTTATAGGGAGATCAGCAAGAGAATTGGAAATGTCCGATGATGTAAGAGCTAAGTTTGTTTCATTGGTTGAGAGTAGACTTAATATAATTAAAGCCAGTAAGACTCCTCATGTTGACGCACAGGAGTTCAAAGACTTCAGTTGGTGGGTATATTCTGAGAAGTTTGATGACAAATGGTCGCTCGATCTGTTGATTGAAGCTTTGAAATTAGGATGTGATATTGAAGGAGATCATTTAATTCTAGAGAGATATTAATCACTTGCGCCCAAGTTTCCTCTTGAAGTAATAACAAGCACCGAGCTCATGGTGGAAAATGATAAAAAAGGCTGGGGTGTACCGACATGAGGAGATGAATTAAGCAATGTTATTAGATTGGTTCTAGACAGCAAGGATGATATTGCAAAAACTAAAGCGCAAGAATTTATTCATAGGTTAGTAGCAAAGGGGCATCCACAGTATAAAGATTTGCTACCGATTAGTACTTGATATCAGGTTATTTAGCAAGCATCGCGGCAGGGATCGCGTCCGGCGTACCTCCTTTCAAAAGCTTTTTTTGAGAAAGTGATTAAGAAAGATCTTTTTTCATCTGCTCAAACTCTTTTTTGTCGATCTCGCCTTTGGCATAGCGTTCTTTGAGAATATCCAACGGCGATCTTCCTTTATCACCGCTTCTTGCTGAACCGCCAAGATAGCGCAAAAGTGCAACGGCACCAAGAATCAGGAGTATCCAGAAAAGAAGCATCGGGATCCACCCCAAAAGACCAAAGCCGCCCATCATATTATTCCAACCACCATAACCCATCCCTTCGACTCCGCTCAGGGCAGGCGCCGGATTTCCACCTCCTCCCACTTGTGGTGAGCCTGTCGAACCCATCATCCACATCATCGGCATAAAACCAACTCCATTTGAGGAAACTTGAGCATTGGGTTCACAACCGCTTAACCTTTTGCCCATAGCAATATGCGCCTGTTCTTCGCCATCTTCACCCATCATACTGGTCATCATCTGGTTCATTAGAGCGTGTCTTTGGGTATTTCCGATAGATTGACCCATAAAATACTCTCCCAGAGCACCATAGTGCTCATCGGTGAGATTTTTACACTCAATTTGTTTTGACTGCAGCTTTTCCCAGATTTCTTTTCCTTCGGCTTCTTCACGGGCGGTGTGGTCATCAGAGGTTGCAGATGATGGTGAACTTGTCCAGTTGCCCATCCCTTCGGCGGAGTTTATCCCGAGCAAAGTCGAGGGGCTCAGGACAGGCATACCCTGTGCAAAAGACGTTAATGGAGTTAGTAGCAAAGCGAATAAAATAGTGGCAGTCAGGAATAGTTTTTTCATACGATTATTTACTGTTATCGATAATTCCTCTGATAATTTCATCAACTTCTATCGGTAAATTCCCAAGGTTTGCTTGAGGGAAGAATTGTGGAAGGATAACGGGTCGCATACCGGAAATATATGTTTTCCCGTCTTTCAGGTAAACATTTATTTTACAAGGCAGACAAAGACCGATTTTAATATCTGCCTGAAGCACGGCATAGGCACTTTTGGCATTGCAAACTTCAATAATCTTAAACGGCTCAAGCTCAAACCCTTTCTCCTTCAACGTTGCCGTGACATCGTGAATATGAAG